>Ga0194054_10000109_pt1 | contig 40804 bp, 28 predicted proteins | sample SepL2210m_MetaG_FD_163628 | JGI IMG/M metagenome (GOLD analysis project Ga0194054, IMG submission 163628) | Anoxic zone freshwater microbial communities from boreal shield lake in IISD Experimental Lakes Area, Ontario, Canada - Sep2016-L227-10m | ecosystem: Environmental > Aquatic > Freshwater... | reverse complement strand
GATGTGGCCGACGAGGTCGATGAGTTCTTCGGCCTTTATGAGGCGCTCCTCAAACTCTTCCTCGCCGAAACACGGATCATTGCCAAAGGCCCGGGACGCATCGTCAAATGGAACGAGAACCTCACCATCAGCACGCTTGGTCCGGATCGCTATGCCAGGCTGATGATGCCTGTCTATCAGCAGGCTGTTCCTATTTTGGCGTCGGCGGGCAAACGAGCGCTGGTCCACTACGACGGCGCACTGAAAGCGATTGCCGACCAAGTTGCCAAAGCGCCGTTTCACATCATCGAATCCCTCACCGAGCCTCCGGAGGGTGACATGATGTATGACGAATGCCGCGCCGCATGGCCGGACAAGGCTTTTTGCGCGAACATCAACGTCGATCTTTATTCGCTGCCGCCCGAAAAGCTGCGCGAAGCCGTGATCGCAAAACGTGGGCGGGCCGGAAAAAAGGGCTTGGCGTTTGCCATCTCGGAGGATGTCCCCAAAAACTGGCGGGAAGTGATCCCGGTGGTTCTGGACACGCTTGAAGAGCTGAACTAGGAACCCTCGCCTACCACGACACCGTTCCCCACTGGAGCTGGGAAGTCGAGAGCACGTCTCCGGAGAGGGAGTGGTCCCGGGGGATGGGTTGGCCGGAATAAGCGCGCCGGCTCGTCCAAGGTTGGGCGGGTTCGGACCAGAAGGGTGCCTCGGGAGGCAGGCCCAGAGGGAGCAGGATATTCGCGGCCAAATAGAGCGAACTCACCGCGATGTAGGGCTCGCCCAAATCGTCCTGAGCGCCACACCAGCCGATTTGCAGCCAGCCTTGCTGGTCAAAAACCCCGGGAGCCTCCATCAACCGCCGAGTCACTGCGGCGCAGGCAGCGCGGACTTGTCCCGGCGGGAGAGAACCGGGCAGCTGCTGGTTGAGCGCCAGGTAGGCCAGCAGGGTCAATGTCCCGGCGCGGTAAACGATGGAACGGCCCACGACAGGAATTGTGGCCTCCGGCGAAATCAAGCGCTCTAGGCAGACGGCGTGCCTCTGGGCGCGGGCGAGCATCCGCTTCGTGAAGTCGTGGTGATCCCATTCCGGCCCGCCGTCCACAGCTCGCAGGGTTTCCAGAAGGAACGCATGGATCACAAAGCTGTTGTAGTAGTCCTGATGAAACTCCGGCCCGTCCAGATACCACCCATCGCCCGCATACCATTGCTCATGCTGCCGCAGCGCATAATCCACACGCAATCGGTCCCAGTCTCCCGTGAAGCGCGCAAGGGCGGCCTCCAACAAGGAGTGGAAGAGGAGATGGTTGTTAAAGACGGGGGCTTGGGCCCGGCCGGCGGCCCTCATCCATGCCGCGATTTGTGTCTGGTGTTCCGGCGTCTGGCTTTCCCAGAGCGTTCCCGGAGCCTGAAGCAGGGCCTGCCCAAGATAGGCCGCTTCGATATGCGTGTGGCCTTTTTCATTTCCGACAAAATCGGGACAGCGTGGATCGGTGAACCCGGTGATCGCCACCTTGGCCAAGGGCCGCAGCTTCTCGCGGAGACATCGCTCCCTGCTATCCCCGGCGTCGCTCTCCAACCAAGGGCTGATGCCGGCGAGCAGCCTCGTCACAGCCTCGGCCGGACCGAAATAACTTGGCAGCTCGCGCCCCGGGGGAACGGGGAGGGCTCCGCGCAAGGAGCGGTCGGCTGCGGCCGTCAGGACGGGCTCCGCCAGCCGTTCAAGCAGAGAAAGGAAATAGGCGCGATCTTCGGTCCCGGTCGTGAGGTTCAGCGAAACGCTCATAAGGAAACGGCGAGTCTTAACAGGCCGATATGCGTCGCGAAATAGAAATTGCTAAGTGGCGGTCAGGGGTGGGGATTGGGGGGCATTTTTTCCGTAGTTGGTCGGCCGTAAACAAAGCTATTTCCCGTGAAGCCGATGTAAACCAAACCAAAGGTATCCTGGCTTGCCGCCATGCACGTCGGCATATCGATCTGCCCGGCTGGAAAATTGCCGATGCGGTCCCACGTTGCGCCTCCATCCACGCTGCGGAAAACACCCCAGTCCGGACTGCTTTCAAGCCGGCCGTAAAAATAGACTGCGCCCTTGCCGCCCGGCCCCTTGCCGATGGCGAGCGTGATCGCGCGGTCCACGTCTGGCACCTTCTCGTAGGTCACCCCGTCGATCGAGTGCCAGAGCCCGTGTTTGGCTGCCCCCTCTTGGCCATCGGCAAACCAATAGTCTCCCTTGACGAACGGATTCGCCGCCAGCTGGGCGTTGTGCCCGCCGCTGGGAAGGTTGGAATCGGTGACCGGGCTCCAGTTGCGCCCTCCATCGGTCGAACGGAAAAACCGGTCCTTCCCTCCCCAAACGGTATAGAGGTAGTAGAGGTCGGCGGTGAACGGATCGGCCAGAAGCGCCTTCTGCTTGAGCGCGCCAACCCAATACCCGGTGATGCCGTCGATGCTTCCGTCGGCCTTGAGAGGAAATCCGTTGCCCTGCGTCCAAGTGTTGCCGCCATCGACCGACCAGAACGGCGGTTTGCTGTGCAGGGGATACCACACGAGATGGTCGGCACCCAGCCCCCAGCCATCGCGGCGGCTGATGGCGATGCTGCCGGCCATCGCTCCCGGGGGCCGGGAAGCAAACTGCGTCCACGTCACTCCCCCGTCCGCAGAAAATCCGGAGTAGTCTTTGCCGGAGCTGGTGTGATGCTCATCAGCAGTGACCACTGCGACAAAATTACCGTCATTAGGGCAGACCGCAAGGCCGGTGCCGTTGGAAATGAGTTGATTTTGCAACGTCGCCTGCGTGACCTCGAAGGTTTCGGGGTTCTTGATCAGAAACGCGCTACCGTCCTCGACCGCTACGAGCGCATGGTCTCCGCTCCCGGGAAGAAGCGCGACATCGTGTGTCACAAATTCCTCGATCCCCTTGCTGTCGATTTTCCAGAGCAGCGGATTGTCGGCGGTCTCCGCGTCAGCCGGATCGGGCACAACGGTCAACACCCCTTCGTTTCCCTGCGCCACCCAGAGCCGCGAATCCGAATCAAAGAAAATGCCCGCGTTGGACCGCCAGCCATAATCGTTGCCGTTGACGCGCTGGGGCAGCCAGCCGAGCGTGTTGGCAAAGCGGAAAAACTCGCCGAGCGGCACCCAGGTCGCACCGCCATCCAGCGAACGCGTCACGCAGCCGCTGTTGCTGCTCGCAAACAGGCGGTTCGGGTTTTTGGGATCCACCGCGACATTGTTCACCTTGTTTCCGGGCCCCCTGAAAGTCGGAGACAACTCCGACCAGGCACCCTCGCGGGTCATCTTCTCGATTTTGGTGGTGCCGCTTTTGACAACGTAAAGATTCCCCTGCGAATCCACTGTGCTGTTGAGCGGAGACTTGGCCAGGGCGGAACCGGCGCTGACATCAGTCCATGTGGCACTTTCATCCACCGATTTGAGCACCCCAACCGATTGGACCATCGCGTAAACCGTGGCATGCTTGTTATCGACGCGATCGAAACGGATTCCACTCACGTTGGCCGTGGCATCCGGCGCCCCGCCTGCGGTCAACTGGGTCCAGTTCTGTCCGCCGTTGACGCTTTTCCAAAGGCCGTTTTTGCGCGAACCGAAATAGACGATCCGGCTGTTGTTGGGATCGATGCCCATGCATTCGCCGTTGGTCCGAAATTTTCCATTAGGATCCATGGGAACATTCAGATCACCCTGTACGAAGCTCCGGCCGCCATCCGTGCTCCGGAAAACGGTTCCGGCCACCGCGGGGACCGCGTTGTCCGGGCTGTATCTGAGCGGTAGCGCCATCAGCACGACGTTTTTGTCCTGCGGATCAACCGCAATCGACTCGACTCCGATTCTCGCGGGGCCCGCGACGCCCGGAATGCCGCTCGAAGCGCCGGACACGACCATCGGCATCCACTCTTTGAGGGACTGATCCCACCGGTAGGCATTCCCCACATCGGTGCGGCAGTAGCGCACGTTCGGATCCAGCGGATGGATGACGAGGCCGGTGACGAAGCCGCCGGCCCCCAGCCGCACCGGCTTCCATGTGTAACTGCCAGCGAGATCCTCCCCTCGAACGGAAGAAAGGAATAGGGTGGAGACGAAAAGCGCGGCGCAAAAAAGCGCGGCGGTCGAGCGTGGTGTGATGGTCATTTTATATTAGTGGGAGATGGTGGTGGTTCCGCGCAGAGAAATCCATAAATCGCCGCCGCGGGTCCAAGGTTTTGATGCACCGTGAACTCGCTGGCCATCGGCGAGGTGCGGATGCTGAAGTAGCGCTCGTTGCCGGGCCATTCATCGATGGCGGGATAAACTGTGCTGTTGGGCCAGTCGCTGTCCCACGGCCCCGTGCCCAGATTTTTCCCCTTCCGCCACGGGCTGTAAGGGATGAGGCCTGGCTGTTCGGTTCCCTTGCCGTTATACCAGGCATCGAGGTGCAGGATATTATGGGGAAAACGCGGCCCCACATGCGTGATCCACGTCTGGTTGAGCGAGTTTGTCCCCAGAAAATAATCGCACGTGGTATAGAGCGCCGCGAGATAACGGCGAGCCTTGGCGGGATCGGTGTCCTTGAGCAGCGTATATCCAACCGCCCCTTCCAGCACCCAGGGCGTGGTCTGCTGGCCGACGAGCATCGGCATGCCGAAGTGTCCTCCCCATCGCAGGGCTCGCTTGGACGAAGAGTTCAAAACCATCTCGTCCGCCGTGGCCAACACGGCAGCGCGGATGCGCTCCAGCGTTGCCGGATCGGCTTTCTCCCTGCCTCCACCCAATGCGTAGATCCATGGCCCGTATCGGTTGTCGCCCCCAAGAATATCATTCGCCTGGATGTTTGCCGTGTCGGTGATGAACTGCTTTTCGTATTCTGGCTCTCCGGTCAGACGGAACAACGCCGCCGCCGCGTAGGCGCGGGGGTCGCGCAGGAGAATCTTTCCGGGATAGGTATTCATCGGTTCGTCGTCCCCGTGACGCGTGTTTTTCTGTGCCCATGCGTAGGATTCGCGCGCCTCATTTTCCCAGTCCACGCCTTCCGGATCTTTGACTCCTGCCAGTTGCAAAGCATAGGCCAGGTGGGCGGCCACGCCGGCGTAACGATAGGTTGACCACGGGTCTTCCCCGGACACCACCCATTCGCGGTTCACGTCTTCCCACGATCCCTGCCCGACAAGCGTTCCGTCCGCCAGTTTCTTGGAATCCGAACCGAACCCATCTCCCGCCACGCGCGAGCCGACGCCGCCCGTCCCGTATCCCTTGGCCATCAATTCCCGGCGCAAACGCTGGTAGTAGCGGGGCAGCCAGGCGGCCTCGTCGAGAATGTCCGGCACGCCGTTGCCGCTCTCGGGGATATTCAGTTCTCCGTCGCGAAATTTGTTAGGCCCCATCTCATAGGCAAAGAGCAATTCCTGCGCGACGCGAAGGTGCGAATAGTAGCCGTCCCAATCGCCGGCGTCCTGATACCAGCCCCACGTCTCATCGAGGTTCCCCTTGAAGTTCGCCTTGAGCACGGCCGGGGTGCCGCCCTCGGACCCGTAATCCACAAAGCGGACAGTCGTGTAGAAAAGTTTGCCCGAAAAACCCGGCGTCAGCTTCGGGTTGTGCGGTGCCGGCCGTTCAAATTCCGTATACGGTTTCGTCAGTGCGATTCCGGAACGATTGTGATAGAGCGCGCGGATCACCGGCTGGAAAGCCTGCCGGTAAACATCCGCATCGATTTGGAACGGCCACGAGCAACCGATCCCGTCCACTGACACCACATATTTGCCGGGTTGAGTGAACGCAGAGAAATCGCACTCCCAGACATCCGCTTTCAGAAAATTGCCGTTGGGCGGGGAGTCGGATTTCTGAAGTGTCTCGGGGTTGTCCTTGCCCATGCGGAATTTGAGTTTCCCGTCGAACACGATTTTCCCCGTGGCGGTGTAGATCAGATGAAACGACCGGCTTTCGGCGTCAGGCAGGAGCAGCGACCCCTTGTCGCCCATCCAGTGATAAACGTAGGCGAACTTTTCCGGGGCTGTGGGGACATAGCCGAGCGTGTTGACGTGCACCGCCTCGGAACGCGCTGTGGCGAGATCAAACGCCAGCTTCCATTCCGACCCGTTTTTGGCCAAACTGCCCGTCTTGATCGTGTAGGTTTTGCCGGGTTGCATCGGGGCGGGGAGTTCGAGGTAAAGCCGATGTTCCTTGGCGTGGTCCGGGGTGGTGTTGACGACGCGCCCGTTGGCCCAGCTATCCCGAACGAATCCGAACTCGGTGCCTTTGCTTTTGCGGCCGACTCCGACCGGCGCAACGGGCGTCCGGAATGCCGGGTCATCGGTGCTTTCAATCGAGTAGCTGTCGGGCTTGGCGGCTGCCGCGACATCCAGCGGATCAGTGACCACCTTGTCCTTGGCGTCGGGTTCGCCGCGTTTGTGATAATCGACATGCCCGTCCTTGAAATGCAGCATAACGATGCGGTCGGTCAGCGGCTGCACGGAGAGGAGGTCGGAAGCATGGAGCGGAAGAACGGCTAGCAGCAGGACGGGGAGCAATTTCATGGGAAGTTGGAATTTGTAGTTGGCTAAATGGAACCGGTAGACCCGATGCTGCTACTTAGGAGCGGGAGGGGGATTCAAATCCGGGCGTGCCGCGAGATACCCCCAAGCATAGGCATTAGCCCCGAATCCCTCGACCACATATTCGTCCTGTGCCACATAAAGAAAGACGTCGAAAAACGCTTCCGGCACCGGCCACGAATAGGCGTTGGGCTGGCAAATTTTGTCCAAATAAAGGTTCATCGGCCAAGTGTGGAAGCTGTCCTTCCAATGGAGGAAATCGCAGTTGCCAAAGACCGTCTGGCCGAGCGGTGTCTTCTGCCCGGTCCACAGCGCGTCCACTTTCAGGGGATTCCGCGGGTAATCCGTCCCGACTCCAACCGTGTAAGTGGCATTCATCGGGTTGGCACCCGACGCAAACAGGGCCGCCTGCACCGCGCCGGATAGGAATTTGGGATCGCCAGTCAGATAGTGCGCGCGAACCAGATCCGTCATGTAAGGGACGCTGTAAAAGAACTGGAACATCGGACGGCCTTTGTCGGCAGTTGTGAGGTTGAAGGCATTCCCTTGCGCATAGGTCAGGCAGCGCCCCGCCATCTCCACCGTCGCGGCCACCGCCTTCTTCTTGATCGCGGGATCAGCAAGCTCGTCGGGTAGCATGGCATAGGCGAAAGCCTGGTTCTGCTGCACCTCCTTGCCATACCAGAACAACTCCGGCTTCTCGTCTTTTAGAACACTATCCTCCATGAACATCTCCATCCACTTTTTGTCTTTCGTCAGGCGATAGAGCTCAATGGCTGCAAAGTTGCGGTTGTCCTTGGCCCTCCAGCCTTCCTTCTTCACCACCGGCAGGTCTTTGACTTTCTGCCACTCGGGCTCTGACCATGCCATGGCTTTCAAGGCGCTCTCCTTGTAGACGTCCGCAAGCTTCTGGTCATAACGTTCGAGAACCTTCGCCAACCGGGCCGCAACCGAGGCGTAGATAAAGCCCGCGTTCGGGTCCGGGGCATAGGCGTAAACGTTCATCGACTGATTCCAGCTCACCTCGCCCGCGATCGGATCCGTCGGATCCTCGGTCTCGATTCCAAAGCGCACAGCCCCGTTGGGAAGCTGCATCCGCCGGAAACAATCCACCTCGAACATGATCTCGTTGAGCATCGGGGGCAGCCCAGGGTAATCCGACGGCAACTTCCATTCCCACTTGTCAAAACGGCCGGGAAACATCTCCATCAACTCGAGCAGCAATTCGGTGTTGTTCTGCATGTGGGTGATCCGCCTCGGATTCCAGTCGCCCGCATCGTGGTAGCCCCCCCACGCCTCCGGCACCAACTCATCGGTTTTGCCGGCCGTCAGGCTCTTCACGCCGGATGTCCCTAAATCTGTAAATGTCGATTGATAGACTTTGATCCCGTCCGCCGGGTTGTAGTCGCGCGGACGCACGTAGTCGCTGTAAGGCGGCCCCAGCGCGATGCCGCTGCGCTGGTTGTAGAAGCCTTTCATTTGAGTAACAAAAGCCTTCTGCCAGACGTCCGGCGCGATCTCGAACGGGTAGCTGCAGCCGACCCCTTCCACGCAGACCCGGTAAAGGCCCGGCTTGTTTACCGGCTCGAAGTTGAACCGGTAAACACTGGTCTTGTTCCAGTTTACCGGAGCGGTCCCCATCCACATGGTCTCATTTTCATCGGCTGCTTTGGAGACTTCGAGTTTGCCTTCGTAAACCGCTTTCCCGGTCGCGTCTTCCAGAACCTGGAATTTCAGACCCGCCGGATAATTCAAAGCGCCGCCAGTGCCAAGCCAGACAGAGACAAACCCGCGTTTCAGCGGATCGTCCGGACGGAACCCGATCTGGTTGACATGCACCGCCTCGCTCCAATACCCGGCCGGATTGTAGGCGAACGTCTGCTTCGGCTCCCTGACGTTGATTCCACTCAGATCGACCGTGTAGGACTTGCCCTCTTTCAGCGGTTTGGCCAGTTTCAGATACACCACATACCGCATCGGAAACTTATTGGTGGGCTGAGCCCAGTTCGTCGGCTTGCTTTTTAAGAACACCGCTGCCGGCTGGGCTGGCTGCTTGTAGTCGGCGTCATCCGCAGAAGCCACCCGGTATGTCTCGGGAAGCCCGACCAGCGGCTCGAGCAACGGGTCACCCTTGATGCCTTGATAAAAGGAGAGCGTGTCGTCCTTGGGGCCGATTACAAAAGCCACTTCTTTCCCGTCGCGCTTGAGCACCCGCTTTTTCCCCGGCTCGCCGGAAACTACATCGCCCACCTGCTTGACAAATGGCTCTTGGTGGGCCGGCGTAACTTCCTGCGCCTGGATGCGAACGGCCAGAATGTCGGGTGCCACAGTGTAGATTTTTTCCACCCAAGGAGAATCCGCCGTGTGGTTGACCGATACTTTCGCCTTCGCCAACTCCTCCATTTTTTTCTGCCTCTCGGCCTCCGCCTTTTTGCTTCTGGCTTCGCGCATCACCGCGAGTTCCGGCACGTCTTTTTCTGAGACCAGAACGATCTGCCCGACTTCGGCGTCCATCGGCTTTCCGCCAGAAAAATCACCGGCGATGTGCCACTGGGTGATATTTGAAAGATCGAGTGGCTTGCTGGCATCGCGGACATTTCCGGCGGAAAGCGGCGCGCCTTCCTCCGGGGTCACCAGGCCGAGATCACCGCTTTTGCCTTTGATGTTAAAACGCCACCGCTCGGTGTTTCCGCTTTTGTCGATGAGTTGGAAAATGACCGCAGCGGCCTCGTTGGCGCCGCCCACATTCAGCCGCAAGGCGGGCGTCAATTCCTTCATCGCCGAAAGATCCATCACCTTATTGAACCCTCCCCCGCCCTGGTTGGTCACGCCGCGGATGACCATTTTTCCGCCCTGAACCTGCACTTTGTCTTTCCAGCCCAGATACGTGAAAGTCAGCGGCTGGTCGAAATCGCTGATGACCACCGGCTCCGCGCGAAGAGTGACGGACAATGCGAGAAAAAGGAGGAGTGGGCATAGGTGGCGGAATTGATTCATAAGTTTTAGCGTTTCTTCATCTGGCATCACTCCAATGCTGCGCGGCGCATGGCATCAAAATTCTCTGCGGGCACGTAGTCTGCGATCGAGTTCCCGCTTCCGAGGCCGTAGCCGCCCCGCGATTGCGTGCGCTCGATCATGGCCTTGCAGCGGCGGTAAACGGCATCAGGCGTCGAACGGCACAGGAAATCCACATCGATTCCTCCCAGGATTGTGATGCGGGCGCCAAATTTTTCATACGCTTCCTCCACCGGAAGAATCGTGTCTTCGTAGGAATGTTTTCCGTCGAACTTCAAATCGTCAATGATGTCGTCCCACAGCAAATCGAGCTGTCCGCAGGAATGCAAAATTGCCGGCCGTCCGGCGGCATGAATTGCCTGCACGATGCGGCGATGCCAGGGGGTGATGAACTCGCGCATCTGTCCCGGGGAGAGAAAGGGCTGCGTCTTGAATCCCCAGTCGTCGTTGACGATGGCCGCGCCGACGCTCTCGTGCTGGAGCCCCGCCTCATAATAGCGCAAAAGCCGCGAGCCGATGGCATCGGTGATCTCCTGCAACAATTCGGGATCGTCCTCGAGCATGAAACACAATTCATCGAAGCCCAAAAGGCTCACCAGGTTCTCCAGAACGCCTCCAGGGCTGCAAACGAGAAGTTTCATACCCTCCGGCACATGCGGCTTGAGCCGTTCGAGCGCATCCCAATCCGTCGTCTCAGGATCGGGCCAGGGATATTTTTCAAAGCTCTCGCGATCCCGGATGACTCCGCCGTGCGCCTGCCCGATGCTCTCCCCTCGCTCGCGCTTGGCGGCGGGAAAACTGAGCGACTTGAACTGCCACGGCGGCGTGACGGCATAGTCGTAGCCCGCCGCCTGAAACGCCTTCACCTGCAGACGCATCAGCTGGTCCAAATCCCCGGAATCCCAATCGATCGACTCCCCGGAAAGCCGCTCCACGTGCCCGGAGTTGATGATGAACTCGAACAGGACCGGCCTCGCCGTGGCCCGGCGTGCCAGCAAATTCAGGATGTTTTGGAAGTCCGGTATGCGTTTGGTCGGGTGCATTGTGAAATCGGAAAAGGCGCGCGATCAGCGGAACAAAATCTGATGGGCGTGGCGAGTGACGAGATCGAGCTGGTCGGCATTGGCGACCTGGCGGCCACCGAGTTCAAAATCCTCGAAGAGCACATCGCTGACCGGATGAGCGGCGTCAAAGCCCGCGATGACGCTGAGAGTGTAGCCGATATTCGGCGGAATTTGCGCCACGCGGATATTGCGGAAACCAATACTACGGACGCTGCCGTGCTCTGAGTCGCGGTTCCATCGCGACCAGACCACGCGGAGATCCACGAGTTTGTCGTAGTGGTGCTCCACACGGATGTTATCCCAGGTGATGTTTTCCACGAGGGCGCGATCACCGGTGTGGATCCCGAAGACGGATCCGAAAGAATGGACGCCGAGCACGTCGATGTCCTCGAAACGGATGTTCCGGATGTGGTCGGTGCTGGTTTCATAACCGATCTCCATCGCCGATCCCCCGTTGATGCAATAAAAGGCGCAGCCAGAAACGAGCACATCCTCCACCGTGCTGTTCCAATCGCCGTGCGCCTGACCGGGTGCGAGAACGGTGACTCCCTGACCGGTGGGGTTCCGGTAAATAGCCTTAACGGCGATATTGTCATCGCCGTTGTGCAGCATGCAGCCGGTAATGCGAATCCGGCGAGAGCCGACGATATCGACCCCGTCCGACCCATAATTGTCGGCGATCTGCCGCACCCCGCTCACCTCCACATCGCTGCATCCGCCCAGCACAACCATCCAACTGCTCGGGCTGAGCATGAGAATGTTTTCCACCCGGCTGTCTGTGCATGCATCAAACGAGATCGCCTTGCGGCGGGTTTCGCCCCGCTCCTGCCAAATGCCTCCATCCAACACTCCGTAACCACCGATGCGAATGCCGGATGCCGCCACAGCACGGACGTTGCCTCGCACGACAGCCCCCGCCTCGATCCAGCAGACATCTCCCGAGCCGAGAATGATCTCGCCCGCATCATGGATTTTTCCTCCCTCAAAACGCTTCACATTCGGACCGGATGGAGCCTCCGGGGCGGGCGGCAGGGCGTATAGGTAGAGCAGCGGGAGCCCTTCGATCTCGATCTGGATATATTGCGGGCCCGCCAGCGTGAACCTCAGACGTCTCCCCTCGATCTCCGCCTGGATGTCGTGACGGAGCGGGCGGATGACCACCTTGCCTGGCGCGGACGGCAGCGCAACTTCGATGCGCACCGACCCCTCGCACTCGAAGGAGGAATAGTCGGCGGCGGAATGCTCCAAAACATCCAGCGGCAAACCGTCCGCAGTAATGTGAAAGACTGCGGACCGCGCGAGCACTTCAGGAAAACGATGAGGGTTCATGGGCTGGATCAATCGATAACCGAAACAGGCCGAAAGTGTATATCCAGACTCCGCGCATATTGATGCGTCCCCTGCCCGGATCGAGAGACCGTGCTTCTTGCACGCCTGGATACACCAATGCGAATGCGAGCGGCTGAGGGGATTTCAGTCACCCATATGCACGGACATTTTTCAGTGAGAAATGTTACTTCCTGCCAAACCGGCCAAATCCTGGTTGCCAAAAGACGCTATTTCAGGCATATTGATGCCCATTAAACCCGAAATCCACCGCCCCATGACCACGCGTGACGTCGCGGCCGCCGCCGGCGTCAACCAGTCCACTGTTTCGCGCGCGCTACGCAACGACCCGAAAATCCGGGCGGAAGTCCGGAAGAAAATCCTCAAATGCGCGGAGCAGCTCGGCTATCGCCCCAATCCCTACGTCTCGGCGTTCACCGCCAGCGTGCGGAGCTACCGGCGTTCTCCGAAGGGTGCTGTTCTTGGTTTGCTTGATTGTTATCCCAGGGAGTCCCCATATTACCACGACCGTTACTATCAGGCGGGGGCGGAAAAACGTGCCCGGGAGCTGGGATTTCAGCCGGAAGTTTTTTGCTTTGAGGATTTGAACAATTCCTTCAAACGCCTGAACAAGGTGCTCTGGACCCGATCGATCCAGGGCCTGCTGGTGCTGCCCGTGCCTCTTGGATTCAACCTTTCCGAGTTGGAGTTTGATCGCCTAGCCTCCTCCACGGTGGACACCAGCCTGCATCTGCCGGTCCTCCACCGGGCTGAGCCTGATTATTTTCAAGGGATGCAACTCGCCCTGCAGGTGCTGGAAGCGCGCGGCTACCAGCGGATCACCTTCTGCACGACCCGGAAAGAAGTCAAACTTCTCGACGAAGAGTGGCTCGGGAGTTTCATGGGCTGGCAGGTGATGAAACCGACACCATCGCGGATGGAGCCCTTCATCGGCGACACCTACGAACTCGGCCCGTTCAAAGCATGGTTTAACAAACACCGTCCTGATGCCATCATCACAAACATGGATCATTATTTCAAGCTGTGCAACGAGATGGGGATCGGGACGTCCCGCGTTGCCAATATTCACCTGAGCGCCGACCCGAATAAGGTGCCAAAGCAGGCCGGAGTCTGCCAGAATCAGGAGGATGTAGGAGCCGCGGCCGTTGACCTCATTCTTGCGCAGATCCACCGCAACGAGTTCGGTTTGCCAACGAAGCCGACGAAGATCCTCATCCAGAGCTCTTGGCTGGATGGGCCGAGCGTCCGAAGCCGGGCTCCGAAGGGAGACAAGGCGTAAGCCCCATGCCGGACATAGAAACGGCCTGCACAATAATTCAACTTTCCCATGAAAAAAACACTCGTTGTCAGCTTCCTCCTCGCCGCGGCATTGCTCCATGCGGAGGGAGCCGCAAAAAACACAGAAACAAATAATCCGGCACCACAAAACAATCCCGCAGGGGAAACCCGTAACGGTTACCGGGTTTTCTTTCTTGGGAACAGCTTCACCGTCAATACTCATTATCACTCGGAGTATTTTGCGAAGTGCGCCGGATTTTCCGATCACACCCATAAGTGCGCATGGTCGCCGGGAATGCAGCTTTCGGGCGGTTGGGGGCATTGGGCAAAACCCGAATCCAGCGCGGCCAGTGACAAGGGAGGATCCCTTAGCGGTTGGAAAAGAGCGTTGGAAGAAGAAACTTGGGACAGGTTCGTCGTGCAGCCGTTTTATGACAACCAGGAAGCCTGTATCGATGTGTGCAACAAATTCTACGACTATGCCACCTCCCACAAAAGTCCGGATGTGCAAATGATCGTCAAACAGATTTGGTTCACCCGCGAGGCGACTTCCTATGAAACGGGACGTCAACCGAACAGCGTCGCGTATTTTGAAGCTCTCGCCGACGGCATCCAAAAAGCGCACCCGGGCTCAACTGTCAACATCTGCCCCACCGGCCTTGTCATTCAGGAACTGCGCCGTCTGACCGCCCTCGGCCAGGTGCCCGGGGTTGCCCGAGAGAGCGATTGGTATGCCGATCCCATCCACTTGAGCAAAATCGGGAATTATGCCGATGGCATCACGCAATTTATTACTCTGTATAAAGTCAATCCGGTGAATTTTAATATTCCCGCCAACGTGAGCCCGGGCTCGTGGTATGGGTATTCCATCAACGAGCAAACCGCCGAGAAAATCAAGGAGGTGGCATGGAAGATAGCCAGTTCTTATCCCCGAAGCGGAGTGACAGCCGGGCCCGTCGACAGCACCCCGCCCACCGTGCCTTCCAATGTCGCCGCCTCAAAAATCTCAAGCGCGGGAAGCGAGTTAAACTGGACGGCTTCGTCGGATCCGGAAAGCGGCATCGCCTCATACAGCATCTATCAAGACGGAAAAAAACTGCCCGCTTTTTTCTTCACCAACAGGGCGACGATCACCAATCTGGCCCCCCTCACCAAATATACGTTTGCGGTCAGGGCAAACAATCGCGTTGGGTTGTCCTCCGAGCCAAGCATGACCGTATCGGTCACCACACCGGCTCCAGCGGTTCCGGTTACCGGCCTTTCGCTGAAACCAACATCCTTGTCGCTGAATATCGCGGTCGATAAACCTCTTGTTCCGACATTCGTCCCGCCGGATGCCGACAATCAGGGCGTCGTCTGGACCAGCTCAGATCCTGCCATTGCAACCGTCGACGCTGAAGGCTCGGTCGCAGGAAAATCAGCCGGAACAGCCACCATCACCGCCACCGCCCGCGATAATTCAAATGGCACCAAGTCCGCAGCAGCCACCGTTACCATTTTGCCCAATCATCCCCCCACGGCCACGTTTAAGTTTGCGACCGCCAGGGGCAACAATCCCTTGGCGATCACCTTCGACGGGATGGCTTCCTCCGATCCCGATCCGAGGGATGGAATCTTTGGATGGGATTGGGATTTCGGCGATGATTCCCCGCATTTTTACGGAGCCAATCCAAACCATACTTATGCCAAGGACGGCACCTATACCGTCTCTCTGATTGTCCTGGACAACAACGGCGCTTTCAGCGCGAAGACATCAAACGCGTTGACGATCCCGCTTCCAGTTCCTTCTCCCACTCCGAACTAACATTGGGGACAATCCCCACGCGCGTCCGCATCGATATGCATGGCGCGATGTTTGTGCGGCTTTTCCGTTTTGCATAAGAGTGGGTGCGTTCTTCTCACGGCCATTCGTGACTTGTTTTACTGCGTCCCGCCTCAACCCCTGCCGACCCCATGAAAACCGCCTCGATAAACCTGCTTTTCCAAATCAAACTTCCGCGTTTTTATGCAGGCGGGCCGCTTGCCCTGGCCATACTCGTATTCCTTGCCGCTCAGTTCTTGCTGGCTGAGGATGGCACTGCATCCTCCGGATGGGTCAACATGACCGAGGCCTTTACCCGGCAGATTGGGGTCCAAGACAACATTCATGACTACGAGCGGCGTTGCTTGGGCATGATTGTCGTCCCGAACGGAGAGATATTTATGCTGACCTCCGGCAAGGGCGTCTGCTTATCAACCGATCAGGGATCCACTTGGACGGCACTCGATGGCAATGTGGTGACCGGGCGCTGTGAGACCGGTTTCGGCTTCTCTGTCGCCTATCCCTACGACGGGAGGTTGGCATTCTTCTCCATCGACGGAACCTGCGGCGTAACCCTCGACGGAGGCAAGACATGGCAGCCCTTCGCCAAGATTCTCCGCAATTTCGAATTCGCCGATCTGGATTGGAATGTCAAAAATCCGCAGACGATCTTCGGCCTGCTGCACGAACCGTTTTACACCGTCCTTAGCAAAGATGGCGGTAATAATTGGCAACAGCTTTACAAGGAAGTTGAAGGACCCAAGGATGCGCAGAAACTGACCAGCCAATACTGCCTAGGCGTCATCGATGCCAACACCTTGGTGCGCTCCCATCCATCGCTGGGTGGCATCAGCATAAGCAAGGATGGGGGCAAGACTTGGACCGAGGTGGCTAAATACAAGGTTCTTGGCCGGCGGCCGGTACATTACGGAAACAAAGTGTTCTGGACAACTACCGAGGGCGTGATTGTCAGCACGAACGGCAAGGACTGGAAACTGACTGGCAAAGGTCCTGAAAATGCCGTATTTGGCCCCTACTTCGGCGCCACCGAGCAGGAGTTCATGGTGGTTTCTGACAAGGCGTTTTTTCTCACCCATGACGGAGGAAAGACATGGGATGACGTTGCTCCGGCGTTCTTCCCTCCAGAGACCCGCTGGAGAGGTAATTTCGCCCGTGGTCAGTTCAGTTACTTCGGATGGGATCCCAAGCGCAATTTCCTATACGCATCGAGCCTCGGCAATTCGATCTATCGCCTGGAATTGAAGTGAGAATCAAAAATGATCACGCAGAACATTATGGGCAATAAATTCAAACGGATGAGTCGGAAAATCAAATGGATACTGCCCGTCCTCTTGGGACTGGCTTTGCCTACGACAGGCTGGCCCGCTGACTGGGAAAACGTAAGCCCGCCTGGTGCGATCCCATTATCTGCCGACCATAAAGAAATCAACTACGGCTACCATTTCACCCTGGTGGATCCCAAAAATCCAGGCACGGTGTATGTGGGGACTTGTCGCAAAGGGCTCTGGAAATCAAAAGATTCAGGCGCGACGTGGACAAATGTGGGCGAAGGCAAATTCAAAGGGCACAATTGGTGGCTCGCCGTCGATCCCCATTCTTCCAACATCTATTGTCTGGACGGATATGGTTCCATGGGGCTCTGGCGGTCACCCACGGGAGACGGCGATTGGACGGACATCCTCCCGCAGCCTCCGCTGGTCCCAAACCGGGATGTCTATTCCATCGCCATCGATCCGTATCATGCGGGTCACATCATTCTCACATTCCACTCGACCGCTGGTTTTGATGATCCAAAAAAGGGCGGCTACATCGAAAGCTTCGACAATGGCGCGAACTGGAAGATCGTCCAAGGGGGCTTCGAAAAGGGCAAGGGAGACGGCAAGTCGGACTATCTGTTTTTCCTAAACAACAGCCAGTCCATGCTGGACCTGACAAATGACGGCAAGGGGCTTTGGAAGACTTCGGATGGCGGAACCACCTGGCGCAAGGTTCTGGAAAATGTCACCATTGCCCATGGAGAAACGCAGCTTTTCCGGTCTCCCAAGAGCGGCAATTACTACCTCGCTTCATACCTTGGCATTTTCAGGTCATCGGACAACGGTGAAACCTGGGTCAAACTCCTGGGCCAGATTCAAGGACCGAACCTTCCCGGGCGCAGTTGGGGTCCTTCATATGGATACATGGCTGTCTCGGGAGACGGGGAAAGAGTGTTTGCCGCAACGGCAACCCTCAATGAGCCATCTACAAGCACCACCCCCACCATAGGAGGTGTCGCCCGTCCGGTCTTGTTTGCTTACGAAGCTAAAGAAACCGATTGGCAGCCATTGGGGACACAAACTTTCAGGAACGGGCCGTCTCAACTTTCATATGACAGCAGGACGGGTTATCTATTTGGCTCGATGTGGCAGGACGGTGAATGGCGCCTCAAACTAAATTAATACCTAAAGATTTCAATGGCTGCCATGAAGGATACCGTTGACCCGGTTTCAATTACGCCCGCACAGGATCAGCCGCGCGAGCGATTGTCCCGAAAGGAACTTTTCTTTTTTTCCATTGGCGGAGTCGGTGAGGGACTCGCTTTTCAAAGCGTCAGCGGAATGGCGGTCCCCATCCTGAATCTCACCCTCGGGATAAGCCCCGCCTATATCTCCATGATTCTGTCGTTCAGGGGACTGTGGGATGGATTTGCGGATCCCTTCATGGGGCATTTCAGTGACAATTTCCGCAGCAGGTGGGGGAGACGCCGTCCGTTTATCTTGATCGGAGGCCTCCTGGTTGGACTGGGCATGTTTCTGGCGTGGCAAATCCCCTCTGGATTGAGTCATGTGGGTATCCTGACATGGTTCGCGGTTGCGTTGCTTTTGCTGACGTCAGCACAGACGATCTTCTGCGGTCCATATGGCGCGCTCGCCATCGAAATGGCACCGAACTACCATGAACGAACCCGCCTTGTAGCCTGGCGCTCCATGTTTGGAATGGTCTCAGGCGTGATCGGACCGTGGTTCTTTCCATTTTGTCTGCTTGGGGTTTTCACCAGCGCACTCCAGGGGGTGCGTTGGTTGTCGGGCATCCTCGGCCTGATCTGCATTATAACCACCATCCTGACTTTTTTGAATTCGAAGGAACGGATGTCCACCCAAGCGCAAGAGAAGGAAAAGCTAATTCCTGCAATGCGTTCCGTCGCCAGCAATATTCATTTTTGGCGCATCATCGCCCTCTATGTGATCATGATCATCATGATAAATGTCTCCAATGGGTTTAACCTTTACGTGAATATCTTCTACGTGTTCCATGGAGACAAGGTTGCCGGCGCGCGAATGGCGGGCATTTATGGCACAATGGGCACGGTGGTCGCTGCTTTGGGCATTCCGCTGATCACCTGGTTCTCGCATCGATTTCAAAAGCACAATGCGCTGCGATTCGCCATTGGGATGATGCTTGTGGGACAGATTGCCACCTGGTTTGTCATGGTTCCGGAATATCCCTACGCCCAACTTGTCCTTCCATTCTGCTTTTCCTTTGGAATTGCTAGTGTATTTACCATTCTCAGTTCCATGCTCTTCGACGTCGTGGATGTCGACGAGTTGCTATCCGGCAAGCGCCGGGAGGGCATCTTCGGGGCCGCCTGCGGATGGATGATGAAATCGGCCGGCGCTCTGGCTTCCGCACTCGTCGGCATACTGATCGTTGCTGTCGGGTTCAACGTGGATAACGGCGCCCACCAGACACCCTCCACATTTTTTTGGATGCGGTTCATGATCAGCTTTATGCCGGCAATTATGGCGACTTCATCCCTGCTCCTGCTTATCCGATACCCGCTCACCGAACAGCGAATGAATGAAATCAAGTCTGAACTTGAAGCACGACACCGAGCTGCCTAACGGCATTTATTGGAACTCATAATGCTTATCTATGATTACTAACCGATTTTTGATAGTGTTGGCTGCCAGCCTGAAGATCATGCGCGGCCATACCTCGGTTCTCTGTGCTCTTTTCTTTGCGCTTGCAGCCGTTTGCGGTGCCAACGCCTCCGACCTCTCCGCCAAATACACGTGGAAACCGATGAAGATCGGTTGCGGTGGATACGTTCGAGGGGTTTGGGCCCATCCCACCGTTCCCGATCTGATCTACTGCCGCGTGGATGTGGCTGCCGGGTATCGCTGGGAGCCGGCAACCCGATCGTGGAAAAATATCCTGACGGCCTCCAGCATGCCGAAGTCGGCACTCGACACGGATTACTACGGGGTCGATTCGCTCGTGGGCGCAAAAACGGATCCCAACTGCGCCTACATGTCTTTTAACGGAAAAATCTACAAGAGCAGCAATAGAGGGGATTCCTGGGCAGAAGCCACTGGCAATTTCAATGCTCCCATGGACGCCAACGGTCCGGGGATGGGGCAGCGGCTCCAGGTGGATCCGGCGAACAAGGACGTTGTCTATTACGGTTCCGACAGAGCCGGCCTTTGGGTGACATTTGATGGCGGTGGTTCCTGGTCACAGGTTGACGAGCAGGCGGTTCCTTTTGGCGATGCCGCCAAATTCAAGAAACTCGGGGTGACGACAGTGCGCTTTGACGAGAAGTCGGGTGTTGATACAATCGGCAGAACAAAAACGATTTTCGTGACAGTGGCTGGGAGAGGCGTATTCCGGACCGTGGATGCGGGAAAAACCTGGAATAAGATCAGCGGCGGCACTGACGGCCCTGCGGACACGGGCTCGGTGAGGGCTGCCGTCGTGGACAAGGACGGGAACTATTACATGACGGACACGTCGAACCAAATCGTATGGCGTTACAACGCCCAGGGAAAATGGGAGAGCATTCTGAAGGGCAAAGCCACTGCGATCGATGTCGATCCGTTTGATTCCAATCGCATCTTCGTGGTTATTTCGGCGGGGGGCTGGGTCAAACGCAGCACGGATTTCGGGAAAACCTGGGGTTCCCTGGATTTGCTTACGGCGGAAGAGAGTGACACTCCCTGGCTGGTGACCGCCAACAAACCGAAAATCCCAAGGAGTGCATGGATCTCGGCCGGGCAACTGCTGTTTGATTCAGTTGAAAAGGGCAAACTGTGGTTTGCGGACGGAGCCAGCATCGCGGCGACTACAGATCTGGCGAGCGACAAAACCATCAGCTTTACCATGGTTAACAACGGGATCGAGGCCCTGGTTTCGAACCAGATCATTCATCCGCCCGGCGGCGCCCCTGTTGGAACCGCCTGGGATTTCGGTGGGTTCCGATTCGCCAACCCGGACCAAAATGCTTCGGCTCAAATCTTCAAGCCCGGATTCTTTGCCTGCTGGGGGGTCGACTGGATGGGGAAAAACCCAAAGAACATGGTTGCCGCCATGAGCACGGATTACAATCCAAGCCAGGGAGCCAATTGGGGCCTTCTCAGATCCTCCGACGGAGGAGTTACTTGGACCGTGGGATCGAGCCCTCGAATTCTCCCTCTGAATTACGGGACGGTCGCCGTTTCCGCGGGAAATGCGGATCACGTCGTCTGGATTCCGGACAACTGGAGTTCGGCGGAAAAAGCGCCGAGCTATTTCACCAGGGACGGCGGGGCGACATGGCAGGAAACCAAGCCGAATGTCTCGACGGGCTGGTCGCCGCACACCCAGTCGGTCAAGCCGCTGGCATCCGACAAGGTGCTCGACGATGTGTTTTACGCCATGTGCTATGAGGACAACGCCTTTTACAAATCGACCGACGGCGGAGCCACCTGGGTCAAGGCCTCCGATAAACCCGGGGCGCAAAAAAACCAAACCTTTCCCAAGGACAAACCAATGCCTCCTCCGCCCTCGGAACTGCGGGCCGTGTTCGGAAAGGCCGGCCACCTTTGGTTTGTCGGGACACCGCACGACAGGGCCAGCACGGATGTTCTCTGGCGATCGACCGATGGGGGAACAACCTGGACGCCCTGCACGAACGGCGGCCTGACAAAGGTCTCTGCCATCGGGTTCGGGAAGGAGCCCGCTCCCGGCAAGTATCCCACCATCTTCATCAGCGGGGTGGTGAACGGAGTCCGTGGCATCTACCGGTCAACCGACGAAGGTCAAACGTGGGACAAGATCGGGCAGGATCCCCTGGGGATATGGGGGCCGCTCAAATGCATCGACGGCGACAAGGACATCTTCGGCAAAGTCTATTTCACGTTCTCGGCCGGCATCGGTTTCGGCACCGGAACAACGACAGAAACGGCAGGCAAACCATCGTCATGACTCCTGCGTCTCGCGCTGCCAATTCATTCCCGCGGCAGCAATGAAAGAACCTCCCATGCAAAACAGAAGCAAGTCCCTTGAACTCGGATCCGGCGATTCCTCACGCAGAGACGCAGAGGGCACGGAAAAAAGACGCTTTCACGTTGAAATGTCGCAAATGTTTCGCCATTTCCTACAGGCGTCAGCCGCCATGCTGCTGCTTGGCCAGTTCACAAGCTTGCACGCGGGCGAAATCCGTGGCTGGCGCAACGATTGGACGGGGGTGTTTCCGGATGCCGATCCACCGACCAGTTGGGGTCCGGGGAAGAACGAGGTGTGGTCCACTGACCTGGGGGGCGGCTTTCAGTCTTCTCCGGTGCTCATCGGCGATAAGGTGGTCACCGCTGTTGAGCCAGATACCTTGGTGTGCCTGCGGGCGAGCGACGGCAAGATACTTTGGAGGACGTCCAATGATATATGGAAGGATGTGCTTTCAGCAGAGGATGCCGCTTCTGCCAGGAAGCTCGCCGCTGAGGCCGAGGAATGGAAAAAGGAAGTGGACCGGCTTGAGCATGTGAGGATTGAGGCTAGTAGACCGCCCAGCCAAGTTCAGATGTTGGCAGAATATAAGGCGATGACGCAAGAACAGCGCGATGCCATCGTCAAAGAGGCTATTGCCAAGAAGGAAGAACTGCTCAAGCAGCATCATGACGGGCTGAGATGGGTCAACCTGGGGAGCAGCCACGGGGGCGCCGGCATGGCTGCCGCTACCCCGGTCACGGACGGAAAGTTCGTCTACTATGTCTTCGGCAATGGTTTGGGGGTATGTTGCGATCTGGAGACGGGGAAGCGTGTTTGGCACACCAAGTTGGAGGGGCAATTGGGAGATCAGCACCATGGGACCTCCGGCTCATCTCCGGCGCTGGCCAGAGACACGGTCATTATGCGGTTTGTGAATCGAATCTATGGCCTGAAGGCGAGCGATGGTTCGCAGGTGTGGGAACAACGCGAACCGGGCTCCGGATTGGCCACCTTTGACACGCCGGTTGTGGTCAACATCGGCAAGACGCCCGTGGTGGTCGTATCGTCCGGCCAATTCATCCGAGCCGCCGACGGGAAACTGCTCGCCGACCTCGACTTGACGATGGCCAAGGGCGGGGAACTGGTAACGACGCCGGTGGTTGACCAGGGAGTGATCTACTTCACCGTGCCCACGTGCCGCCTGTCGAAGCAATGGGGAGATAACCGTCCTGCGCATCTCCTGGCCGTCAAACTTCCCGATCAAATGAACGGCGATGTTTTGGAGACCAAGATCCTTTGGAAAACAGAAACACCCAGCGGAGACACGGGATCTTCGTGCGTGGTCTTCAATGGATTGCTCTACATCCGGGACTACATGGGTTCCTGGCTGCGGGTCTTCGACATCCGCGATGGTTCGCTCGTCTATGAAAAGGATCTGGCAGAATACCTGAAGGATGTAAAACCTAGCTCGGCCTATGGCGCACTGACGGTTGCCGGTGGCAATCTGTATATGAATAGCAGCGCTGTAGACCGGACAATCATTATCAAGACCGGCAGGGAATACATCGAAGTTGCCCGCAACGAGCGGGGCAGCACAAAGAGGGAGATAGGATCATGGATGAAACCTTACGGCTTTATTTTTGCAACGAACCCAGTGTTCAGCGGATCGCGGATGTATTGGCGGGAAAACGACAAGATGTATTGTTTTACAAAGGAAACCGCATCCAAGGCAGAAACTCCAGTCACCCAGGGCAACTCCGGGGCAGGAACCAACCCCAACCGATAGAATAAATGAAAAGCACAATCCTGTTATCTAAATTAGCGGAGCAGTTCCGCCGTGTTATCATGGCCTCAGTCGCCATGCTGCTGCTTGGCCAGTCCACAAGCTTGCAAGCGGGCGAAATCCGTGGCTGGCGCAACGATTGGACGGGGGTGTTCCCCGATGCCGATCCGCCGACCAGTTGGGGGCCGGGGAAAAACGAGGTCTGGTCCACGGACCTGGGCGACGGCTTCCAGTCCTCGCCGGTGTTGATCGGCGACAAGGTGATCACAGCAGTTAATCCAGACAAGTTGGTGTGCTTGCGGGCGAGCGATGGCAAGATGCTTTGGAAGACCTCCCATGATCTTTGGAAGGATGTCCTTTCAGGAGAGGAGGCCGCTTCCGCCAGGAAGCTCGCCGCCGAGGCCGAGGAATGGAAAAAGGAGGTGGACCGTCTGGATGAAGTGATCGGGGAGGCCGGCAGACCGGCCAGCCAAAGTCAAATGAAGGCGGAATACAAGGCCATGACGCAGGAGCAACGCGATGCACTTGTCAATGATGCCACTGCAAAGAAGGAAGAACTGATGAAGCATCCGCATGCCGGCCTGAAATGGGTGAACCTGAGTTGCGACCCCCGAGGCGCCGGCTATGCGTGCGCCACCCCGGTCACCGACGGGAAATTTGTTTACTATGTCTTCGGCAACGGCTTGGCCATCTGTTGCGATCTCGAGACCGGGAAGCGCATGTGGCACACAAAGTTGGCCGGAGAATTGGGGTATCAGCACCATGGGACATCCGGTTCGTCGCCGGCGCTGGCTGGAGACAGGGTCATCGTGCGGTTCGGGAATTGGCTGTATGGCCTGAAAGCGAGCGACGGTTCGCAAGTGTGGGAACAACGGGAGCCGGAGAAGTGGACGCGCCGGGGATTTACCACCTTCAGCACGGCGGTCGTGGTCAACATCGACACAACGCCTGTGGTGGTCACGCTCTCCGGCCAGTTCCTCCGGGCCTCCGATGGAAAACTGCTCGCCGACCTCGACCTGTATGCCAATTCAGATTCGGAAATGGTTCCGACTCCGGTAGTCGATCAGGGGGTAATCTATTTTCCCGTGGGCAAACGCAAACTGTCGAAGAAATGGGGAGATATCCGCCCCGCGCATCTTTTGGCCGTCAAACTTCCCGATCAGATCAGCGGTGATGCATTGCAGCCCAAAATCCTCTGGAAGACCGAAACGCCAAGCGCGGACACGGGATCATCGCCCGTGGTCTTCGATGGTTTGCTCTACATCCGGGATTACATGGGGTCCTGGCTGCGGGTCTTCGACATCCGCGACGGCTCGCTCGTTTACGAAAAGAATCTGGCAGAATACCTGAAGGATGTCACGCCAAGCTCGGCCTATGGCTCGCTGACCGTCGCCGGCGGCAATCTGTATATCAACAGCAGCATGGTGGACCGGACACTCATCATCAAGACCGGCCGGGAATACAGCGAGGTCGCCCGCAACGAACGAGGCAGCACCAAGAAGGAGATAGGATCATGGATGAAACCTTACGGATTTATCTTTGCAACGAACCCCGTGTTCAGCGGATCGCGGATGTATTGGCGGGAAAACGACAAGATGTATTGTTTTGCCAAGGATGCCGCCTCAAAGCCGGCGGTGCCAAGCGACGCGAAAAATAATGGGGCGGGGACCACCCCGGCTGTTGAGCCGCCAAAGGACATCGAAGCAAAACCGCCGGCAGCGAGTGATTCCCCAGCACGCCAATCCACCAATACGGGGAGGGCTTTGCCGGCCTGGCCGTACAGCGACGGCCCAACCCGCGATGGGATTTCGCCGGAGACCGGCCTTTTCGCGAATCTGAAGAATGGGCCGGAGGTAGTTTGGAAAGCTTCTCTCGGAACGGGATTCACCTCGATCATCATTAGCGGCGGGCTGGTCTATGCCGCGGGAAACAAGGACGACAAGGATATCATTACGGCGTTTGATGCCGTCACAGGCAAGCCCGCTTGGACCTACAGCTACGACGAGCCCATGGCAGCCGAAGGCTTTGACGGCGGGCCTTGTGCAACGCCGTGTGTCGCCGGCGGCAAGCTTTACAACTTCAGCCGCAGCGGCAGGGTGAACTCTCTCGACGCCACGACCGGCAAGCTTTCCTGGAGCAAGGATCTAGGCGCGGAACTGGGCGCCGAGCCGCCGCAATACGGCTATGCGGGTTCGCCCACGGTGATCGGCGAACGCCTCTTCCTCAACATCGGCAGCGCGGGATGCTGCCTCAATGCCGCGACCGGCGAAGTGATCTGGAAAAGCCCAGCCGGAAAGGCGGGTTATGCCGCCCCCGTTCCGTTTACAGTTCTTGGGAAACCGGCCCTGCTAATTTTCAGTGGCGACGGCCTCTATGCTGTTGATGCCGCGACAGGCCAGGTTGTTATGAAATACCCTTGGAAAGACATGGAGGGGGCAACCGCACCAACCCCGCTGGTGCACGGAACCCAGGTATTCCTTTCCTCCGGCTTCAGTGATGGCGGGGTTATGCTGGACACCGCCGCGGGCGATTTCAAGGAAGTGTGGCGAACCGGGAACATGAGCAATAAATACAGCGGTTGCGTGCTTGTCGACGGATTCCTCTACGGGTTCGATTCGACGACCCTGCGGTGCCTGGACTGGTCAGCGGGGAAAGCGCGATGGGAACACGATGGTTTTGGCGACGGGTCGCTGGTCGCCGCCGAAAGGCGACTGGTGGTTCTCTCGGAGGACGGGGATATGGTTATCGCTGAAGCCAGGCCGGACGCATTCCACCAGGTGAGTGGCAGCAAAGTTCTGAAACCAACCTGTTGGGCGAGGCCATCTGTTGCAGGCGGCAGAATCTACTGCCGAAACTCCGGAGGTGACCTGGTTTGCGTGGAACTAAAATAGTGACGGAGCAAAGAGCGCCGACAAAACCCATCTTATGAACCAACTAATGAATAGCTTTAGATTTGTTCGCAAACCAAACGTCAAGCTCGCGGCAGCTTTCGTTGCTGCTCTGACAACTTGCCTGACTCTTCATGCGGAGCCGTCTCAGATTTCTCCAGACGCCTTTCGATTAGTTGATTTTAGCAAGCCTTTCACGACCGTTGAAGGTGACTGGAAGGGCAAGGTGAAGGTGGAAAACGGCCAGGCTGAGATCGAAAATTGCAGCACGAAAGGCTCGGCGGGCTATGCCGTCAGCTCGGATATTTTTGCACATGGTAACGATTCCATGGGGATTCTCGTGCAGGCAGGACCCAAGAATACTGCAAAGTCGATTTATGTCAGGATGCTGGATCAGGACCAGCACGAGTGCGTCTGGGTTTTCCAGCTTCCCCAAGCGGGAGCCTCACCCGAACTTGTGAAGGCCAATAATGGCGCCTCGCTTTTGCTCCCCAACCAGCCCGACCCTCGCGATTTCAGCATCAACGATCTCCGCCGCATCACCGGAATCAGCCTCGCCGGAAATTCCGAATACGGGCCCCTCCTGGATGTCCAAGTTTCCGCGATCGTGGCGGTCAAACCGGATGAGGCAGCGATTGCGGCGCGCGAAGGTTTGAGCAAATCGATCAAACAACGCGAAGGGTGGATGAAAACCCGCGACACCCTGGCGGCACAGTATGTGGCCAAATTTCCAGAAATCACCACGCCCACGCCGGCGGAAATCCCCGGCAAAAAAACCATCCGGGGTTACCATGTAGGAAACAGTCTTACCTTCAAGGCGCTTAGCTTTCCCTACAGCGATTTCAAAAAGCCCTGGAGCATCACCGCATATGAGGACCGCCTCATCGCCTTCATGGAGGGACGCGGCATACGGTATGTGCCCGGCTGGCATGTCTCGTGGGGGGCTAGCCTCCCGTCGATTTGGAACAACCGCTACGAGCCTGCCGTCGGCAATGCCGGCCCCGCAGCGAAGGCGTTGGTCGATTACTATTGGGATGTGCTCACGCTACAGCTTTGGGGTTCGGATGAGGCGGGAGATGTGGAGGCCTCAAGGAATTTGATCGATCTGGCGATCGCCAAGAACCCGGAAATCCGGGTCTACCTGGTGGAAACGTGGGTCGAAAAGAATGACAAGCTCGATCCGGATTTTTCCACCCAGTGGAACCGCGAATGGAAACCGGGCCAAAAATTCGGAATTCCCCCGATCCATTGTGCCGCCTATGCAAAGGCGGTATTCGAGCGCCTGCAAAAAGCCACATCCGACCTGCGCCATCCCGTGAGGCTCATCCCTGTCGGGACCGTGCTCTATGAGTTGGACAAGCGAATGCGGGCCGGAGAGGTTCCCGGGTTCACGCGAGTTGAAGATCTCTACAACGACAAGGTTCACTTGAAGGAAACCGGCAACTACGTGGCTCTCGAAACTTTCTATACGGTCATCACCGGGCAGAACCCCAAGGGGCAGCCAAGAACAGATATGTTTCCCGCCGTGACGGATGATTTTTCGGCAATCGTCCAAGATACGGTTTGGAAAGTGGTGACTTCCACGCCCGGGACGGGTGTTACCCCTCAAGCAGATGCTCACTAACCCCGCATCGAGCCACCACATTTAAGGTCTGAACTAAACGACAACCCGAACGCGATGTCTGCCTGACCTCAAATCCGGAAGGATCGCCCCCTCGATTCTCTCGCCGTCGAGCCAGAGTTCGCGCACGCCCCGGCCACGCAGCGCTGTGTTGTCCAGATCAATGTCGAAAACAGCTCCCCGGAACGTCCGGGTCAGCCTAGCCGTAGGCAATGCTATGGGGAGGCAGGGATCCAGGAGCAAGCCATCGTAATGCCGACGCGCCCCGAGAATCCATTCCACCAGCAACTGCGTGAACCAGGCCGCTGTCCCGGTGCGCCACGGATACATCGCCCGCCCGGGATGCTCGGGCAAGGGGCTGTAGCAGTTGGTGAAAGCGAACGGTTCCGCACCCGAATTTGATATGGGATTCCACGGGCTACCAGGCGCGACTTTTATATAGGTGCGCCAGGCTTCTTCCGCGCGCCCAAGCATGCAATCTGCCACGCCCTTGAAGCCGGCTGCGTGATTGTAGCAACCGCCATTTTCGGCGTAGTAGGGCCGTGCCGCAGAGAATTTTCCAATCCTTTCATCGAACCTGGTGAACGCTGGACCGGCGAGGGAAAAGCCGTAGTCGTTTTCGATGTGGCGGTCCACCGCCTGTAGGCAGGCGAGCCCACGGCCGTCAGGCGCAGTCTGCGAGAGCACGGCCCAGCATTGAGTTTCAAGAAAAATCCGTCCCTCTGCCGCCAGCGATGAACCCAAGGCATAACCGTCGGCGCAAAGGCTCCGGACATACCATCCGCCGTCCCACGCGACTTCGTTGAGCGTATGGGCAAAGTGGGCGTGCCAATCCCGGGCGTATTTTTCGATATCGTCCTCCCCCCGGCGCCGGGCAATTTCCGCCACTTCCAGCAGGCCGAGGCAAAGCTGTTGGGTGACCATGACGCTCTCGCGGGCACCTGTCTTTTCCGATGGTTCGAGGCCATCGTTCCAGTCCGCAAAATGCTGATCGCAAAGGCCGTGGGCTCCGGTGTCGTTCACGAGATACCGCATGGCCCGCAGCATGTGCTGCCAGACGCTCTCCGGCTCCGGCGCATCGCAGTAGGGCACGGCCTCGTCGAGCAGGGAAAAGTCGCCGCTTTCCTTGATGAGCCACGGGATGCAATGCAGAAGCCACGCGGGCTTGTCGGAGTATTGGTGCCGGTTCCATGGACGGAAGCTGTGCGGGACTGAGCCGCTGGCATATTGCGAGGAGATGGCGCGCAGGAGGTTGGCGCGGGCCATCGGATAATCAAAGAGCGCGACTCCCATGTCGTTCTGCAGGTTGTCACGGAATCCGCTCTTGTTGATGAGGTAGGACACCATTTGCTTTTTAGCAAAGTGGTTGATCAGCCCGTCGCGGGAGGGATCTCCGGTCTCCACGGTGAACGCGGCGGCTCGGGCGGTTTCGATCCGGATCTGCTCGTCGAGAGCGGCGTCAACCGCTGCAGGAACAAGCCGGTTGCGGACGGCCGTGGCCTCGGCGGAATCATCCGCCTGTCCGATAAGAAAATCGGCGCGGGCGGTTGCCCCCGGTGCGAGTTCGAGCGCCACCTGCACGATGCCGGCGCAATCGGGGCCAACGCCAGCGCGGTTATCGGCATTCCAGCCCTTGAGGATTTTCGGGTCGCCGAGCGAGAAGCTTTCGCGGGTGAAATAATCGCGGTAACCAGAGCCGCCCGCATAGTCCGGCGATGTGGTGAGCAGGAACCCGTTGAACCGTCCTTTGGAAACAGCTCGCTCGCGGTTATACACGAAGACTCCTCCCATCTCGGGCAGGACGCGCGAGTGATTGTCTTTCCAGATTCCCTGCCCCTCGGAGTTTGTCCCATGGAGTTGAAAGCCCGCATATGCGAAAAGCGAAACCTTCCGCAGCCGGTCGGTCCGGTTTTCCACGGTGACACGCCAGACCTCGCAACGCTCCCAACGCGGAACAAAAACCGTTTCGACGACGCGCAGGCCGGTGCAGGTTCCGGTGATCGCCGTGTAGGCTGCATGAAAAACGCATTCCCGCCCCTCGACCGCCGTCGCGACCGGATCGCCCCACGGGGTGAAAACCGTGTTGGTCTCGTCGTCGCGGATATAGAGGAATTTCGAATCATACCCGACCAGATGGCAGGTATTGCCAGCCCCGTCGCGGACGACGACCGGCCCATCGCCCAAGTTTGAAGTCTCCGCATAGATCTCGTGCTCGCCCGGCTGGTTGTAATGGATGTTCCGCCATTTGCGCGGCGGATCGGAGTCGAGGGTAAACGTGCCCGCTCCCGCGTCGAACCGTCCGTATTGGTCGATATCCGACATCAACTCGCTCCGTTCGTCGCGCCCGCGAGGGCCGGCACGCGGGACAGGTTCGCGCGCGTGTCCATTGCCTCGCGCAGCACAGGCTCATCAGTCCAGTCAACGAGCAAATAATTCCCGTCCTGCTGATAGCTCACCGCGAATCCGTTGATTTGGATCTCCGGGTGCAAAGCGGATGCCCGGATGGGTTTGCGGAAGCGGAACTGGCGGGCCTTGAGTTCGCCCGAGAGCACCCGCAACGAAATGCCATTTTCTGTTTCCTCGTAGTGGCCGTAGCAGTCGGCCAGGACAAACAGCAGCCTGCAGCCTTTGCGGGCTACCTTCGGATCGAAGGTCACCACTCCGTCGCGCACGGCCATCCCTAGTGCCGCGTGAATGATCGACCATGCCGACATGGCGCGGAAATAATGCCCGCCATATTCCTGATGGTCCCAGTAAATCCCCCAGCGCCGGTGGCGGCTATCCACATTTCGCACGATCTCGAATGCCTCTTTTTTCATGCCTTCGTAGAGCAGCAACGATGCGAACGCCAGCTCCACTCCGGTCCAGCAGGTATTGGCCTGATCCACCCAGGTGTCCTTGTCCACATCGTGCAAAAAACCGTCTCCCGGCCACTGGCAGTTGCGGAGCCCCTGGTCGGGCTTGTAGTTCATGCGCAGCACGGATTCGAGTGCCGACCTGACGCGAGCCGGATCGAGCAACGGCGCGAGACCTACAGGGTGGGCGGCCCATTGCCCAATGATCTGGTCGCTCAGGCAGCCTTCGTCGGCCCCCTTCGTTCCACCGACGTCATTGAACAGCCGGTAGTAACTTCCGTTCCAGCCTGCCGCCTCGAAGCTCGCGAGGCCTTTGTCAAACGCTTTCCGGTAGGCGGCCGCGGCCGCTTCGTCGCCGATCATCCGCGCCGCCTCGATCGCCGAACGCAGCGCCAGCAGCCATTGCGACGCAACAAACGGCGCGACCCCGAACATCGGAAAGTTGTCGTAGGAACACATGATCCCGTCCATGTCGGGCAGACAGTCGCTGTTCGCATCCCGCTCCCGCAAAACATAGTCGAGCGCAGCCTTGACCGAGGGCCAGATCTCCACCAGAAAATCGCGGTCGTCGGTCCAAAAGACGGAGCGCAGCGCCATGGCCACGTATTGCCCCGGCATATCGAGACGCTTGGGATTCACCTCTGCCGGATGTTTCTCCCGGAAGTTAAAATGGATCGAATGCGTCACCGAGCCGTCCTCGTTTTGAAACCGCCGGTGGGCGCGGATCACCGCCTTTTCCAGGTCCGGGAAAAGCGCTGCGGTCGCGATCCCGCCATACATGGCCACATCGGTGGTCGCCAGCCCGGCAAAAGCCCTGGTGGGACTGAGCCCTTCGATAATTCCAAAATCGCCCGCCTTCGTGAACCAGGTGCTCGTCCGGAACGTGTTGAGGTGCGAGTTGACCTGGTCGAGCAAATAGCCGGGCAGCGTCGCCGCAAAGAACGCATCGTGGAATTTCCTCGTCTCCGCACGCAGCATCTCGGCCGCGCCAGCCGCGTATGCCGCCACCTCGCCCGAGGACCGGAAAAAATTGCTGTAATAATGCCCCTCGAACGGCAGCTTCACCGGCTCGCGTGCGCCCGGCTCCAGAGGCGATCCGGGGGAAATATCTCCGCCATCGATGTCCGCCTCGCATGGAATGCGGCCATAACGGTTCGGGAAATCCCATGTGGCGACGAAGGAATGTTCGAATCTGTCGCTCTTCTTTCCAAGAGTGACCGCGCGTCCGATGCTGGAAAAGCACGGGTATTTCGCCCAGGGCCGTCCGGTTTTTTCATCGGGCGCGTGGCGGTCCGCCGTGTTGTCCGCATCCGGCAGTTCCGCCCGGCGCAGGAGGTTTTCATAATAGGGATGCCAGGAGCCCCATCCGCAGTCGTAGCGGGAATCGAGGTGCAGCGAGGCGACACCCATCGAGCCGAAGGAGCCGTGTGACGGATCCATGTCGGCACAGGACATTTCGAACGCCCGGAACCCGTCTCCGGAAACGATCCGGTTTGCCCAGGCCTTCTCGCGGACATCGTAGCCCACCCAGTTGCGCATACTCGCGAGGATCGTCACCGTCACGGGCTTTTCGGATTTGGAACGCACCGAAAAATCAAAAAACGCAGCGGGCAGCGCAGAATTTTTCTGATCGCGCGGGATGAACGGCGACCAGGCTTCGAGCGAGACCTCCAACGGCATGTCGCGCTCGAAATAATCCAGCTTCACGAATGGGAACGTTGCCGAGCAGGCAATCCGGTCCATCCCCTGCAGCCAAGGGAATATGTATTGGAACTCGTGCCCGTCGATCCCGGCCGAATTATGGCTCTCCTCGATTTGCAAAAGCCGCAGTCGCGGTTCCTCCCCCTCCACCTGATAGCGGATGACGAAGAAAAGCACCGATTGCCCCGGCATGGTGAAAGGTGCCCCGCGCCCGACAGGAAGGTTGTTGAAAATGTTCCAGTTGGAAAATTGGCCGTCCTGCCTCAACTCGAACCAACCGCATCCGAGCCCCCCGAACGCAACGCCGCTCCGGGGTTTTTGATTTCGCTCCGTGATCACATCGAAAGCCATACGGCAAAGCATGGAAGATCCTTGCCTGCTACAACAGGCCGGAGTTGTGCATATTGATTTCCTGAGACTGGCAAAAGGAGAGCCCGTTCGCTTGTGCCTTCCGTGGAGCCGCTGTAGATATACTATATGAGCCTTGGAGCATGGCTTGAGGGGTCGGCGGCAGTCATAAGGACATGGTTTCGATGGGAGGGTGACGACCCCTCCGAGCGCAGGGCGATGGTGGAAACCCAACTCGCCGATCGCGGAATTTCGAGCAGGCGGGTGCTTGCGGCTATGGAGAAAATTGCCCGGGAGGAATTTGTTCCCGCCGGGATCCGCAGTGAAGCGTATAGTGACCGTCCGCTGCCGATCGGAGACGGGCAGACGATTTCGCAACCCTACATCGTGGCCCTGATGACCGAACTGCTCGACCTTCCCTCCGGATCAAGGGTGCTGGAAATCGGGACGGGGTCCGGATACCAGACGGCGGTCCTCGCTGAGTTGGCTTCCGACGTCTTCACGATCGAGATCGTTCCACGGCTGTCGCGACAGGCGCTAGAGACACTGGCGCGGCTCGGGTATGGAAATGTTCATGGAAAAGTGGGAGACGGGTCCTTGGGATGGCCAGAGGCAGCCCCTTTCCATGCAATCATCGTCACCTGTGCCCCCGAGGATGTGCCACCAAAATTGATTCAGCAGTTGCGTGAGGGGGGCAGGCTCGTTGTTCCCGTCAGCGACAAGGACGGGGCACAGCAACTTTTTCTTCTCGAAAAGATCGAAGGGGAAATCTTGCAGAAATCAGTGACCCCTGTTCGCTTTGTTCCGATGGTTCAGGGAAGGGACTGAACCCCCTCAGGAGAGCGGGCGCATGCGGCGCGCAGCATTTTGTGGACTCCGGGTTCGACCGCTTTCAGATAACCGGCGGTATCGTTCCGCCAGCAGTCCCTGAGCTGTTCCAGATGCCCTGGCGGCAGTTCCGATGGGCGCGATTCGGCGGCGGGATCATAAGGCAATTCCAGCGTGATCATGGCGGGGCAGACGCCATTCGCATAGCGCAGCCCGTAGCCGCACCATTGCCCGAGCGAACCCGGACATATTTCATAGGTATGCTGAAGGCGGCGCAAACCGTAGCCAGGCTCCCCCACACGCACCCGATATGGCCGCCGCTCGTTTTCATCCATGGCATTCCACATCTGCCAGGCCAGGCCGGTTGACTGCGGGCCGTCGGCGTCAATTTCTGCAAGCGCCCAATGAAGGCTGACAATGCGCGCGGGCTGGAGCGTCAGGATAAAATTGCGGAGCGCGCGGGTTTCGGGTTCCGACCATGCCTCGGGACCAGGCGGTTCCACGCTTTCGATACGCCAGTTGAAGCCGAAATTGCGGTTGATATCCACGCCGCGGGCATTGTAGCGGGTGTTGTGCGCGTGGCTGTCCGGATTCGCGAGGGGGATGACAGCGACCGGCAGATCGCTCCTGTTCTCCGTCTCAAACTTTTGCACGAACGACTCCAGCAGAACGATCGTTGCCGCCTCGTCTCCATGAATGCCTCCGATCAGGAGAGTGCCGCCGGATGGCCATGGGGGCCGGGAAAAATCGAACGCCGCCTTCACCACGATATCGCGGTGTTCGAGCGACCGCCCGATGCTGTGTTCAAAAATGCGGGGAAAAATCAACCTGCCCCAACCAAGCACAGGTGCTAAGATTGGTCAAACGCCACAATGGAATTCGCGACTGCCATTCACGCCCTGCACCCGAAAACGGTCTTCCGCATCAGCCGTGCCGAGCGGGCCGAGACTCGTAATGTTTTTGTCCGGATCTGGGATGACGGAATCACCGGCTATGGCGAGGCTGCGCCGAATGCCTTTTATCGCGAGAATGCGGACGACGTGCGTGCGAGACTATTGCAGGCTGCCCCGTGGATCCGCACCTTGAAGGTCCATTCGTTGGCTGACATCGGACGCATCTGGGATGAAATCTGGCCGCTGGTAAAACCGTCGCGCAGCGCCCAGTGTGCGGTTGATATCGGGTTATGGGACTGGCTTGCCCGCCGCGAGAATTGCACGGCTTGCGAGCTGGCCTGGGGGAAACAGCCCCATCCGGTTGCCACCTTTGCGACCATCGGCATTTCCACGCCGGAGGAGCTGGGCGACAAGGTCGCGGAATTGCAGGGCTTTCCGCTGATCAAGATCAAGTCCGATGGCAGGGCAGACATCGAGCCGGCGCGGTTTGTGCGCGACCGGACCGGAGCCGCACTCGCCATCGACGCGAATTGCTCGTGGGGCGGGCATGACATCCCGGTGCTCGCGCATCAGCTTGCCGGTTTGGGGGTGAAATTTATCGAGCAGCCGTTGCCGCCCGGCGAAGATGCCCGCATGCCGGAGATCCTCGCCTCCTCACCGTTGCCCATCCTTGCGGACGAAAGCTGCGTGGGGCTGGAAGATGTCGAACAGATGCCCGGCTTCTTTTCCGGGCTGAATATCAAACTGACGAAGTGTGGCGGCCTTACACCGGCCTTGAGGATGTTGCGCCGCGCACAGCAACTCGGCCTGCAGACAATGACCGGGTGCATGCTCGAAAGCAGCGTGTTGATTTCTGCAGGGGCGGTTGTCGCCCAGCAAACGGATTTTGCAGATCTCGACGGCGCATGGCTGATCCGCGACAACCCGTTTCACGGCGTGCGCTATGAAAAAGGCGTCCTGCATATTGCGGACAGAGTTCAACCAACGGAGAGCAGCGCGGACATGCATTATGAAAGCTGTTGTTGATCCGCTGTCCCGCTACGCGCTTTTCTATTGCCGACATCGCCCGATCTGATGCTAACTGGTCCTCAACCATGAGCATAACACACATAACCAGCCATTCCATTCGCCGTCTGCTCACCCTGACAGAGAAGAAGGAACAATTCCTCAAGGGCATTGAAGAAGTCGAAAACGAGATTGCCAAAACCCTCACGGGAGCCAGGGCAGCCGTTGTAAAAGCCGTCACTCCCTCCAAGCCCAAGGCGAAGAAACGCGGAAAGAAAACCAATAAGCCCGGCGGCCTTAAGGAGCGCATCCTGGCCCTTCTTCATACCGCAGGCGACCAGGGTCTCAAGGTGAAGGAGATCGCCGAGGAACTTGCCACCAAACCCGGCAATATCGCCGTCTGGTTCAGCACGACCGGAAAAAAGCTGGTGAACAAAGTGGAGCCCGGCCGTTATGCGATCAAGAGATCCAAGCCGGCGGCAGTGGTTCCAAAGGCCGCCAAGAAACCGGCCAAGGCGAAAAAGAAAGGCGGCCTCACGCCCGAGGGACGAGCCAAACTCGCCGCCAACATGAAGGCCCGTTGGGCCGCACGAAAGGCCGGCAAGCCCGCGAAGAAGGGATTCAAACTCCCGAAGGCCGGCAAAAATCCGTTCTGAGAAGAGCTCTCACGAAATTCAGATCACCTATCCTCAGGGATCGTCAAAAAGCTCCCGGCGCATGAAACACATCCTTTGTCTTCACGCCGCCATTTTGATGATGTCCGCAGCCTTCTCGCAGGCTCAAACGCAGGTTATTCCGAAAGGCTGGGTTCATCCGGAGAGTCTCGCCGACGTGCAGGCCCCGCTCCAAGCACAGCTGGATACCGGCAAAAGCATGCTGAGCACGGCTTGGAGCATGGCTCGGGTGAGAGATGCCGAACTGTTCGTCACCTACGTCACTTTGTGGGAGAAACTACCAGCCAATGAACGTGAGATCCTGTTTGGAGAGCAAGAAAAATGGTTGAAGCAGCGCAAGAAAGCTGTGGCAGAAGCCGACGATGGCAAGAGTGGGGAAGCCGGTCGGTTGCAAGCTGCTTCCGAACACCAAAGCATGACAGAAGCCCGCCTTGCGGAATTAAAAAGCCGGTTGCCAAAAAAGTGAAGGGATGCTGAGAGGACACCTGATATGTCTGGGATTTTTAGGGGCATTGCTTGCTTGTGCCGCGTTACAGGCGGGGAGCCCCGGTTTCGACTGGAAGCAGACGGCCAAAGCGCATGAAGAAGCGCAAAAGACGGGCATCTGTGAGATCCACAAAATTCAAATGAGCGCGGAATCGGTTCCGATCAGGTGGGGGGAAGATGTTTCGCCGGGTCCGGGAGAGCCGACGTATCAATATCGCATGCAGCACTTCCCCAACTATGTCACGGTCATCGAAGGCGGCTGCTGCAGGATTCCCGGCAAGAAATCCGAAATGATCTTTGTCTGCCCCAGATGCAAAGCGGATGCCATCGCGTGGAAAAGCAGAAGGAATTAGGACGGATCCCGCACTGCGAGCCTAACGCTTAAACACATCCAGTGGCGGTATCAACTGCCGCAGGTGTGCCGCCCTGTCATGTTTGTTTTTTAACAATACTTTCAGGGAAATCCATGTCGCAGATGGTCAGCGGCGAGACTCCCCCCAGCGGCTCTCATCGGGTCGGAGAAACAGGATTGATGGCCGGCCCGGATTTGGTCTGAAGGAATGCCTTGAGAAGATCGGGCCAGTGCTGGTTGGAGTTGTCGCTGTTGGCTGCAATCCCATATCCGTGACCGCCATCGGACAGTAGATGAAATATTGAGTCCCCGCCGGATTTTTTCCACGCTTCCGAATATTCTTGGCAACTTTTCACCCAATTCGGGTTGTCATTGGCGGCAATGACAGCAAGGAGACGGCGCGGTTTGGGCGGAGGCACCACTGCGGGGGTCGCTTTGCCTGGAATGGTTTTCTCCAAGTATGCGGGATAAACGAGAATCAAACCGTCGGGCTGGTCGTTTTCTCCAAGATTCTCAACCGTGCGGGCGGCGAGATGTCCGCCAGCCGAATATCCCATGATTGCAAGCCGTCCATCATGAATGCCCAGCGAGGAGGCGCTGGATTTCAGCAGGCGGAAGGATTTCACCGCGTCGGCCAATGCCAGTTCCTTAGGATCCGGAATCTGGGGCGCAGCGATCCGGTATTCGAGAATGGCCACATCGAAGCCCTGTTGATTGAGAAATCTGGCGGTATTGACACCCTCATTCCTCATTTCAAGGCAGCGATAACCGCCGCCGGGACAGAGTAGCACAGTGCCTTGTGGGGCTGCAACCTGGCTGCGGAAAAGCCAAAGCACCGGATCTTTAACCTCCTTGATCAAATGCGCGTCCGGGACATTCTCCAAAGGATTTCCCGCAAGGACCGCCTTCCCGTCCAGTGATACAAATGTGGCCCCGGAAGGGTCTTCTGTTTCAGCCCACAAACGCAGCGGCAGCGCAACGCACGCCAGAAGAACAATAATCGCCTTACGGAATTTCATATCAACCGCCTAGAGGCTGTCCGCCCATCTGCCACGCTTTTATCGCGTCGAGCGGATGAACAAGCATAATGACGTTGAGGGTGAGGTTGTCTCTGACCCAGATGGCGCAGCCAACCTCCATCGCGATAAAGAGTCCCACGCTCGCCCAGAGCGGTTGCCGCCACGCCAGCAAAAACCCGAAGGACATCATCAGCACATCGCTCAGCGAATTGAGGATGCTGTCGCCGGAATACCCGAGAGCCATGGTCGCTTCCCGGTAGCGGTTGATGATGACCGGTGAATTTTCCAGGATTTCCCATCCAGCCTCCAACAGCACGGCGATGAGAAGGCGGAAACGGACCGGCACACGACGGGCAACAAGCCAAAGCATGCCATAAAAAACAAGCCCGTGCCCGATGTGCGAAAATGAATAGGCGTCCGCAAAGCGCTGCGAGCATTCGCTGCTCCAAATGTCGCCCTCCCAAAGCCCGGGCTTCCCGTCGGGCCCGAAAAGCGAGCGACCCATCCATCGCTCGACGCCGACCGTGACGGCAAAGATCGCCGCAACGACACCGATGATCGAGAAATACCGCCTCACCTCGCGTTTGATCAATGATGCTCGCACGCAGGCGATCCGCCGGGGAAGACAAGGTTGTCGCGGAACTGCACTTTGTCCCGTTCGCCGAGAAATGAGAGGAGCTCAGGCAGGCTCATGTTCTCCGCCGAGCAGGTAAAAAACTTCGCCCCGTCGCCGAACTCGTGCGCCACGATATCGGCGAGAGCGGAAACCGCAATGCCCTCCGGGTGTTTGGCGACGAGCGCCATGATTTCATGTCCGTGGATTTGTTCGGTGGTCATGCGCCCAAGCTAGCTCGATCCGCGGCGCTTGGACAGACTCAGATTTTCTGGTATGCGAATGCCATGCCTCCCGCTGTGAGGAAAACCCATGTGCGCGACGTTCCAGTTCAAAGGCAAATCCTTCAAGCCCGGCCAGGAAATCACCGGCTCGGGCAAACGCGGGCTCGTCCGTCATGCGTGGGCCGGATTTGCCCGCAACGAAATCCTGTCCTGGTGGCAGAAAAATGGAGCGGTGCTAATCGACCTGCCTGCCACGAGGTTTGCTGAACGCTCCGAGATCACAGGGAAGCTGATCTGGGATGAGATCGCGGAGGGACTGGTTATCCGGGGCCTTGTGGACACCCAGGCTCCACGGCCGCTGATCAAGGTGGTCACCCGCGCCTCAACCCCGCCGGAGCTCGAACGGTTCCAGCATCCCCGCATGCCGCTGCTGGCCGTCCCGCTGTTCGAGCCACTCTCGGCGGATATGGATGAAGGGAACGAGCCGGACTTGTTCGGGTAAGTGGACTTCGCGCCACCCTTTAACTCGTGAGAATAGAGCCATAGCTCAGGCGAGGCTTCAGCTCAGGATGTGGAGCGTGATTTCAGGTGGGCAGAAAAGCCTGGCGGCGACCCCGCAGGCCCCGGTCCCGCGCGACGTGTAGCCCGGCATGCCATTCTCGGTCCACGGGCCTGCGAGAAAGCGTGCGGCGACGGGGGCATTTCGCAAAAGCACAAATCCACCGGGCAGGCAGAGCTGGCCGCCGTGGGTGTGCCCGCTGAGCATCAGCGAGTAGCCGAGCGCGGCGGCCTGCGCGGCCACCTCCGGGCTGTGCGAGAGCAGAATCGTTGTTGATCCGGCAGGGATGCCGCTGCGGGCGCGCACGAGGTCGTGCGTCCGGAAAAACCGCGGATCGTCAATGCCGCAGAGATACAGGCGGTCGCACCCGCGCTCGATCGCCGCGTTTTCGTTCAGGAGAACCGGCAGGCCGGCATTTTCGTAAACGGGGACCCGGCAGAGGAAATCGTGGTTTCCGAAAATGCAGAAGCGCGGGCGGGGAAGGATCGGGATCAGCCGTTCCATCAATGCCCGCGAAGTTTTCCCGCTGTTTCTGATGTGGTCGTGGTAGTCCCCGGTAAGGACGACGGCATCGCATGCGACGCCGCGGATCGCACGTTCGACGACATCCAACAAAGCGGGATCAAGTTCGCAATGAAGATCGCTGAGCTGAAGCAGGCGGAACCCTTCGAACGCCGATGGGAGGCCGCGCAGCGTGACGCGGTTCTCTACGAGCCGGACATCCAGAAAATTCCGGTGAGCTAGTGCCCCGAGACCCGCAGCACGCAGGCATCCGGCGACGACGGCATTTTTTCCACCGAAGAAACGGAGAAGGCCCAGCGAGCTTTTCCGGCGCATGAGCAGGCACTCACGCTCGAGGCGGCGGGCAAGCACACCGGCCCCGAGCCGCATGGACAGCCTCTCCCTGTCTTCGTCCGAGAGCCACTCATCGATCATTGTGGAAGCGTAATACGGAGGCGGCACAGCCGGAACTGAAAAATGCCGCCTTGCGCATCGCGACAAAATGATTCTGTGTGTGGGCAATGGATTTTCTGTTTGACCGGACCGAGAAGCCGTCGCCAGCGTGGGCGAAAGCGGCGACCGCCTGCGGGTTGCTCGCGCTGTATTCGGCGCTCTGCTTCTGGATATTTTCCAGTTCGGTCCGGGATTGGGAAAAGGTCTGGGGCTATCGCGCGGTGTTCTTCAACGGCTGGATGACAACCATCGCGATCTCGGCGGTAGCGCTGGTGTTGAGCACGGTCTTCGGCGTGACCGCGGCGCTGGCGCGGCGGAGCGCGTTTCTCCCGCTGAAATACACGGCGGTTTTATATGTCGAGACAATCCGCGGGCTGCCGTTGATGTTCCTTGTGCTCTTTGGATTCTACGGGGTGGCGGACAAGCTCGGATGGAACGACCGCCTGCCGGTCGGGGTCCTCATCCTGTCGCTTTTTAGCGGGGCCTACATCGCGGAGGTCATCCGGGCCGGGATCGAGAGCGTCGGCCGGTCGCAGTGGGATTCGGCGCGGGCGATCGGGCTTACCCCGGCGCAGACCTACCGGCTGGTGATATTTCCGCAGGTGCTCCGGCAGACGCTTCCGCCGCTGGCCGGGCAGTTCTCGTCGCTGATCAAGGATTCCTCGCTGCTCTACATCGTCGGGGTTTCGGAGCTCACGTTTGCCGCGCAGCAGGTGAACTCCGCGA
>Ga0194054_10000103_pt1 | contig 41605 bp, 29 predicted proteins | sample SepL2210m_MetaG_FD_163628 | JGI IMG/M metagenome (GOLD analysis project Ga0194054, IMG submission 163628) | Anoxic zone freshwater microbial communities from boreal shield lake in IISD Experimental Lakes Area, Ontario, Canada - Sep2016-L227-10m | ecosystem: Environmental > Aquatic > Freshwater... | reverse complement strand
ACAACAGTTTGCGCAATCCGAAATAGAATTTCGTCTGAAAATGTCCGCCCACCTACTGTGACCATGCACGATAATCTAATGGAGGAACTTTGCGGTGTCCAGCTTTATTTGCGGGTAATCCCCAGCCCTCAAGGGGAGAGGGAATGGTGGAGTTTGAGTCTCAGGAGGAATCGTGTAAGCGGGTCGGTTAAGGGTATCCGGTTAAGGGTATTCGGTTAAGGGTATCCGGTTAAGGGTATCCGTTTAAGGGTGGGGAGGAAGTGTGGAACTCACACTTAAACGCACTCTTAACCGCCACCCTTAACCGGATACCCTTAACCGACCCGCTTAAACGACGCGACTGGAATCGACAAAGTTAGCGATTAAGTTAGCGACGAAGTTCAAGGGGGATCAGGGACAGGAAGATAGTTAAAATAGAACACAATATAATACGCTGCCGAGTCGTCATCCTGATGCGGGATGGTCATCCGCGATTCAGCGCAGCAACAATCGGGCTTCCGGACAGTGCGGGCATGATAACAAACGACAGAAAGAGGAGTCTTCATGGAGGCAAAATTCAATCTCCCTGTCCCCGGTGCCCCGTTTGTGAGATCGGGTTGTCTCTTGCCTCTCGCCGTTCCAGTGGATTACATTTCCGACGCGACAGTATTCGAGATCACCGTGAGGTGCTACGGCGCGGCGGCCTCGTTCGAACTCTACGAAGATGATGGGGAATCATTTGCCTTCGAGAAAGGACACTCGGGGGTGGTTAAGTTGGACTGGGATGGAACCGTGGGCCACTGGACACGGCTGGGGGCCAGTTCCAAGCAATTGTACAGGATAGCAGGCTGGGAAACCATTGCCTGAGAACCAATAGACAAGGAACATGTATGAGCATTGACTTCAGTTCAAATGACTGATTACAAAGACGCCACGCTTCCCGTCGACCAGCGCGTCGCGCTGCTGCTGCGGGAAATGACATTGGAGGAGAAGGTCGGACAACTGGGGCAGCATATTCCCGGGTGGACGGCCTATAAGAAAGACGGTGCGACGATCACGATCACCGACTCCATCAAGAAGGCCATCTCGAACAACGAGATCGGCTTGATCTACGGGGTGCTGCGGTCGGATCCCTGGTCGGGAGCGACCTTGGAAAAGGGGTTGCATCCGGCTGAAAGTCCGCGCGCGACCAACGCGTTGCAGAAGCACGCGAAGGAAAACACCCGCCTGGGCATTCCGCTGCTCTTCTCGGAGGAGACGCCGCACGGGCACATGGCCATTGGCAGCACAATCTTCCCTGTGGCGCTGGCCATGGCCAGCACCTGGAACCCGGAATTGATCGAGCGCGTCGGCGCGGCGGAGGGCCGGGAAATCCGCAGCCGTGGCGCGAACATCGGCTATGGCCCCGTCCTTGATCTGGCGCGTGACCCGCGCTGGTCGCGCTGCGAGGAGACTTTTGGCGAAGACCCGTGCCTGACCGCCCGGATGGGCGAGGCTATGGTGCGCGGTCTGCAGGGACGTGAACTGGCCCAGTTGCGCGGTCATGACAAGGTCGTCTCCACCCTGAAGCACTTTGCCGGTTACGGCCAGACGGAAGGCGGCAAGAACGGCTCGCCGATGCATTGCGGCGAGCACGAGTTGCGCGAGATGCACCTGACGCCGTTCCGGCATGCCGTCGCCGCCGGGGCGCTGTCGGTGATGGCCGCCTACCATGAGGTTGACGGCATCGCCTGCCACGCCAACCGCAAGTTGCTGACCGAGATCCTGCGCGGCGAATGGGGGTTCCAGGGCTTTGTGGTCGCCGATTGGGGCGCCATCGAAATGCTGTTCCGCGGGTGGGAGGATTTCAGCCACCGCCAGGCCATGGATATGATGGACGCGGCACGTCTGGCCATCACCGCCGGGGTGGATGCCTCGCTGGGCGGCGCAGGCGGCACGGCGGAAGGGCCTGATGAGTTCGCCTTTAGCCATTTGGTGAAAGCGGTGAAGGCGGGCAAACTGAAGGAATGCGTGGTTGACCAGGCCTGCGCCCGGGTGTTGCGGATCAAGTTCCTGCTGGGACTCTTCGAAAACCCGTATGTGCCGGAGACGCTGACGGCCTGCGTCGGCTCGGAAGAGCACCGCGAACTGGCGACCGAGGTCGCCCGCCAAGGTTTGGTGCTGTTGAAGAACGAGGGGAATCTGCTGCCGCTGCGGAAGGCGGCGCTGAAGACCATCGCCGTCATCGGCCCCAACGCCGATCACGCCGGCAATCAACTGGGCGATTATGTCTCGCCGCAACTGCCGGGGCAGGTGGTGACGGTGCTAGAGGGGATCCGCCGCGCTGCTGGTTCTGGCGTGACGGTCAACTATGCCCACGGCTGTTCCGTCAAAGGCAAATCCTCTGCGGAGATCGCGGAAGCCGTCGCCTGTGCCCAGGCGGCGGACGTGGCCGTTGTGGTGCTGGGCGGCTCAAGTTGCCGCGATGTCAGCACTGTGATCAACGAGCATGGCCAGGCGGTGCCGACGGCTTCGGGTGAAATGGATTGCGGCGAGGGGTATGACCGCGATGAGCTGAACCTGTCCGGCCAGCAGGAAGCGCTGGTGCGGGCGGTACAGGCAACCGGCACGCCAGTGGTGGTGGTCCTGATCCAGGGGCGCGCCCACAGCATCGAATGGCTCGCGGAACAGGTTCCGGCCATTCTTTGCGCCTGGTATCCGGGTCAGAACGGCGGCATGGCGATTGCCGAAACGCTCTTCGGCGACAGCAATCCGGCAGGCCGATTGCCGGTCTCCATTCCGCGCAATGCCGCGAATCTACCGGTCTACTACAACAAGAAGAAAATGGCTTTGCGCGGTTATGTCTTTAATGATGGTTCGCCACGCTACCCGTTCGGTTTCGGCCTGAGCTACAGTACCTTCGCCTATGGCGAACTGCGGCTGAGCGCGGTGGCCATCCGGCCGGGCGGGAGCTGCGTCGCCTCGGTAGAGGTTACCAATACCGGGACGCGCGACGGTGACGAGGTGGTGCAGTTGTATATTTGTGATATATTCTGCTCGCGCACCCGGCCGGAGAAGGAGTTAAAAGCATTCCAGCGTATCCGGATCGCCGCTGGCGCCACCCGGACCGTCAGCTTTGAGATCAATGAGGCGCTACTGGCCTACCACACGGCCGACATGAGCTATGCCGCCGAACCGGGAACATTCCGGATCATGGTCGGTCCTGACTCACAACGGGTTGTACGGGTTCACATCGTAACATATAACATTTGGAGATGAGTTGATAAGATGGGTTATCAAGTTGTCAGCGTCATTCTCAAGGACGGCAGAAGATTCGACCAAGTCGCTGTTGTGGAGGGGCGGATGACGCAGATACGGGGACTTGCGGATATTCCCTACACGGAGGATCAGATTGAGCAGATTATTCTGACGCATGACAAATGGAATTTCAACGCTGAACGACACACGGGAGGGTGCGAGAGGTGATACTCCGAAGAATCAAGCATTGGTTAGCAGAACACTTACACTTCGTGGTGAGCGTAGTGCGTGTGCAGGAGTTCATGCGAGACATGGCTGAGAGGTTTGCCCAGGAATTCTTTGTAAAGAGCTGTAATCGCCGGGTTCTCGTGCGATTTGCGCAGGGGCATGTCTTTGTCCTCGACGTAGAGGGATTTTGCCCGCGCCTCGCGTTTTTCGCGATCCGGTAGAACGGGTTGCCCGCCGCCGCCAATGCAGCCGCCCGGACAGGTCATCACTTCGATGAACGCATACTCGGATGTTCCTGCCGCAATTTGGTCCAGCAGGATCCTTGCGTTTTTGAGCGTATGGGCTACGGCGACTTTCAGTTTTGTTCCGCCCACATCAAGTTCGGCATGTTTGATGCCCTCAAGCCCGCGTACCGCTGTCAGGTTGATATTCGGGAGCGGTTGCCCTGTGGCTACTTCATAGGCCGTGCGAACTGCCGCCTCCATGACGCCTCCGGTGGTCCCGAAAATGACCGCGGCTCCTGTAGATTGACCCAGAGGATCGTCAAAGGGCTGGTCTTCAAGGTGGGCAAAATCCAGGCCTACGTTTTTTATCATGCGGGCCAGTTCACGGGTTGTCAGGGCGTAGTCCACATCGAAGAAGGGTTCCATCCCTTTCCGCCCTTTTTGTTTCCACCATTTCCAGGCGGACTGCATTTCCGGGCGGTGCGCCTCAAATTTTTTTGCGGTACACGGCATGATGGAAACCACCACCATATTGGCCGGATCAATGCCGACTTTTTCGGCGTAGTAACTCTTGGCCAGTGCGCCAAACATCTGCTGGGGCGATTTGCAGGACGAGAGGTGCTTAAGCAGCTTCGGGTAGAACGTTTCAATGAAGGATATCCACCCCGGCGAACAACTGGTGATCATAGGCAGGGTTCCCCCCTTGGACAGTCGCTCCAGGAGTTCTGTGCCTTCTTCCATGATGGTCAGGTCGGCCGAAAACTGGGTGTCGAACACACGATTGAACCCCAGCTTCCGCAAAGCCGCTACCATTTTGCCTGTCACCAGTGCACCCATTTCCATGCCCATGGCTTCGCCAATGGAGGCCCGGATGGCCGGGGCCGTCTGAACGACCACGACCTTCGAAGGATCCCGCAGTGCCTTGAATACCTCCTCCGTTTCATCATTTTCCGCAATGGCTGCCGTCGGACAGACCACCGTGCATTGTCCGCAGTTCGTGCAAACGGAATGTTTCAATCCGCGATCCATGAACGTTCCGATATGAGTCCGGCTACCACGCCCGGCGAAGTCAACGGCCGCCACGCTTTGCACCTCTTGGCACACCGCCACACATCGGCCGCAGAGAATGCATTTGTTGTTATCCCGGATGATGGAGGGGCTGGTCTCGTCCAGTGCCACCTTTTTTCTGGTGGCAGGGAAACGGGCCTCCCGCACATTCAGACGCTCTGCCATGGACTGTAATTCGCACGATCCGTTCCGGATACAGGAGAGGCAGTCCATGGGGTGGTTGGCCAGCAAGAGTTCGACGGCCGTCTTCCGGGCCGCCAGCACGCGCGTCGAGGCGGTAAGCACATCCATGTTCTGGGTCACCTTGGTAACGCAGGAGCGGGCCAGACTTCGCCCACCCTTGACCTCTACTACGCACACTCCGCAGGAGGCGTTGGCTGCGACATCACGCAGAAAGCACAGAGTGGGGAGATTGATGCCGCTAGCCCGACACGCATCGAGTATGGTGGAGCTGGATTCTGCGTCCACACGGGTTCCGTCAATTGTCATTGAGATGGTTGCCATTGTTGAGACCTCCGTATTACCAGGGTTTCCGCGCGTTATCGCGCACATCACACCGCAAACACCGTAGGGATTCACTCAGAGCCTGCTGTCCTGAATAGCCTTGTGTGATTTCCATAAAGTTACCGTGCCGCGCCGTGACGGGGATAAAAGGCACCATAACCTTCGCACTTTTTGACGGATTGACTGGCACGTCCATGCCATAGTCGAATTTCCGGAAGAGCTTACCGAACCGGTCTTCTCCGGTCAGTACCTTGTCGATTGACTGTGCGGCCCGCTTGGCGAGTCCCATCGCTTCGCTGGCGGTGGCCGGGCCTGTCACCGCATCGCCCACAGCATAAATGTTGGGCGCATTGGTTTTCAGGGTAAAACTATCGATCCGCACTGTTCCGTTGCGGGCGCATTCAATTCCCGTCCTGGTAAGCTCCTCAGAGCCCACTCGTTCTCCTACAGCGAGTAAGACTGCATCGCATGGGATTTCAAGGGTTTGGCCGGTGGCTACCGGGGTGGGCCGTCCGCTTTTATCCAAAGTTCCCGGCTTCATCTTTTGGAACCGCACGGCCCTGACGCGGCCTCCCGCATCGCTGAGGAATTCCTCCGGTGCCAGCATATACATGAAGTGGACGCCCTCATCTTCGGCGCCATCCAGTTCAGTCGAATTAGCCGGCATCTCACTCCGTCCCCGGCGGTAGGTTACCGTTACATCCGAGCCCAGTCGCCAGAGTGTTCTTGCCGCATCAATCGCGACATTCCCGCCGCCAATGATCAGGGTTTTCTTACCTGGGGCCCCGGTCTTTTTCATGTTGAAGGCTTCAAGGAAGTGGTAGCCGGGATAGACGCCTTTAAGATCTTCACCTGGCAGTCCGATCTTCTGATCTTCCTGCGCGCCGATGGCGATGATGACGGCATCATTCTGCTTGGCCAGCGTTTTGAGCGGAAACTCCTTGCCGACACGTGTTTCGAAAACGAAATGGACCCCGAGTTTTTTGATGAAGTCCACCTCTTTGTCCATCACCTCGCGAGGCAGGCGATAGGCAGGAATCCCGTATCGCATAATCCCGCCCGCCTTCTTATGTCCGTCATAGACCGTCACGGTGTGCCCGAGCCGTGCCAGATAGAAGGCGACGGTAAGGCCCGCAGGCCCGGCCCCCACGATCGCGACCTTTTTTCCGGTCGGCTTAAGTTTTTCAGCAATGAGCTTTTTATAGATGACCTTTTCCTTGCCCATTTTATACATCGTATCGGCCAGATAGCGGTGGATCTCATTTTGCGCCACAGCCTGATCCAGATCTTCACGGCGGCATCGCATCTGGCAGTGGAAATGGCAGACGCGGCCGATACTGCCGGGGAATGGATTGTCCCGCAGGGTAAGCTCAAAAGCATCCTCGATCCGTCCCTCCTTAAGTAAGGCGAGATAGCCCGGGATATTCATATGCAGCGGACAGGAGTTTTCGCAAAGGGCCAGATACAGGTTTTCGCAAGCTCCTGCCGAACACCGCCGTTCGCGGATATGCTCCAGATAGTCATCCTTGAAATATTTGAGGGTTGTCAGTACCGGGTTGGCTGCCGTTTGCCCGAGTCCGCATAGCGAGGAGTCCCGGATGACATGTGCCAGCGCTTCCAACTCGGTGATGTCTTTTTCCGTGGCTTCACCTTTAGAGATTGCCGACAGAATACGCAGGGATTGGGACAAGCCCTCGCGGCAGGGAGTACACTTGCCGCAGGACTCGGCGGCCGTGAATCCGACAAAATAGCGGGCCACATCCACCATGCAGTTATCTTGATCCATGACCACCATTCCCCCGGAGCCCATGATGGCACCCAGTGCGGCCAGTGAATCGTAGTCGACGGGAGTCTTGAAATGCTCAACGGGAATACAGCCACCGGAGGGCCCTCCGGTTTGAACGGCCTTGATTTTTTTGTTTATCGAACCCGTTCCTTCGCCCATGCCGTAAACAATGGTTTCGATTGGCGTTCCGAGCGGTAATTCCACGAGTCCGGTATTTTTGACTTTGCCCACGAGGGAAAAGACTTTTGTGCCAGCGCTTTGTGCCGTCCCGATTCCGGTAAACCACTCCGATCCAGCCGAAAGAATGGCCGGCACGTTGCAGAGGGTTTCCACGTTGTTGATGTTCGTTGGCGATGAGTTAAAGCCGCGTTCAGCAGGGTAGGGGGGGCGCGGTAAGGGGCGCCCCGCCTTGCTTTCAGCCGAGGCGATCAAGGCGGTTTCTTCACCGCAAACAAATGCGCCGGCACCCTGAATGATTTCGATATCAAAACTGAATCCTGAGCCCAGGATATTCTTTCCAAGCAAGCCATGACTGCGCGCGGCCTGGATCGCCTTCTTCAGTCGTTCGACGGCAAGCGGATATTCCGCCCGGATATAGACAATGCCTGAGGGGGCTCCCATGGCATAGGCTCCTATGGCCATCCCCTCGATCAGCATGTGGGGATCGCTTTCGATTTCGTTGCGATTCATGTAGGCGCCGGGATCGCCCTCATCGGCATTACAGATGATGAACTTGCCTGGTGAGGTTTGGGCCTGCATCATCTCCCACTTGCGTCCCGTGGGAAAACCGGCGCCACCGCGTCCACGCAATTTGGAGGACTTGATGGTGCCAATCACCTCTGTCGGGGTCATATGCATCACCGCTTTGGCAAAGGGGGCATAACCCCCGATGGCGATATAGTCCTCAATGGACTCGGGATCAATCAGTCCGCAATCGCGCAGAACGATCTTTTGCTGGCCCTTGAAAAAGGGAATCTCATTCCAGGAAGGCGTATCAGGGTAGGCGCTTCCGAATGTAACCTTAGAAGTCACGAAGTCCCAGGTTTCGATCTTGGCTCGGGCCTGCTTGGATAATTTTTCGGCCGCCTTGGGATCTGTCGCCGCCTTCAGCAACTCGGCACAATGCTTAACTGTAAATTTGCTGAAGAGCAAAATGGGTTTGCCGGGGACATACAGCATGACCAGGGGTTCTTCGGCGCAGAACCCAAAGCAACCGGTGCGTTTCAGTGCGACCGGCGATTTTGATTTTTTGATCAGATCGCCGAATACCGCGAATACCTTGTCGGCGTCGTTGCCAATACCGCACGTTCCCAGTCCGACGCTGATCATGGGTTTACGGGGCACCACGGCTGTCATGGCGGCTTGGCGAATGGTCTCCAGGTCACGCAGGCTTTGGATGATCATCGGGTTTCCTCCATTTTGAGCTTTTCAATGAGTCCGAGCAATTTACCCGTGGTGATGTGCGAGTGAATGGTGCCATCGATGGCCACCACAGGTGCCAGGGCGCATTGTCCGAAACAGGCAACCGTTCGTACTGTAAAGAATTTGTCGGGCGTGGTGAACGACGCCTCTTCATCTTCTTCAATTGTAGTGAACCCTAGTTTTGCCGCAGTTTCCATGAGAAGAGCACGTGAGCCGCGGGTATGGCAGGCGGTTCCCCGGCAGACAACGATGGTATGCTTGCCCTGTGGCTTGAGGTTGAAAAATGAATAGAAGGTGGCGACGGAATATACCTGGGACATCGGGATGCCCGCTTTTTGGGCGACCTCTTTGAGGGTGTCCTCGCTGAGGTGGTTGTGTGCGTCGTTGACCTGCAGTTCCTCGAGAATGCTGAGCAGGCTGCCCGGTTTCCCCTGGAATTTGTGAATTACCGATTCAAGTGCAGGAGACCCCTTCTTTTTCGGCTTCTTTTGCATGCTACCTCCTAACAGTAAAGTTGGACAAAGCTACGAAAGATAGGACATCATTGCAGAGTTGGAGTCGGAGCGCCAGCACGAAATTGCTATTTTAATCGAGTTGGGGCGCAGTTGGGTATCTGTTCCTTACTTTGTTTGCAGAACGAGACTCTTGACCCGCGGCGAGAATGCGAGCCGGCGCGGTCAAAGAGCTGGCTTAATAATGATATCGTGCCTGAGCGATCAAAACTGAATCGCCCTCCACTTTGTAGATGAGGCGATGTTCTTCATTTATTCGCCTGGACCAGTACCCGCCAAGTGCATGACGAAGAGGCTCTGGTTTTCCGGTTCCTTCAAAAGGGGTGCGAACAATTTCCTTGATGAGATCATTGATCCGCTTGAGCAGCTTCCTGTCTGTCTGTTGCCAATGGAGATAGTCTTCCCACGCCTGGCTTGAAAAAACGATCTTCATTCCGCCAAAGACCTTTCAATTCCCTTCCCCTCCTCAAGTTCCTTGATGGAATCCAGGAGTCGCCGGGTGTTTCGTGGACTGCGGAGCAAATAGGCAGTTTCCGTAAGGGATTCAAAATCGTCTAGTGCAATCATAACAACCGAATCCTCGCGCTTTCGCGTGATGATAATTGGATCGTGATCTTGACAGACCCGGCGAATCGTCTCCGCTAACGTCTCTCTGGCTTCTGTGTAGGTTATTGCATTCATATGGACAGGATACTGTACATGTTGCCGTCTTGTCAATCTCGTCATCCCCGAATCTCTGGAGCAATCAGACTGCTTCGATTACCACGCGTTTGCCCTGGGCGCGGAGTTTGTCGGCGAGGAGGGGAACGATGGTCGCGCGGGGCAGGACCCCACGCTGCTTGAAGCTGATGTGGAGGGTGGCCGGATTGAGGCTGCCACCCATGATGAAATGAACCCGGTCAGCGGTGTGCATGAAGTGATAGAGTTGGGTCACACCACTCTCTTCTTCAAAGGTCTCAGGATCGGCATCAAGAATGTTGTAGACCTGGTTAAGCGTTAATGCCCCCTCGGTGAGCAGGTCAATTCCCTCCAGGTGGTGACTGGGTGGGGCAATCAGGCTGTCGGCGGTCTTGTCGAGTACCATCGGTTTGCCAAGATAGTCAGAGACAATTCGCGCGGTGGTGCCGCCACAGATGGTTTTCCAACCCGTGGTGTCCAAAAAACGCTTAACCACGGCGTGATCATGAAGCGGCTCACTGGGCGGGCCGGTAAAAATGGTGATGGTTTTGCTGGGCCGGCACATGGCCAGCAGCACACTCATGTCGTCAGTGGTGCCGCCATCGCCTAACCGGATCGCTTCTTGAATGATGTTGCCAGGTAGCTTGTCCATCGTATCCCGGGTGATTTGGTGCTGGCTCAGGAATCGTGCCACGCCTTCCACGCCCCAGGCCTGATGGAAGCGGGTTCCGATACCCGCCTGCGTGATACCATCACTGACCAGCAGGATCGCCTCTCCGGGTTGCAACAGGCAGCGGGTTTCCAGGAGCAGCGCCTTGCCCACAGTGAGTGAACGCGTGGGAAGGGGTTCGACATGCTGGCTGGAGAATAACAATGGGGAGGGAATCTCATAAGAGAGGGCGGTCATGCTGCCATCGTTAAGAATCCGGGCGGCCGTAAAAGCACAGTAGGTACTGGCGTCCTGCTTGGCCTGCTCCATGGTTTCCGCAACCCGGGAGACGGCATGCCGCAGGGAAAGCCCTTCCTGAATCAAGGTGCGCAGCCGGGCTGCACAGAGTGTGGCGGCGATGTTCGCGCGAATTCCGGAACCAATGCCATCGCAGACGACCAGCAGCGTGGCGTGCTCGTCGCGGTCGCACAGCACCACATCGCCACAGACATCCCCGGCGTGCTTGGGGGTCTGTGCGATCAGGGTTTCAATGTGTAGAGTGTCTTTTGACATGCCGCCTGCCCTCTATCTCGTTCTGGGTGAAGGCACATCCTTGGCGATCCGGCGCAGGTTGTCCACGAGCTTCTCCCCATGAGCCGTGCTCTCGCCGAGGAATTTCGCCATCGTCTGGGCCATGGTGATTTGGTGATTCAGCAGATCCTGGGCCTGCCTTACGGTCTGGGCACGCATCGCATCCAGTTTCTGCTGGCTGTCACGACTATTGGTAATGTTGATGAAGATGCCCACAACCTGCCGGTCTTCTGGCAGGCTGTAGATGATCTCGTGGCACGTGAGGCCATACTTACCATGTTCCACCACGGTCTCCAGTTTTTCTACCCGGGCGGCCGCCACCTGCTCGAACGGTTCGGGATCCATGAGGTAGGAGATTGGTTTGCCACAAACCGCATCCGAGCACATGAAAAACCGACGGAAGGCCGGGTTCATGTTGAGAATGGTCAGGTGCTCATCCACAATGACAATCCCGTTGGGACTGGTTTCGATGATGCGGTCGCGCCGCTGTTCGGCCAGTCGTCGCATGTAGGGGATACACATTTCCACCTCGGCCATACCGCGGACGACGGCGATCGCCTTATCGCGGCAGGAGGCATAGCCGCAGGCGCCGCAGTTCAGTTCGTCTTCGGGGCTGGTCTTGCCCGTCAGACTGAGCACGCGGCGAATCTCGGTTTCAGGCACCTCATTTTTCCAGCGGGGCTGACCTTCAAAGCAGGTGGCGAGCTGGTCGTCGGGCAAGTCCAGTCGGGGACCGTTGGCCGGGTGACTGGCGGCAAAGGCATTAAGTTGCTGCCGGCGTGCAAAGATAGGGGATGATTCCCCCGCCAGGGCTGGTCCATTGATACAACCCTGTCGGCAGAACAGGGGTTCAAGCAGGAAGGGGCCGGAGGAGGGCTCCGGGAGGGTATCCAGCACATCGCCGAGATCCTCAACGCCGGTGACGGTAATCAGGCGCGGACTCAGGACGTCGGTCTCGAGTCCGCCGGTATGCGCGGCACCCCCGGCCAGGGGAAAAAGCCGGGCTGCGCCTGCCGGTTGTTCGTCAAAATTACTCTCTTCGCAACGCGCAAGCTCGATGCCGGCCCCCTTCAGCCATTCGCGCAGCTCGGGGAAGGTGAGAACGCAGTCTACTGTTCCCGCCAATTCGGGCCGTGCCGCCTCTTGCTTTTTGGCCACACAGGGTCCGATAAAAACGACCTGTGCTTCAGAACCCAATCGGGTTTTGAGATGGCGTGCATGGGCGATCATGGGGGAGACAACCGGGAGGAGTCGATCCACCAGGTTCGGACGGTACATCTCAACATAGCGGACGACCGCAGGGCAGGCGGTCATGATGCGCGATTCGTTACCCTGTTGGGTCGCGAGTTCGGCGGTGCGGCGGGCCACCTCGAAGGCACCTACCGCTGTTTCTGCCACAAAGGTAAAGCCCAGTTTGCGCAAGGCAGATGGCAGTCGGAGGCGTTCCCACTCCGAGAAGACCGCGGCGAAAGCGGGGGCCACGCTGGCGGCGATGGGGCCGGCTTTTTCCGCCATGAGCTGCCGCGCCCGCTCGAGATCCTGCCGGAAGGTTTTAGCTCCCTGCGGGCATTCGCGAATGCAGGTGCCGCAACTGATGCACAGATCATCCACCACAAAGGCCTGGCCTTCCTTCATACGGATAGCCTTGACCGGGCAGACGCGTACGCAGCGATAGCAATCGCGACAACGTGCCTTGTTGGTGAAAACTACCTGCCCGGGCTTGTCCGTGCTGACCATAAGATTCTCCTTGGGGATCCGATCAGGCCGGTTGAGCGGCTCCGATCATGGCTTTATCAATCGCCTCGCATGCTTTTTTCAATGTGCACTTATGCAGAACTTTATCGTTCACGCTGACCGTGGGGCCGCGATCGCATTTCTCAAAGCAGAAGGTGGCTTCCACGCTCACGTCGCTCTTGAGCTTCTGGTCTTCGATATGCTTGAGCACGGATTGCAGCAACTGCTGCGAACCCCGTAAATAACAGCTCGTGCCGACGCAGACCTGCACGCTGACCTTGGGGGTGTCGCCCGCTTCGTTCAGGGTCACTCCGTCGGTATCCATCCGCCGCCGGCTGTGGTAATGCGTGTGCAGGAGTTCATGTGCCTTGTGACTGCCCGGTGTGCCGAGGGTGTCCGCATAGGCCTGCGCCACCAGATGGTTATCCTGGGACTTGTGCAGTTCCAGCATCTTGTCCGCGTCGAAGAGTCCGCGGGTTCGTTTGCTACGGCAAAGCGGATCACGCGAGACCGGTTGACCGGCCCCGCCAACGCAACCGCCGGGACAGGCCATGACTTCAATGAAGCTCGCATCGCAGGTGCCGGCGCGAACTTCGTCGGCTACGGCGCGGGCCGCTTTGAGCCCATTGACGACGATGAGTTTGAGCGGTTTCCCGCCCAGGGTCACCGTCACCTCGCGCCGGCTCTCGTCACCACGGACATCGATGAAGTCCGGGTTGTCCAGTTTGACGCCATTGACCTTTTCCGCGGCATAGCGCAGGACGGCTTCGCTCACGCCGCCCGAGTTGCCGAAAATCACGCCCGCACCGGTCTTGAAGCCCATGGGCATATCCATTGAGGCCGGTTCGAGTTTGTCGAACTGGATGCCCGACTGCTCGATCATATGGGCCAACTCCTGGGTAGTCATCACGTAATCCACATCCGGCACACCTTCGACCGCGAACTCGGGGCGACGCGCTTCGAACTTCTTGGCGGTGCAAGGCATGATCGAGACCATGATCAGATCCTTGCGTTCGACGCCGAGTTGGGTGGGCAGGTTATTCTTGGCCAGAGAGCCGAGCATCTGCTGGGGTGACCGGCAGCTCGACAGGTTGGGCAGCAACTCGGGGTAGTATTGCTCTGCAAATTTGACCCAGCCCGGGCAGCAGGAGGTGAAGAGCGGGAGGGGTGCCTCGCCTGTGGTTCGGCGCAAAAACTCCTCGGTCTCCTCCACGATCGTGAGATCCGCCGTGAACGACGTGTCGTACACCTTGGCAAAGCCAAGCGAACGGAGCGCGGCGACCATCTGGCCGGTGCTGAGCATGCCCGGTTCCTTGCCGAAGTGTTCGCCAAGGGCAACCCGCACAGCCGGGGCAATCTGGGCCACAACCTTTTTCTTCGGGTTGTCCAGTTCCTTCCAGATGGCGGCGATGTCCGACTTGGGGGTCAGCGCACCCGTGGGGCAGATTGCTGCACATTGGCCGCAATTGACGCATTCGACCTGATCGAGGTCTTTGCCAAAAGCGGGGACTACGGCCGCCTTGCTGCCGCGGTGAACAAAGTCGATGGCACCAATGCCCTGGATCTCCGAGCAGACTCGCACGCAGTCACCGCAAAGAATGCACTTGGACGGGTCGCGCACCAGCGAGGGTGAGCTGCGATCCACGGGTTCCTGCCGGACGGTCGGTTTGAAGCGCACCTTCTCGATGCCGAGGCGGCGGGCCAGGCTCTGGAGCTGGCAGGACGCGCTTTTGCCGCAGGTGGGGCAACTGCTGTTGTGATTGGCCAGGAGAAGTTCCACGGAGATCTTGCGGATCTCGCGGATTTCCTCGGTGGTGGTTTTCACCTTCATACCCGGCTCCGGCGGGGTCGAACAGGCCGGCTGAATGCCACGGCCTTCGACTTGTACCAGGCAGAGACGGCAGGCGCCGTAAACGCTCAGGTCCGAGTGGTAGCAGAAGGTAGGCAGGTCGATATCCGCCTTGCGCACCAGTTCCAGCAGGTTGCGCTCATTTTCAATTTTTACTTTCCGTCCGTCAATGGTCAGTGTGTTGGCATCGTTCATGGCTTAGACTCCAGTTATGGCGTTGAATTTACAGGTTTGTGCGCAGACTCCGCACTTGATGCAGAGGGCGGCGTTAATGGTGTGGGGCAGCTTGCGTTCGCCGGTGATGGCACTCACCGGGCATTTTTTGACGCAGGCCGTGCACCCCTTGCAGAGGGCAGGGTTGATCTCCGGGCGGGCCAGTGCCTTGCATTCGCCTGCAGGACAGGTTTTGCCATGCACGTGGGCTTCGTATTCGGCCCGGAAGTGGCGCAGGGTAGAGAGCACCGGGCTGGGGGCCGTCTTGCCCAGGCCGCAGAGCGAGCCCTTTTGCACGGCATTCGCCAGCTTCTCCAGAAGCTCCAGCGTTCCGGCATCGGCCCGGCCTTCAGTGATGTCATCCAGCATGCTCAGCATCTGCCGCGTCCCTTCGCGGCACAAGACGCACTTGCCGCAGGATTCGTTCTGTGTGAACTGCATGAAGAAGCGCGCGATGCGGACCATACAGGTCTTCTGGTTCATGACGACCAACCCGCCGGAGCCAATCATGGCCCCCACGCTCTTGAGGGAGTCAAAGTCCATGGGGAGATCCAGATGATCGCGGGTGAGACAGCCACCTGAGGGGCCTCCGATTTGGACCGCTTTAAAGCCTTCAGGATCCTGCGAGCCATCCTGCCGGGTGACGCCTCCGCCGATATTGAAGATGATCTCGCGCAGGGTACTGCCGAACGGAACCTCGATGAGGCCTGTGTTGGCCACATGGCCCGTGAGGGCAAAGGTCTTGGTGCCCGGTGAGTTTTTGGTCCCCAACTTGCGATACTCCGTGGTTCCTGCGGCCAGGATCAATGGGATGGTCGCCAGGGTTTCCACATTGTTGATGACCGTGGGCTTACCCCACAGTCCGCTCTGGGCGGGGAAGGGGGGCTTGGGTGAGGGCATGCCGCGTTTGCCTTCAATCGAGGCGATAAGCGCCGTTTCCTCACCGCAGACGAAGGCTCCGGCGCCCTCCATTACATGCAGGCTCAGCGCCAGGCCGGTGTCGAATAGATTGTCGCCTAGCAGGCCTGCCTGTGTGGCGTCGGCAATGGCTTTGCGCATGCGTTTGACGGCCAGAGGGTACTCGGCCCGGACATAGATATAACCTTCATCCGCGCCGATGGCTCGGGCGGTGATCATCATGCCCTCGATCACGCTGTGGGGATTACCTTCCATCACGCTGCGATCCATGAACGCACCCGGGTCGCCCTCGTCGCCGTTGCAGATAACGTATTTTTTGGGTTCTGGTTGGACGCGGGTCAGCTCCCATTTCCGACCAGTCGGGAATCCACCCCCGCCCCGGCCTCGTAGACCGGATGCCAGGATTTCATCACAAAGAAACTTGGCCGAGAGTTCGGCGTATGCTTTCTTCGCCATCGCATAGCCGCCCTGGGCGATGTATTCATTCAGATCCTCGGGATCCAGCGCGCCGCAGTCCTTGAGCGTGGCCCGGGACTGGAGTGTGTAGAAGGGGATATCATCTGGGCCGCGGCAGGCCTTGCCATTGGCGGGATTCTTATAGAGCAGTCGCTCCACCAGTTGGTTGTTAATCAGGGTGGAGGTAACGATTTCGTCCACGTCTGCCGCGGTTACGCGTGTGTAGAGAATATTGTCAGGAAGCAGGGTGACCAGCGGGCCCATCTGGCAGAAGCCCTGACAGCCGCTACTTGAAACAAGGGTTTTGTTCGGGCTGGCATCCTCGGCCTTGAGCTCAGTGGTGACCGGGAGTCCGGCTTTGGCAATGGCTTCGACAAAACGGTTGTAAACCTTCATGGCCCCATTGGCCATACAGCCTGTGCCGGCGCAGATGACGATGCGGCGGGTGACGGTACGGGCTGCGGTTTCATAGGTCTTGCGGGTCTGTTCAAGTTGGATGGTACTCATTAGACTTTCTCCTTAGCCCGGATTTCATCCACCAGCTGGCAGGCTTTCTCCGGGGTTACCTGGCCAAAAACTTCCTCATTGATGACCATGACGGGGGCCAGCCCGCAGGCACCGAGGCATGAAACTGTTTCCACCGTGAACAGCATGTCCGGGGTGGTTTTCTTTTGCTCTGACAGGTTTAGCTTTTTCCACAGGGCTTCCAGAATGGGGTTGGAACCTTTGACGTGGCAGGCGGTGCCATCGCACAGCCGGATCACATGCTTGCCCTTGGGTTCCAGCGCGAAGTGTGAGTAGAACGTCGCCACGCCGTAGACGCGGGCCGGTGGTAAGCCAAGGGAGGTGGCCACGTAGGTCATCATTTCCTCGGTCAGGTAGCGGTATTCTGCCTGTACGGCCTGGAGAATCGGGATCAGATGCGAGGGGTTTCGCTCGTAGCGATCCAGAATGCCGCAGACCTTGTCGAACTTCTTATGTGGGGTTGTCATTTCGTCCTTTTTGTATTTTGAGTCTTCTTAATGCCTTAAGTTGTTTGAGCTGGAGTTTGAGTTTTAGTCGCTTCCAGCAGGCGGTTTGACAGCACCGCGTAGCTGGAGGCGAGGGACACATTCTCGACGACGATGTCGGCGGGAGTTTCCAGAATGATGGGCGCAAAGTTCCAGATTGCCCGGATCCCGCCTGCCAGCATGAGGTTGGTGACCGTCTGGGCAACTTCTGCCGGGACGGTGAGAATGCCGATTTTGATTTTCATGCGCTGGACCAGGTTGGTCAATTTGTTCAAGGGGAGGATGGCTTTATCATGGATCTTGAGTCCCACCTTGGTCCCGTCAATATCAAAGCCGGCAACGATATTCAGGCCGATCTGGGTGAACCGCTCATAGCCGAGCAGGGCAGTACCCAGAGAGCCCGCGCCCGCCAGCACGGCATCAGTAGTATTATCCCAGCCGAGCACCGCCTCGATGGAATGGATCAGGTCACTTAGGACAAATCCCACGCCGGCCTGCCCGGTGAGGGCCGAGAATTCCAGATCCTTGCGAATCTGGGTGGGGGCCAGTTTCAGGTCGGCTGCCAGATTCGTGCAGGATACCGTGTCGCGGCCCATGGCCTCCAACTGCTTGAGTCGGTGGTGGTACTGTGCCAGACGACGAAGAGTGGGCTGAGGAACGGCTTTGAAAATTGATTTATCCATAATTAATCCCTTTCTGTAATACTCGTCAGATGTTTAACGTTATATCTTTCACAGTATAAATTTCACGAACGAAATGACTTATTTCGTTGTTTGTGTTGCAAAGATCTCATATTTATGAGATATGTCAACAATAAATCGTGAAATAAATCACGAACATTCTTTGGGTTGAGAAAAATTGAGAACATTTTTGAAGTTAGGATTGAGTTTAAACGGTAAATAATACTATTATTGTCGCCATTTGAGATCAGGAATGATCACGGCGAGGAAGAGAAGACTTATGAATGATAAACAGACGACGAAGAGCCTGATTTGCGAAGCGGAAATTGAGCGACAGTTACTCACGGTTCAGGCAGAGGATGCCGGGCGGATTCGTGCGGTGTTATCCAAGGCTGCGTTGGGCCAAGGTTTGGCGGATGAGGACGTGGCGGTGCTGATGGCGATTAAGAGTCCTGACCTGGCCCAGGAACTTTTCCACACTGCCAGTCAGGTCAAGGACAACATCTATGGCAAGCGGTTGGTCATTTTCGCCCCGCTCTACATTTCTAACCTGTGCAACAATGAGTGTCTTTACTGTGCCTTCCGCGCACGCAATACGGAGATCAAGCGCCGTGCGCTGACTCAGGACGAGATTGCATTTGAAGTGAAGGCGCTGGTGGAGCAGGGGCACAAGCGGGTACTGGTGGTTGCAGGCGAATCCTATCCGAAGGAAGGCTTTGACTATGTACTCAAGGCCATCGAGACCGTCTACAGCGTGAAGTCAGGCCGGGGAGAAATTCGCCGCGTTAACGCAAATGTGGCGCCCCTCACGGTGGACGAGTTCAAGCAGCTCAAGGCCGCGAAGATTGGCACTTTTCAGCTTTTCCAGGAGACCTATCACCGGACCACTTACAGCCAGATGCATCTGGCCGGCCCCAAGACGAACTATGACTGGCGTGTGACGGCGATTGACCGTGCCATGACGGCCGGCATCAACGATGTGGGGATTGGCGTTCTCTTTGGACTCCATGACTGGAAGTTTGAGATCCTGGCCATGCTGCAGCACATTCGCCACCTTGAAAAGGAATTCGGGGTGGGGCCGCATACGATCAGCGTGCCCCGGTTGGAACCGGCGACAGGCTCGGCGATTGCCTCCCAACCTCCGCATGCCGTATCGGACGACGATTTTCGCAAAATAGTTGCCATTTTGCGTCTGGCGGTACCTTACACGGGCATCATTATGTCCACACGTGAGAACGCCAAAATGCGGCGTGAAGGGTTTGATCTGGGGATTTCGCAGATTTCCGCCGGCAGTCGTACGGACCCGGGCGGGTATTCGACGGACAGCTCAGGCGAAGTGAATGGTCAGTTTTCGTTGGGTGACCACCGCTCTCTGGACGAAGTCATTAAGGATGTTGCCTCGCTCGGTTACATCCCCTCCTTTTGCACGGGTTGTTACCGGCTTGGTCGTACGGGCGCGGACTTCATGGATATGGCTAAGCCCGGCGAGATTAAGTCTCACTGCGGCCCCAATGCCGTCTCGACCTTTGCGGAATACCTTCTGGATTATGCCTCGCCCCAGACCCGCGAGGTCGGGTTTCAGCAGATTGACAAAGTGATTCGCGACATGACTGGCGTGGCAAAAGAACGTGCCGAACTTCTGGTGAAGAAAGTCAAAGACGGCCAGCGGGACGTCTATTGCTAACACAGTATCCTAATCTTAATCTTAATCTTAATCCTAATCTTAATCTTAATCTTAATCTTAATCGTAATCCCTCATGAGAAATGAACAGGATTCGCTAGGGCAGCGGCAATTGCCTGATGACGCACTACACGGCATCCACACGCTACGGGCGCTGGAGAACTTTCCGCTCAGTGGCCGGCCGGTTCACCCGGCACTGGCGGTGGCGTATGGGGTCGTGAAGCTTGCCTGCGTGCGAACCAACCGGCGTCTGGGCATGTGGACGGATGCGGCACGCGTGGATGCCATGGAGGCCGCCTGCCGCGAGTTGATAGATGGGCGATTGGTGGGCCACATCCGCGTCGATGCCTTGCAGGGCGGAGCCGGAACCTCGACTAACATGAATGTGAACGAGGTGTTGGCGAATCGTGCGCTCGAACTCCTCGGGCAACCAAGGGGTTCGTATGACATCATCTCGCCCCTCAACGATCTCAACCTGCATCAGTCCACGAACGATACTTTTCCCACTGCCTTGAGGCTGGCCGCTATCCGGCTTTTGCATGATCTGGAAGCGAGGGTGGTCTCGCTGCAAGAGGCGTTCCAAACCAAGGAGAAGGAGTTCGCGGACATTGTAAAGGTCGGTCGCACGGAATTCCAGGATGCGGTGCTGATCACGTTGGGTCGCGAAATGGGCGCGTATGCCGAGGTGTTCAATCGCGACCGCTGGCGTCTTTACAAATGTGAGGAGCGGTTGCGTGTGGTGAATCTGGGCGGGACGGCCGTGGGCACGGGGCTGGGCGCGCCACGCGACTACATCTTTCGCGTGGTGGATGAACTGCGCGAGTTGACGGGAATCGGTTTTGCCCGTGCGGAGAACTTGGTGGACGCCACGCAGAATACGGATGTCCTGGTGGAGGTTTCGGGAATTCTGAAGGCCTGTGCCACCTCGCTCATCAAGATCGCCAATGATTTACGGCTGCTCTCCAGCGGTCCGGATGCCGGCCTGGGGGAACTGGGCCTGCCCGCGTTACAGGCAGGGTCCTCAATTATGCCGGGCAAGGTGAACCCGGTGATCCCCGAGGCCGTCGTGCAGGCTGCCTTGCGGGTGCTTGGGAATGACAGCACGATCGCCATGGCCTCGGCGATGGGGAGTCTCGAACTGAATGCGTTTATGCCGCTGATGGCAGATTGCCTGCTTGAAAGTATTGCCCTGTTGACCCATGCCTGCGCTCTGCTCGATGAACGCTGTGTGCGGGGACTGGTGGCTCGTGAGAAAAAATGTCGCGCTCATGTGGATGGTACGGTAGCCACTGCGACCGCGCTGGTGCCGGTTTTAGGCTATGAACTGGCCGCTGAGCTGGTCGGCGAAGCCGCCCGAACAGGCCTGCCACTTCTGGACTTGGTCGTGGCGAAGGGGCTGCTGACGGCACCAGCCTTTGCCGAGCTGATTTCCGCCGAGGCCGTCTGCCGGCTGGGTCACCCTTTGAAAAATAAGAAAACCTCATGAATAAAACACCCAAAGGTTATCGCCTGCACATCGGCATTTTTGGCCGGCGGAATGTCGGGAAATCGAGCGTGCTGAATGCGATTACGAGTCAGCAGGTGTCCATCGTCTCCGACGTGGCCGGCACAACCACCGATCCTGTGGAGAAACCCATGGAACTGTTGCCGCTCGGACCGGTGCTTTTTATCGATACCGACGGGGTAGACGATGAGGGCATGCTCGGTGACCTGCGTGTCCAGCGGACGAAACAGGTGCTCGAACGGACTGACCTGGGCTTGATTATATCAGGGGACAGTACGTGGGGTTCCTATGAGCAGATGCTCGCGGCAGAACTCAAGCGACATCATGTAACGGTATTGGCGATCTTCAACAAAGCGGATGTCGTACCGGCAGATGCCGATCTCATAGCCCGGCTTCAGGCTGAAGGCATTCGCAGTTTGGCGGTCTCAGCCCGGACGGGTGCGGGGATCCCGTCGTTACGGCGGCTCCTCGTGGAGTCGGCTCCTGAGGACTTTATTTCCAATCCGAAAATTGCCGGCGATCTGGTGCCGCCGGGCGACTGTGCGGTGCTGGTGGTGCCGGTGGACAAGGAAGCGCCCAAGGGGCGCCTGATTCTGCCACAAGTGCAGACGATTCGCGATCTGCTTGACAACGATTCCTACTGTCTGGTCGTCAAGGAACGCGAGTTGCGCGAGGCCCTGGGCCGGCTGAACCGGCCGCCCGCACTGGTGGTCACCGACTCGCAGGCATTTCTCAAGGTGGCGGCGGATACTCCCGAAAAGGTGCCTCTGACCTCGTTCTCAATTTTGTTTGCCAGATTCCATGCGGACTTGGAGGAGATGGTCCGGGGCGCGCTGGGGATTGCCAAGCTCAAAAGCGGCGACCATGTGCTTATTGCCGAGGCCTGCTCGCATCATCCGATTGGAGAGGATATCGGCACCGTGAAGATTCCCCGCTGGCTGACGCAGTATGTGGGAGGTAAGCTCGAGTTCGAGTTTACACGCGGGCATGACTTCCCCGCCGATCTGGCCAGGTTCAAACTCATCATTCATTGCGGGGCTTGCATGTGGAATCGGCGCGAGATGCTTTCACGACTCATGGTGGCTCGTGAAGCGGGTGTCCCGATGACTAACTATGGGCTGGCGATTGCCTTTTCTCTGGGGATCTTTGAGCGTGCATTGCGTCCGTTCCCCGGTGCCTATGAGATCTACCGGCAGAGTCAGGAAGGTGCGACTTGAAGCCTCTCGCCGAACTGGTAAAGCAGTCGGACTTTAATCGTGACGAGATTGCCTTCCTGCTGGGCCGTCGTGAGAAAGCCGACGTTGAAGTGTTGCGCAAGGCGGCGGAGGAACGGTGCTTCGCCTGTGTGGGGAATAAGGTTCATTTCCGCGGACTGGTCGAGTTTTCCAACATCTGCGTGTGCGACTGTCTCTACTGCGGGATACGCAAGAGCAATGCCGAGATCTCGCGCTTCTTCCTGACGATCGACGAGGTGATGCAGGCGGCACAGTGGTGTGCGGAGCAGGGGTATGGGTCGCTGGTATTGCAGTCGGGCGAGCGCCGCGATGAGGCCTTCATTGAGTTTGTGGAAAATGCGGTTCGGCGGATCCGGGCGGAAACGAGAACGGCAAAACAGCCGGACGGGCTTGGTATTACGCTGTGTGTGGGAGAGCAGACCAAGGAGACCTATGCCCGGTTCATGGCGGCGGGGGCGCATCGCTATCTGCTGCGCATTGAATCCTCTTCGCCGCGCCTGTTCCGGCAGTTGCATCCCGCGGCACAGAGTCTGGACCACCGGTTGCAATGTCTGCAGTGGTTGCGTGAGACGGGGTTTCAGGTGGGCACCGGCGTGATGATCGGGGTGCCCGGCCAGACTTTGGAAGACCTGGCGGATGATGTTCTGTTCTTTCGTTCCCTGGATGTGGATATGATCGGGATGGGACCCTACCTTGTGCATAAACAGACGCCCATGGCGGTGCATACTTCAGAGATGACGCCACGGCATGAGGAAGTCTATCAGTTGGCGCTTAACATGATAGCTGTGACAAGGTTAGTGTTGCGAAATGTGAATATTGCGGCCACTACGGCGTTACAGGCGATGAAGCCCACAGGACGTGAGGAAGGCTTGACCTATGGCGCCAATGTGATCATGCCGCAACTGACGCCTACCGAGTTCCGCAAGGACTACCAGCTTTACGAAGGCAAGCCGTGTCTTGATGAGAATCGCGACCAATGCAAGATGTGCCTCCAGAAACGGATCACCGGCGTGGGCCGGGTGATCGGCTTCAATGAATGGGGTGATTCCCGACATGCGCCCATGGTTAAGGTTTTGGCGAATATCTTGAATGAAAGGTCTTTGCTGTCGTGACAGTTACGAGAAGGGTATCGGCAGATCGGAAAACAGAACCTCCAATACTGGCGGCGGCAATGGTGTCGGCTTGGGCGGCGAGGCCGTTGGATTTATTGGTGGCGGCGACGTCAACGGTGGGTTTCAGAATTTGCTGCAGGCCTTCGGTTGTGTTCATGATGTCTCCTATGATTTTAACTGTCATTATACTCCTATCGCTAGAGCCTGTATACATTTCTTCCTTACAAGGCCAGGTCAGACGCATCTAAATTGCAGGATTTCTGGCCATTTTGGCTCAATCTGACGACGGAAATTTGGAGTGCGGCGGCTTGACGCCGCTTTGATTTCGGCGCGGCTTGACGCGCCGTGCTCTCGGCCTGTCAAGCCAGGCCTTATGAAAGCGGCGTCAAGCCGCCGCACTCCAAAAAAATGCCTATTCACCTGAGTATTTGAGCCAGAAACGCCAGATTAAAGGAAAATTAGATGCGTCTGCCCTGCTTACAAGGCCGCCAGTCAGGTCGGCCGGGAGACGGACGTAATCTTTATCTCACCTTGGAGCGCGTTGAATTCTGGATCCCCAGTGACGAGTTCGGCATTTAACGCTTTGGCGAGCGCTGCGGCAAAAGCATCGGCGAGGCTGATGCTGAAGCGGGACTTGAAATCGGCTGCCAAATCGGATAGTTCGCGCGTACCCGGGTGGAACGTGATTGGCAAGGCGGGAAGGACCTCCGTGGCTTCATTCCATGCAGCCTTGCCGTCTTTCCGGACGATCATGTATTTGACCTCCGCGTAATTGATCTCCGACATGTGCAAGGGTTGGTCAACCTTGCCCGCCTTATGAAGGAGATCCTTTACCTTTGCGCCTAAGGGCTCGCCACGGAAATAGGCAATCAGCGCAAAACTATCAAGAACGATGGCGCGCATGCCGGGCCTCCTCCAATTTCCGTTCTTCCCGCTTATGATCCGCCCACTCCGCGTCAAAGGACTTCCCCTGTGATTTCGGTTTAAGCAACCCGAAACCGCTGTCAATGAGCGCTGGCGTCACAGGCTTGAGTAGAATCCCTCCCGCCGTTGCGGTCACGATGGCGCGGGTGCCCCGCTCGATATGGTACTGCCGGCGTATCCAGGCTGGGATCACCAGTTGTCCCTTGGTCGTGAAACAAACGCAGTCTGCCTTGGCCATAGTGTTCATATTGAAAAATATGACACTAAACAAAATATCCGTCAAATAGTAAAAGTATGGATATTGATGATAATGTCTTACTCCAGGATGCCTTGAGAGAAGAGGCCGTGGAGACCCTGACCCGGCATAGCCGGAACCAAATCCTAATCGTAATCACTGGCGTCTTATAGGGACGCCAGCCCCGGGCGGTCTTTCGCTCCGAGGGCAACTCTCCGCTCTCAATATACCCACGTGCGACCCTAGGCCAGGTGGTGGATGTTGTGTGGAAAAAATAGCGTTTGACAGTTCGATCTCCTGTGCTAGACTTCCCTTGTTAATGATTATGAATTTAGAGGGAAGTAAAGACCCATGGAGCAACAAGTAATAAGTGTGCGGGGACGTCCACCGGAGAAACGCGAGCGGGTTGTTCGGCATGTGCGCCGTCTGATTATCGATGGGCGATTGAAGCCGGGTGATCGTGTCCCCGGTCAGGTGGGGTTGAAGAATCGGTTTGGGGCAACGGCCACAACCGTGGAGCAGGCCATGGGTCGGCTGCAGGTTCAGGGATTTGTGGAAACGCAGCGGCGCCGGGGAACATTCGTGGCACGGCATCTACCGCATGCGAGTCGGTACGCCCTGGCTTTTCCCTGGGGTGAGTCGCACGGACCATCGCAGTTCTTTAAGGCCATCCGCAAGGAAGCCGAGAAACTGCAGCGACCCGAGCGGCGGCTCTCGTTGTTTTTCAACGTGGATGGAGACGCTAACGCTGAAGACTTCCGGGATCTCGCCACGCAGGTCGAAGACCATTGTCTGGCCGGTCTGATCTTTACCTATCACCCGCATCATCTCATCGGCTGGCCAATACTCGAGACCAAAGGCGTGCCGCGCGTGGCGATCATCTCCTCCCCGAACTTTCCCGGGATTCCTGCCGTGGGCACGGACGGGTGGGGTTTCCTGGAGAAGGCGCTGGACCGCGTCGTCGCGCGGGGACGGCGGCGCGTGGCGGCGATCACGCTCGCCCACAATGCCCCGCAGCAGGACAAATTTGCAGCGCGCTTTGCCGCGGCGCTCGCGGCGCGCGGCCTGGTGAGCCACCCGTGGTGGGTGCAGAGCGCGTCGTTCGAGACGCCCCGCTGGGCCGGCAACGCGGCGCAGCTCCTGATGTCCGCCGCCCCATCAGAGCGGCCTGACGCGTTGTTGATCATGGACGACAATCTGGTCGAGCACGCCACGGCGGGCTTGGCGGAGTACGGTGTGTGCGTGCCAGCGGACGTGGATGTCATCGCCCATACCAACTTCCCGTGGCCGACCCCGAGCGCGATGCCGGTGACGCGGTTGGGCTTTGACATCGGGAAACTCGTGGCCACCTGCCTGGAACGGATTGATCAGCAACGGTGCGGGGAAACAACCCCGGAACTAACCCTGATTCCGGCAGTATTTGAAGAGGAAGTGATTTCTGCCCGTCCAAGCGTGGTTGGAGGCAAACGGGTGTTGGGAGTGGGGGTAAAACAACAGCAGGAAAGACAAACAGAAGGAGTGCAATCATGAACTGTAACAGACCGACCGTATCATTAGCAGTTGCCGTGGGGCTGGCGATAGTCAACTGGACTCCGTTTGCGCGCGCCGACTACGCGAACGGGGCGGCCATCAACATTTCCGCGTCCCGCGGCACGACCGCCTCGGCCGTGGGCACTTTGCAAGGCGACCTCAATAGCCCGCGGTACCAACCCCCGCTGATGGACCTACGCCTCTCACCCGGCTCGACCAACGGCGGGGCCAGCCTGCGGTACCAACTCGATTTCCCCAAGACGTTCAAGGTCCAGAGCTATGACCTGAAGTGGCACACCGCCAACTCAATAGTACCGGTGGATTACTCGATCTCAACCTACACGACCGCCGGTGGTTGGGAGGTTCGCACGAACGTAACGGGCAACGCTGTGAACGTGAACACGGGCAGCTTCGCCCAGGCCTTCGACGCCAGCAAGGTGCGCATCGATGTCACCAAGACATTGACTCAGGGCAGCAGTTACGACTGGATCATCAACCTGGCGGCGTTCTACGGCCCCAACAGCACGGCGACCGACACCAACATCTCCCTCACCCAGTCCACCTGGGCTGGTGCCACCATCACCTCCGGATACGACGCGCTCATCAATGGTGCCGGCGACTACTCCCCGAACCTTGCCGGACAACACGCCATCGAAGTCATCCTGAACGGCAAATACAAGATCGAGAAACTGGGTTTCACCGTGGCCGGCGGCCGCACGCCTCAGAACATCGACGTTTACGCCTGGGACGGCGGCGCCTGGCAGATCATTTCCCAAATCCGCGGCATGGGCACCAGCGTGCCGTACTACGAGTATGCCGTGGCTCCCGCTCAACAGTACGGCTACACGACCAAACTCAAGTATGATATCTTGGATACGGGCACGGATTTGCGAATTGGCGAGCTATGGGCCTACGGCAAGATCGTGCCGCCGAGGGGCTCGACATTTATCGTCCAGTAGCCTTGTGCTCAGGTCGTGTAAACATAGGAGGGGCTATGAGAACATTGAAAATGCGACAGTGGTTGACGTTGATCGGGTGGTTGTTGGTGGCGCTGACCAGTCAGGCTGACTACATCAATCACACGTTCGATGCCGTCCCGTTCACGAATGGGGCCACATTTGTCACGCAGGTCCAGCAATGGCAGGCGACGACGTCGGGCGTCAGGGTGGTGGACACGAAATCGTTCTCGCCGAGCAATTCGGTCTACCTGCCCGTGGCAACGGAGATTTCGAACCTCGTGTCGGTGACCACGCCGAGTGTGGTGTGGACGGATTTCCGGACCGCGCCATTTCTTGGGGAGGCGCCGGAGACGAGCATCACGACCGGCGTGGCGCTGGTGCAGTACTTCGGGACGAACGGTTACCTCACCGTGTGGACCAACGGTGGCTGGTTGGTCTGCAGTAACGACGTGTGGGGCCAGCCGGTGATCCCGGCGACCAACGGCGTCTTTGCGGATGTTTCCATCTACCAGAACTTTTCCAATCACACGGCCGCCATCCTGATCAACGACCAGGTCGTGTGCCAGGATCTGCCTTTTCCAGGCACCTTTGTCAATTATGGTTCGTTCAAGGCGAGCGTGGCGGACGGGGATTCCTGGCTGGACGATGTCTTTATCCAGCCCACCAACGACCCGGTGCGGCTTACCCATGACCGCAATGGGGAGGGGACCCTCGATGGTAATGAACTCCAGGCCTATGGCTACGTGGCGCGCACCCAATATGTGGGCAGTGGTCCGGGCATACCTGGTCATGCCACCATCCAGGCAGCCCTCAACGAATGGCGCGCACGGGACTGGCTCTATGTCTATTCCGGACAGTATGCGGAGAATATCACGGTTTCCACCAACATGACGTTTGGCGGGCAGTCGTTTACCAATAGCGGGAGCCTGACCATCGGATCGGGTGTGAACGTGACATTCCAAGGCTCGACGGTGTGGAGCAATGTCACCATTGGCGCAAATGCCCAGGTGCTGTTCAGCCAGGCGCTGACCTGCAGCAACCTCTTCGTGCTGGGCAATGCCGCGGTCACGTTTGGCGGCGTGTTGTCGGTCGGGGGGATGTCGGTAGCGCAAGGGGCGTCGGTGGCGCTCCATCAGTCCACCGCCTGTGGCGCCCTGGCGAATACCGGTACGGTGACGTTGGCTGACGGGCGTATGCTGACCTTGAATTCGGCCACCATGTCGGGGGTGTTGCTGGCCACCGGCGCCAGTACCGTGACCGTGGCGACGGTCCTCAGCGTGCCAGCCAGCGGGACTGGCCACCTCGACTTTTCCGGCGGGCGGCTGCTCGTGACGTCGGCCGGGGTGGATATGACCGGAACCTTCAGCATCACCAACACCTGGGGCACGCAGGCGACAATGCCCCTCGATTTTACCGATAACTTTGAACTCTATGCCCCTGATACGATCATGACGAATCTCGGTTTCCGCGGGTGGGGAGCCACAAGTTCGGGGGTGGTGGTCAGGGCAACTCAGGGCTTGAGCAGTTCGAAAGGCGCTGTGCTGTCGGGTGGCTCTGTGTTGTCCAATCGGGTAACCAGTGGGGGGCAACTCAAGATCTGGACGGACTTCTACACGCGGCCGACCCGGGGTGAGTCCCCGGATGTGGGGAACACGAACCAGTATGCCTTCTTCAGCTTTGTCGACACCAGCGGGTTCCTGAATGTATGGAAGACCGGGGTGTGGGTGGTGTGCAGCAACGTCCTGGATGGCAGCGGGGGTACCGTGACGGCGATGGACACAGGCGCTTATGCCCGCGTGACGTTGTTCATGAATTATGACAGCCATCTTGCGGCTGTCTTCGTTGATGGCAAACTCGTCTGCCAGCAAGTGCCCTTCCCGGCTGGGGCGACGATTTCCGGTTACACCAGTTTTCGCGCGGAAAGTCCCGACAGCAGCCTTGCCCTCGACAACGTCGGGATCACCATAGGCATTCCCTCCGGCCTGTCCCGGGCAGAGGAAATTCAGATTAACGATGCGTTGATGCCGTTGGGGAGCGTGTTCAAGATACGGTGAGATAAATCACGGGACTACGAGTGGTTCTCTTTGGCGCGAGCTTTGGCCTGAATGGAGCCGGGTGTGTGGAAACATCAGGGTTCGGGACAAAGCTCGTGTTTTTTCATGAAGGAAGGGATGCCCGAAGTATGATAAAGAAGAAACTGGGTTTGGTTTACAGCGTATTGTTGACTGCCGTGTTCATGGGAACGGCGGCGTTAGCTCTGGAGGCCGCCCGGACTTCACCCGGTCGACAGGCCGATAGTATCCGCTTCAAACTCAAGGTTGCCGGGCGGGTATCGTTGGCCGTCTATGATGGCAACGGGCGGCAAGTGCGCACCCTGCTTTCCGCCGAGACGAAGGGAAAAGGCCGTCACGAGGTGGCATGGGATGGCCTTGATCTAGATGGGAAGCCGTTGCCTGAAGGGGATTACACCTGGAGGTTGCTGTCCTCCCAGGGCCTTACGGCCGAGTACCTGTTGTCGCTCGGCACCAACCCGAAAAGCGCCCCGTATGACGCCTGGCCGGGCAACGCCGCGGCCGCTAACGCAGTCGCCGTGGATGAGACCGGTGTCTATGTCGGCTCCAGCCTGGCCGAGTGTACGCCGATCTTGATCAAGCAGTCGCCAACGGGAAAGCGTTTGTTGACAGTCGGCGATAAGGAAGCCTGGAAGGGCGCGATCAGCATCGCCAGCGCCAACGGGCTCATTTTCGTGTTGCAACAGAACGGCAAGGTGATGGTGATGGACGAGTCCATTGAAACCAAAGGCTGGCCGCGGTTGACGTTCGACACCCGGGTCGCGCCCACTGATCCCGACAGTTATAGCGATTGGGACTTGGACGCATTCCAGGATGACCTCGTCGTCTGCAACCGCCAACACGATCTGGTGCGGTGGTATTCCGCCGCTGGCAAGGAAGTTGATCGGGCCTCGGTCCCGGCGGCCTCCAGTGTGGCGTTGGCGGGCGACGGTACGGTCTATGTCGTCAGCCAGGGTCGTGTCGTGAGCCTTACCCGCCGCGACAAGACACCGCGCGTGGTCGTGGATGCCTCCCAACTTGTCGAACCGGGGCGGTTGAGCGTTGACCGTACCACCGGCGACCTGCTGGTCATTGATTGGGGCAAGAGCAACCAGATCAAGCGCTTTTCGTCCACGGGAAAGCTGCTGCGCGTTTATGGTCGGGAAGGTGGCCGCCGGTACGGGCGGTATGTGGCCACTGACTTTCTCAATCCCAGCGACATCGCCTGCGATGCGACAGGCGGGTTTTATGTCAGCGAGGGCAGTTGGGCGCCGAGGCGGACAGCGCACTTCAACCGGGATGGCGCCTTGATCGAGGAGTGGTACGGCGGGCAGGGCTTCTTCAGTTACGCGCTCGTGGATCCCGACGATCCGACGGTTGTCTGGATCGAATCGGCTTACGATATCATTCGCGCCCGGGTGGACTATGCCAAGCGCACCTGGCGGGTGGAAGCCAACTACCGGGTCACCGGTTTGGCGGGCGGGCTGATCCAGATCGAGAGCGGCGGCAGCGGGCAGTGGTTCATCCGGCGTCACGAGGGCCGCACCTATTTCGTTCGCGAGAGTGCCTCGGTTCAGTCGGTGGTGCTGTTGCTGGACGAGAAGCAGGATCGATTCCGGGCCGTCGCCTTCGCGGACCCGAAACTCCAGCACGGACAGGACCTGAAGATCAAGAATTCGCCGGTTCTTCGCGCCGCCATCGGCGGGGACGGTGCGCCGCGAGCCGATAAACAATCATTCATCTGGACCGACGCCAATGGCGACGGCGAACCGTCGGTTGATGAAATCAGGTTTTCGAAATGGCGGCATTGGGGTTGGGGGGCCGGGTCAATCGACCGGAACTTTGACCAGCTCGGCATCGAGTTCCAGGGTGGCACCATCCGCCGCCTGCCGGTGGTGGGCTGGAACGCGGTCGGGGCGCCGCTGTATGAATATCCGACCAATGCCGTTACGGATGTGGAACACGATGGATCGGAAACCATCGCCACGTTGCCGGCGGAGATGCGGGGCAAAGGCGCGACGGGCAACCTCTATCGTTCGCCGGACGGGGGACTGTACGGGGCCTTGCGTTTCGGCAAACCGTACGGCAAGGACTGGCCCGGCACCGAAGCCGGCCAGTGCCGCGTGGTGAAATGGGATCCCGCGGGCCGCCCCGTCTGGTCGGTCGGCAGCCATGCCACCAACGCCCAAACGCAGGCTACTCCGCCCGGCGAGATTCATGTCCCCGTCCGCGTGGTGGGCGTGACGCACGGTTGCGTGATCGTCGGCGACCGGGTCATTAACCCGGCCATGGCGTGGACGGAAGACGGGTTGTACGTTGGCAGCTTTCTGGACCGCCGGGCTGCCGATGGCCTGCCGGACGATATTTATCGGTGGAACAGCCGGGTGATCAATTATGACCATCTTAACGGCGGCGCGCTACACACCCAGCCCAACGGCGAGGTGCTCTGGTTTTGCAACGGCTGGAACAACAGTTCCGTGTACCGTATCACGGGTTGGGACCGATGGGAGCGGGCGACCGGCAAGGTGAGGATCAAGTAAGTGCAGACCTGAATGCAGCAATTTACGAAAGTCAAAAGGAGTTTATATATGGGTAAAGACTACTGTGCGCTGAAGCGCACCGGATGGATAACGATTGTCAGTTTGTCGGTTTTGTGGATGAGCGCGGGTGCAGGTTGGACTGAAACCGGCCTTGGCCGTCACAAGCAGCTCTACGCGGTGCCCGCCTCGGGCAAGGTGGTTATCGACGGCAAACTCGACGACTGGGACCTGTCCGGCCAGATCGAGATGTTTGTGATCTCCGAAACCAAGGAGATGCAGGGCGCGAAGTTCGCGCTGATGTACGACAAGGAAGCGTTGTATCTCAGTGGCATGGTGCGCGATTCATCGCCGCTGATGAACCGGCAGGATCCAAAGGTCAAAGGGGACAAGGGTTGGGATGCCGACGCCTGCCAGTTCCGGCTTACGCTTGATCCCAGCCGGCCCTATCCGGTCATCGACAGCACGTTCGAGCACCTGGGAAACAATCCCAAGCCGGACACGCGCGACGACATCATCCACCTCACACTCTGGAACTTCACTGACCGCGACGAACCATGCCTCAACATGCAGGTGGGCATGACCTTCCGCAACCTCCGCCCCGAGTTGGCCCCTGTTGGGGTGGTGCCGGCCAATCAGTTCCTGGCGAAGTATGTGAAGTCCGGGGACGGTCGCGGCTACACCTTCGAGTACCGGATTCCATGGAGCACGCTCGGGGCGAAGACGCCGCTCAAGGGCGGCGACTCGGTAGCCGGTACGGTGCAGTACAACTGGGGCCAGCCGGACGGTCTGCAGACCGCCGGCGGCGCGGCCTGGTGCTACGACGTGATGGCCGGCCCCGGGTTCACCTTTCAGAGCACCGCCTGCTGGGGTAAGATCATCTTCGCGAAGAAAGGCAGGGTTGCCAGGGAACTGGTCGAAGCGGGCGTGCCGATGGAAAAGCCCTTGCCGCTTGAGTTTGTCTACGACCTGCCGGCTGACGGGCAGATCACCCTTCAACTGGTCGATCAGGACAAACTTGTGCGGCGCATAATCGTCGCCCAGGGTGACCGTCGCGCCGGCCGCAATGTCGAGAAATGGGATGGCATGGATGATCACGGGCGGCCCCTGACCCCGGGCGACTACACCGTCAAGGGCATCATTCATCAGCCGATCACCGGCAAGTTCCTGTTTTCGGCGCACAACTCCGGCCAGCCGCCGTATCCCACCGACGATGGCAAGGGCGGATGGGGCGGCGATCACGGCGCGCCCCGCGCCTGCTCGGCCATTCCCGGCGGTATGATTCTCGCGTGGGATGGTTGCGAATACGGGTGGGGAATTATTCGCGTCGATCTGGAAGGCCGTAAGCAATGGGGTAGCAAGAGTAGCGCCGTGCGGCTGGCCAATGACGGCAAGCGCCTGTTCACCTACGATCCCCACGCCGCAGCAGGGATCAAGGTCTTCGACCTCACGGATTGCCGGCCGCTCAACTTCGGCAGCGGCAATCCCCTGTTGCAGGCCCCGGCCGGCGGCGACAAGGAGAAGGATGTGGTGACGGGGCTGGCTTATGCTGTCGGCAAAGTCTATGTCGCCTATGCCAAGCGCAATCTGATCGGTATCTTTGACGGCGCCAGCGGAAACCTCGAGACCACGTGGTCCGTGCCCGCGCCCGGCGCGCTGGCGGCCCGCCCGGATGGGGTGGTGATGGTGGTGAGCCAGGGCAACATCCTTAAAGTGACAAAGAACCCCTCACCTCAATCCTCTCCCTCAAGGGGAGAGGAAGCGGGAACTATTCCCTCTCCCCGCGAGGGAGAGGGTCAGGGTGAGGGGGCTGTAAGCTTCATCACGGATCACCTCGACGTCCCGACAGGAATCTCGATCGCCGCCGACGGCGCCATCTATGTCTCCAACCGCGGCGCCCTGCAGAATATCAGTGTCTTCGATGCTTCCGGCAAGTATCTACGCAGCATCGGGAAAGCGGGCGGACGACCGGCGATCGGTAATTACGATCCCACGGGTGTCTATACGCCCGAAGGGCTGGCCGTTGACGCCAATGGGCGGCTCTGGGTGGCCGAGTATGCCGATAGCCCGAAACGCTTCAGCGTCTGGAATGCCGCCAGCCCTTCGACGGGTTCGGCAAGCTCACCGCAGGCAGGCTCAGGGCAGGCGGGCGCTTTCGAGAAGGAATACTTCGGGGGCAGCGCCTATTTCGGTTACGCTTACATCAACCCCGCTGTGCCGAACGAGATCTACTGCCACAACGTCCTGTGGCGGGTGGATTGGGAGAAGAACACCACCACGCCCATCGCCACCATCTGGCGCAAAACCGCACCAGACATAATAGAGGAACCCGCTCCCGATGCCTCTGCAATGGGGTTCCGTTCCATCACGGCTGCCAATGGGAAGCAATACGGACTCGGCTGGGGAAACCTTAAGACCATTCTCTATCGCCGCGACGGCAATCTCTTCAAGCCCTTCATGGCCACCTTCAATATCGATCGTACGTGGTCACTTTGGCGGAGCCTTGGCATTCCTGAATTGGACGATCCGGCCAAAGCGCCTAACGGCTCCTATCTGTGGCAGGACTCCAATGACGACCAGCGCTTGCAGATGAGCGAGGTTTGCCGGATCAAGACCCCGCTCGGGTTGAAGGCCATCGCGCCGGATATGACGATTTGGGCGCAGGACGGGCAACTGCTCAAGCCGGTGAAGTGGCTCACCAACGGTCAGCCGGTCTATGATCCCGGGAAGATCGAGAAGAGTTTCCTGGCCGGGAATCCGCACGGCTCGGGGTACCTTTGGCTCGACCGTGATGGCGGCGTGTACACGCTGGCCTCGGGGCAGTTGTCCCGCTGGAGCGCCGCCGGTCAACTCGAATGGGGCTATCCGGGCATTCCCGGCTGGCACGATTCGCTCGGGCTGCCGGTGGTCAAATCCGGCATACTCCATGGCCTTACCGGTGGGCTCGGCGTGGCCGGCAACTTCACTGGCAACATGACCTACTTCGGCCCCTGCCATCTTTTCGACCGCAACGGAATCTACACCGGCATGATCTTCCGTGACGGCCGCCTGGGCGGCATGGACGAGACCGTCGGTCAGCCGGAAGGCCAGGGCGGCACGCTGGTCAGTGTCGTGACCAAGGCTGGTACCGCCCCGCGCACGCTGCTGCTCGCCGGCGGCCAGGACGGCCGCGTGACCGAGGTGCTCGGCCTCGATACCATCAAGTCACTGTCGGCCACGACGTTCACGCTCACCGCCGCACAGGTGAAAACCGCGGTGGACGCCTTGGCTGACTACAATGCACAGATCGGACAGGGCGCGAAGCTCGTGATTGCCGCCGACCGCAAGGCGCTCGAGAGCGGCGCCGGGGTTGAAAAACTCCTTGACGGCACCCGTCGTTTCACCGCTCGCGCCGCCCGTGACCACACGAACCTGGTCGTCAGTTTCGAGGTGACGGCGCCGAATGAGTTGATCAATGCCGTGAACGACCCCAAGCTTGTTTTCAAGGGCGGCAACTGCCTCGACATCCAACTGACCGCCGATCCAACCGCCGATCCCAAGCGCAAGACGCCCGCGCCCGGTGATGTGCGGCTGCTGGTGACGCGCCAACTGGCTGCCGACGGCAAGACCGTCAAGCCGTATGCCGTGTTGTTCAGGCCGAAGGTGAAGGGTTTCCAGGGCCAGCCGACCGTACTCGTCTCGCCGACCGGTAAGGAATCGTTCGACGCGATCGTCGTGGCGGAGAGCGTCGGCTTGGAGTACCGTAAGACCGGTGACGGGTTCAAGGCGATGGTAACCATCCCGCTCGCACTCGTTGGCCTGACGCTGGCCAAGGGCGAGTCGGTCAGGATGGATCTTGGCTATGTGTACGGCAACGCGACCGGCAGCCAGGTGGCGGCGCGGTCGTATGTGTTCAATAACAGCTTCAGCGCCAACGTCGTAAACGACGTACCCAACGAAAGCCGGTTGGAGCCGGCCCAGTGGGGCAAGGCAACCGTGGAATAGGAGTAACAGCGCGTATGCCGGTTTCTTACGACGAGCGGTCTTTCAAGGTCGATGGTCAGCGGGTCTTGCTGATCAGCGGGGAGATTCATTACGCCCGATCCCCACGGGCGGTGTGGCCGGCGTTGCTGGATCGCAGCGTGGCCTGCGGTCTCAACAGCATCGCCGTCTACATCTTCTGGAATTTTCATGAACCCCGGCGGGATGTCTACGACTTCTCAGGAGATCGCGACTTGGGGCATTTCCTGGGACTTTGTGCCGAACGCGGGCTGCACGTTATTTTGCGGGCGGGGCCGTATTGCTGCGCGGAGTGGAACTACGGCGGTTTTCCTCCGTATCTACGGGATGAGCCCGGTATCGTGATCCGCACGTACAACGAACCGTACCTCAAGCGGGTTCGGAAATACTTCACGCACCTGCTTGCCGAGATTCGGCCTTATCTGGCGACGCAGGGCGGTCCGGTCATCCTCGTGCAGGTGGAAAATGAGTATGCCAATGTCGCGAAACGCTATGGCGCCGATGGCCAGCGATATCTGGTTTGGATGGCGGGGTTGGCGAAAGACCTGGGAGTGGACGTGCCGGTCATCATGTGCGAAGGCGGCGCACCGGGCGCCATCGACACGGTGAATGGCTTTTCCATTCCGGATCATCGCGTCGCGGAGTTTCGCAAAGCCCATCCGGACTTGCCCATGGTCTGGACCGAACTGTGGCCCGGTTGGTATGACACGTGGGGATTCCAGCATCACCGCCGTGCTGCCGCCAACATCGCGTTCCATCTGCTGCGCTTCCTCGCACGGGGGGGCTCAGGCTGGAACTACTACATGTGGCACGGCGGGACCAACTTCGGCCGCACCAGCATGTATTTGCAGACCACCCGGTATGATTTCGACTGTCCTCTGGACGAAACTGGCCGACTGACGGCGAAAGCGCACTATCTCGGTCGTCTGCATGCGGAGCTCCAGGCCCATGCCCCATTCCTGCTGGATGGGCAACGCCGGACAACGGGGGCCCGGACCGACTGGACGTTGAATGGAAACACGCTGACCCTGACTCTGGATGACGGTGCGCAGGCAGCCCGGCTGCAGGACCCGTCAGGCAAGGTGTTGTTCGACACTAGTGACGATTTCAGAGAGGCGTTTCAGGTGCCGCAGCCACCCTGGCAGACCGTGCACCGGATCACTGATTTTCAGAGTTGGCTTGAGCCGTTCCCCGCGCAACGCGGCGATGCCGTGTCCGCAGCCATGCCGGTCGAGCAACTTTCGCTGACGCATGACGAGAGCGACTACTGTTGGTACAGCACCACCCTCCGGGTGGAGAAGGACGGGCAACAGGAAATCGAAATCACCCATGGCGGCGATCTGTTGTATCTCTACCTCGACGGACATCTGGTGGCGCAATCGCAGCCGCCGTTCGCCGAGAATCGCGGACCCACGTTGTCCGCCGGCGATGGGGGCAACGCCGGTCCGGGAGACGTCGGCGCCGCAGCCAACGATTTGGAATTGTTGGTGCGCGACGGCTTCCGGCAGCGCTTCACCTTCCCGTCCGCGCCGGGCACGCACCGTCTCGACATCCTGGCCGTGGCCCTCGGCCTGGTCAAAGGCGATTGGCAGATTGCCGGACCCATGCAGACCGAACGCAAAGGAATCTGGGGTGAGGTGCGCCACAACGGACGCGCGTTGCACGGCTGGGAGATGCGTCCCCGCCTGGTGGGCGAAGGCCAAGCCGGCGGGATTCCGTGGGAGGCGGCGGGACACCCCCGCGCCTGCGCCTGGTATGCCGCTGACTTCACACTGGCCCAGGAAACCCTCGATGGCGACCACGATTTCCGCCTCGATCTGTCTGGCCTGGGCAAGGGGATGCTCTTCATCAACGGACGCCATCTGGGGCGCTATTGGTTGATCGAGGGGCACGGTTATGGAGCCGATCAGGGGTGGCAGGACGCCACGCTGGATGGGTTGTCCCTCGACCCGCCCGGTGAACCCACTCAGCGGTACTACCATGTGCCGCGGGCGTGGCTACGCCAGCGGAACCGGCTGGTGCTGTTCGAAGAAACACCGATATGTCCGGGTGCGATACCGCTCGAGATGCGGAATTGGGGGCACACGGATTACACCAGCCCCTGACCGAGGCGCTGAGTCTGCATGTCACGGATGGTGGGATTTGCGATCTATCGAAGAAGGAAGATAATGATGAAAAATGCGATTCTGTTGAATAGTGGAAGCTCGGTTTTGCGGCTGCGGATGCAGGCGCCGGCCCTGACGGTCGGCAGCGCGCACGCTCCCGGCATCGCCGAGGAGGAGGGCGGGGTTATACGCTGGAGGTCCCACGCTGCGGGTGTGACCCTTGATGTGGAATGCCGGCCGTTCGCGGCTGGCGAATGGCGGCTGACCTGCTCTCTCCGCAATGAAGGGGCGGACGCCGAGGTGCGCGTCTCCTATCCTTACCTCTTCTACCATTTCGACCCGGCGCAAAGCGTGCGAGTTTTCAACCCGACCTTTGGCGGCGTGTTGGAGTCTTCCACGATGCCCATGTGCCTGCATTACCCGGGCCCGGCGACCTTCTGCCTGACAGCCGTGGCAGGGGCGAGCCATACGCTGGCGACGGGCTTGTTCAATCGCGAACAGCGCCATATCGTCATCCACCATTTTCCGGCCGGGCCGGATGGGCAGATCCGCTTCGTCGGTGAACGCATTCTGGCGCGGCAGGGGGCGACGGTCGAATTGCCGGAGCAGTTCATTCGCATCGGCACAGATTGGGGGGACGCCTTCGCGCCGTATCGTGAATTCGCGCTGGCCGCCTTCCCGCGCCGGCGCGAACGTCCGCGCTGGCTGACGGAGGGGAACTTCACGGAGACCCGCAAGGCCCACTGTCTCGCACCGTATTATCCGCCGGAGACCGTTGCCGGCATCTGGATTTTCGACGATGAAGGCCGGCCGCGCACCCTCGCCGACATCAAGCGCGAGGTGGACGAAGCGGTGGCCGATGGCGCGGAAAAAGGCTACACGCCGCTGTTCTACCAGTTCGGCTGGTGGCAGAGCATGGCGGAACTGCGCGGCCTGTTCCCCTTCGACGCCTTGTGTGGCGACTATACCGAGGCGCATGGGCTGACCCGGGACGTCATCGCCCATATCCATGCCCGCGGCGCCCGTACCTACCTGTACACCAACATCATCTCCGTGGGCGACGAAAGCGACACCTTCCGGCGCCACCCCGGCCTGCTGGTCCGTGACGCCGCCGGTTTCCCGCAGCAGAACGCCGGCTACCCGATGTATATGCTCTGTCCCGGCGCCACCGAGGCCCGTGATTATTGGGAGAAGATCCTGCAGTGTATCCTCCTGGAGTTGAATGCCGATGGTCTCTTCCTCGATCAGGTCGGCGGCGGCTTCCCGCCCTGCTACTGCTACGCGAAGGAACACCGGCACGAGCATCCGGACACCTATGGGCGGGACTTCATTGAGTTGGTGGATTTCATCGGCCGGCGCGCCCGCGAACTCAAGCCGGACTGTTTCATCGCCGGGGAACTGGTGCTCGACTCGCGCAGTCCGTTGCTGGACGAGACGCATGGGTGCGGCTACAGCGGGATCATAGGCAAGCCGCCCACCGGGCCGACGGCGTTGCGCGACACCAAACCTGCCGAGTACTACGCCTTCGTTCGCTACCTGACGCCGCAGATTCACTCGTCCATCAGTGTGCGCGAGAACCAGATGAACGGCGCTGCGGGCAATCACGCGTGGCCGGAATGGCGGGCGCATCGCGCCGTCTTCGAGTCCGGGTTGACGCCATGCCACACCGAGCCCGCCGGCGCCGTGGCGTACCTGTTCGGACCCCTGGGCGACAGGGCGATTCTTGCTGTGCGCGCCGCCGTGGATGACACGCCGGTGACCGTGCGCCTGCCCCATGGCCTGCGCACTCCTGACGCCCCTGGCGGGGAGCTCACGGTGCGGGCTGGCGTCGCCCCCAGTTTCGTTGAGATTCATTCAGTGGGATAAGAATAAAAGGAAGAAATAACCTATGGACGGTTTCGATGTTGAAACGGATTGTGCGTTGTTGTGGCGGCGCAGTTCCGAAACGTTGCGTATTGAACCCTGGGGCACGAACAGCCTGCGGGTGAGGGCGACGAAGAATGCCGCGTTCGCCGAGGCCCCTGGCGCTCTATTGGAGTTGCGGTCAGGCACGCCCGAAATCACGGTGTCACAGCAGGAGGCGAGCATTCGCAACGGGACGTTGCTGGCGCGCCTGGACAGTCATGGCTACTTGCGTTTCTTCCGCGATGGCCAGGTTGAGCCATTGCTGGAGGAAACATGGTCGCATCCCAGTTTTGGTTCGCTGTTGCCGCCTCCCCGCCACTACAAGGCGGCGGGCGGCGACCTGTTCCGTGCCGAAGCGCGGTTCAAGGCCTATGAGGGCGAACGTCTGTACGGGCTTGGACAACACCGGCACGGGATGCTGGATCAAAAGGGGTGTGTCATCGAATTGATGCAACGTAACGCCGAGGTGAATATCCCGTTCATGGTCTCCAGCCGCGGTTACGGGTTCCTCTGGAACAACCCGGCGATCGGCCAGGTCGAACTCGGGCGCAACCGGACGCGCTGGGTGGCCAATGCCTGTCCGCAAATGGACTATTGGGTCACGGCCGGGACGCCAGGGGAGATCCTGCGGCACTATGCCGATGCCACCGGCCATGCTCCGATGTTGCCGGAATGGGCCTCCGGGTTCTGGCAGAGCAAGTTGCGTTACCTGACTCAGGTCGAACTGATGGGGGTGGCACGGGAGTACAAGCGGCGGGGGTTGCCGCTCTCGGTCATTGTGGTGGACTTCTTCCACTGGACGGCGCTGGGCGAGTTTGAGTGGGACGCCGACCGCTGGCCTGATCCGGCCGGGATGGCGCATGAACTCGAAGCCATGGGCGTCAAGGTGATGGCATCCATCTGGCCGGCGATCAACCCTAACTGTAAACTCGGTGGCGAATACCAGCGGCGTGGCCTTGTTGTGCGGGCCGAGCGTGGGCTGCCTTTCTTCTTCCCCTTCATCGATACCAAGGCACAGGGGCTGGTGTATGTTATGTACTACGACCCGACCAACCCCGAGGCCCGTCAGTATGTCTGGGACAAGGTTAAGGCCAATTATTATGACAAGGGTGTGAAGATCTACTGGCTCGACGATTCCGAGCCGGACATGGATCCGTTCGACCACGACAACCTGCGTTTCCTGGCCGGTAACGGCGCGGCCGTGGCCAATCTCTATCCACTGATGAATGCGCGGACGTTTTATGACGGCCTGCAAGCGCAGGGCGAGACAGAAATCCTGACCTTTTCGCGCTCAGGTTGGGCCGGAATCCAACGTTATGGCGCCGCGATCTGGTCGGGCGACATCCCCTCCACGTTCCAGAGCCTGAGAGAGCAGGTGCGCGCCGGGTTGAACATGGCCATGAGCGGCATTCCCTGGTGGACCACCGACATCGGCGGGTTTATGGATGGCGACCCGCGCACGCCGGAGTTCAAGGAACTGGTTGTGCGGTGGTTCCAGTACGGCGTGTTCTGTCCGCTTTTCCGCCTGCACGGTGTGCGCCTGCCCATGCATGAGAAGGAGTTAACCGGCGCCGATAACGAGGTGTGGAGTTTCGGCGACGAGGCGTATGCGATCATCAAAGACCTGATGGCGCTGCGCGAGCGGCTCCGTCCCTATGTGATGGAACAGATGCGCCGGGCACAGGAAGAGGGCCTTCCCCCGATGCGACCTTTGTTCGTGGACTTCCCGGATGATCCGGGCTGTTATGAGGTTGAGGATGAGTTTCTTTTTGGACCGGATATTCTCGTGGCGCCGATCACGGAGTCCGGGGTCACAAGCCGCGCGGTCTATCTGCCGGCTGGCGCGCGTTGGACGGATGCCTGGACTGGAACAGTCTACGCGGGGGGGCAGACGTATACTATGGTCGCCCCACTGGAACGTATCCCCGTTCTTCTCAAGGATGGCGTGAAACTTCCAATTCAGATAGAGGTTTCATGAGAACGCATGCGATGCTGAAGACGGCGCAATTTTGAGATGCTAGGGACAGACTAATAATTAAATAATACTAGACAATAATATAGGGCCATGCATAATGCCCCTCAAACAGATG
>Ga0194054_10000102_pt1 | contig 41819 bp, 34 predicted proteins | sample SepL2210m_MetaG_FD_163628 | JGI IMG/M metagenome (GOLD analysis project Ga0194054, IMG submission 163628) | Anoxic zone freshwater microbial communities from boreal shield lake in IISD Experimental Lakes Area, Ontario, Canada - Sep2016-L227-10m | ecosystem: Environmental > Aquatic > Freshwater... | reverse complement strand
GCTTACCATTGTTCATCGGGCGCATGTGCTCGACCAACTTCGCGAACATAGCATCCCAACCGCCGTCATGTGTGCTCCAAGCGAAGCCGATTTCTTCCATCCGGCTTGCTTGCTCTGGCGCGAGTTGATTCTGTTTGTTGGCTCGCCGCTGCTGGGTTACCCAGCGCGCAAGCTCGGGTTGTGGGGGCCAGATGTTGGGCACGTTGCAATGGCCGTGCAATTTGAAATATACCACCAACTCCAGAAACATCTCATCCCAAGTGCGGGCAACGGAAGTTTCGCCGTGTTCAGCAGTCGCTGGCGGCCCTGTTCGGCGTGCGTTCACCTGCCAGACAAATCCGATCTCATCGAGTGCTTTGATCCGGGATACGAGCAATTTGCCATGCTTTTTTGATCGCCGTTGTGTGAGCATCCATCTGTTAAGTTTTGCGGTCTCGTCATCAACCACTATCACCGTCACAGGCCCATGTTGACCTGCGTATGCTTTAAAACGGTCAAACATTTCAATCCATTGCTTGTCTTTGGTCGCTGGGGTCGGCGTCCATGGAAACCCAATGCTCTCAAGCTGGTTTTTAATATCAACTGGCAACTTTCCTGCTTTCAAACGCGCTCTTTGCTCAGTCATCCAATCAGCCAACCCTGGACAGGCCTTGTCACGTCGTGCGACGGAAAAGTGGCTATGTTCGGCTTTGTAGGCGACTAATTCATCGATCCTAGAAGCGATGGGCTTGCCACGCATGATGGCTCTTGGAACTTCCCATTCGAACCCAATGGTGTTCAGTCGCGTTTCAAGCTCAGCGCGCAACTTGCCACGACGTTTGTCGTATCGCTGCTCAACCACCCATGCTCCGAGAAGGCGATTTTCAGGCCACTTTGTCGGAACTCGCGTGTTGCCAAACCGCTCCTTGTATTTGCACAACTCAGCGAAGCGTTCGTCCCAAGTACCAATGCCGATCTTCCATGCAAATCCAAGCTTATCCAGCAATAAAATGCGGTCCTGGTGAAGTTCCCCTTTCGAATAATCCAACCGCTGAGTAGCCACCCAGTGTGCCAACGATTTGTTCTCCTTCCATTTTTGGGGCACACGGCAATGACCGAAACGATTTCGAAACTCAACCAATTCCAGATAGACGCCTCGCCAGTTCGTTTCTCGTGGGTTCCAGTTGAAACCCAGCCGGTTCAGGAGATCGATCTTCTCAGACTCCAGATTTCCGTCACGTTTCCGAACCCGCTGCTCCACCACCCATGTCGCAAGTTTTTGGTTGGCTTTCCACCGGGCGGGAATATCGCAATTCCCGTGTTTCTGTTTGAAGGCAACAAGTTGGCCGTAACGCTCGAACCAGTTATCACCAATCGCATCGAGGCATGCAGCTGTTATGGTGCTGCGTAGCATTTCCAGAGAAAGCTCGGGGCTGAGGATTTCAACACGCTGGCGAAAACGGCTGTCGTCGAAACCTCCGTTTCGCCCGCGCTCAATCCGCATCTCGGCGATGATCTGTGCCAGCAAATCATCCTGTTCTTTCAGGCCCTGGAGAACTTTCCAGACCTCGTCGAAGTTGCTGCGGAGAACCGCCTGCTCAATCGTCTCGCCGCGAGCTTTCTCCACGTAGAGCGGCACGAGGACGTAGCCGATTTCCTTTCCGGTTATGGGGGATAGACGCATTGCGCGCCCCGTCGCTTGTACGATGTCCACAAGACTTCGTTTCGGACTCAGGAATGCCACCATGTCAACGGCGGGAACATCCACCCCCTCCGTTAGACAGCGGGCGTTGGAGAGTATCGCGCGGGGTGCGGCGGCAAACTCACGAAGGAGCCTTTCTCTGTAGGCGGTGGTCATCGCACCCTCTATGTGCGCACAGTGAAATCCTTCCAGATGAGTGCCTATCCCTTCAGGTCCGCCGGAAGTGAACGATCTCGCGGATCTCACCATGGAGTGGAAGGTGAAAACCTTTGAGACGTTGTATTTTTCAATGGCTGACTTGAGCGCAATCTGATTTGCAACCTGTCGCGCCTTCACCTCATCTCCTTCGACCAAAACCACGCCAAGCCGAAGCGCTTCATTGGTGACCATTGCCGATGTCACGACCGAAATGATGATCTTGTAGTCTGTTATGATACCCGCCTTCGCTGCCGCGCTAAACGGTAACCGATGAACGATCTGCCCGTAAGCTTCGGGGACATCCATTGAGAAGACGACTTTCGATTCGCCGAACTTGTCCTTTTTCGCCACGTCATAGTGACGTGGCGTCGCCGTCATGAATAGTCGGCGAACGATGGGTAAGTTCTCGTCTTTAAGCGCGAGCGCAAACCTCGCTCCGTCGCGCCCAGCGGTCTTGTGAGCTTCATCGAACACACCGAAATCGAACGGGGGCAAGCCAGTGACAGCGGCGGCGACGACTTGGCTGGATTGATACGTGGAGAACACCAATCGAACCGAGTCGGTCGGACGCTCGAGAAATCTCCGCACATCAGCACTCTGTGTCGTAACCGCGAAATCGAGGTCGGACGGCCGAACCAACAGTGAATCGTCCTCAGATTGAACCGTCGGGTCGGAACAGACACATAAGAACTGAACATCCTGCCAACTCGTTTCGTGGAGCCACTCGTGCAACGTCTGGCGAACCAACGCGAGCGATGGCAACAGAACGAGCATAGTGCGTGCGCCGAGTCGTTCGGCAGCCCAAAGGGCGACCAATGTCTTGCCGCTGCCGCAAGCCATCAATGCTGTTGCCCTTGGCCCACGTGACAGACCGCCTACGATGTCGTTCAGAGCGACGACTTGGTGAGGCTTTGGCGCCTTCTTCTTCGGCGTGGTTGGCCGCTCCGCGAGCCAAGCCTCGATGATTTGGAAATCCTCCGGCGTGAGACGGTCAAGATCGCTTCCCCTGACAAAGATGGCCCCCAATCGTTCCTCCGCGACGCGGGCAATCTCATCGCAATTGGTGAACACGAGCCTGCGCTGACCGACGTCGGCCAGGCCATAAAATGTCGAAAGCTCCGTCCAAGTAAGCGATGGTCGACCAGTTCGGAACTTTGATTGGTAGCAGACAGGTTCCTCGGCCGGCGTGACGAACACTCCATCCACCCCCATGTCTGCCATCGGCAATCGGAGATGCTGACGTAGTGATGCGGGCATCGAGTTTCCCGGCCAGACCTCACGAGCCTGATAGATTCGCTGCGTGGCCAAACACGCTTCAGCGAAGATTTCGAGCGCAGCTCCTCTTGCCTGCTCGGATGGTAGTGCTGCAATTCGCGACTCAAGTTCGGTGAAACTCTGCACCCCTGCCATCAAGCCCAACTCATGGAAATGTTTCGCTTTGGGATGTTTGGGCAGGTTCATTCGCTGTCTTTCAGACTGAATGGCTCAACTTTCACATGCTGCCATTGGCGAGGACGAAGCCAGCCATGCCCTGCGGGGCGAGGTGGTCAACCCGGGAAGCTGCCGGGAGGTAGAGGATGCCGTCGGCATGGTAAGCGGCGGGTTCGTCCAAACGGGAGCCGCGCCGGGTAAGTTTGGGCGCTGACGGAACATCGCCCTCCAATTTCGCCCGGTGGGCGGAGAAGCGGACTTCGGCGAAGCGGAGGAAGATCAGGCCGAGAACCGGATCGGAGTATTCCGACTGTTTCAGCTCCGCATCGGCCCAGAGTTGGTTTGCTGCATCCCAGAGGCGTTTTTCCAAGGCTGCGTTGTCGGCGTCTTTCTCGGAGGGTGCAATCCGCTGCATGGCGTGACGGTATAGTCGTTTCAGCGCAACCGGGCGAGAGGATTTCGGAATTTCCTCAATCATCCCCACGTTTCTATCACAACAACGAGACAAAGGCTGTCCTACCCCGCATTATTTTCAGCTTCGTCCGCCAGCGCAAACAGCCAAACGCTGTCAGCGTCCGACAAAGACCGCCATGCGCTCCATGGCGGTTTTGATCTGGTCGAGGCCGGTGGCGAAGCTGCAGCGGACGTGGCCCTCGCCGCTCGGGCCGAAGGCGGTTCCCGGCACGACGGCGACATTGTGTTCGTGGAGGAGCCGCATGGAGAACTCGCGGCTCGTGAGGCCGGTCGAGGTGATCTTCGGAAACACGTAGAACGAGCCCTTGGGTTTGTGGCATTCGAGGCCCATGTCGTTCAGCGCGCGGGTGATGAAATTCCGCCGCCGCTCGTATTCGCGGCGCATGCCGGCCACGCTCTCGTCGCCGCGCTCGAGAGCCTCGATCGCGGCGTCCTGCCCCATGATCGGCGCGCAGAGGATCGCGTATTGGTGGATCTTCATCATGGCCTCGATCAGCGGGGCGGGCGCGCAGGCGTAGCCGATCCGCCATCCGGTCATCGCGAACGATTTGGAAAACCCGTGAAGAAAAACCGTGCGCTCCTGCATGCCCGAGCAGGCGGCGATGCTGGAATGCGTGCCGCCCTCGAATATCAGCTCGCTGTAGATCTCGTCCGTCATGACGACGAGGTCGTGGCGCACGCAGATCTCCGCGATCGGAGCCCACTGCGCCGCGGTCATCGTGGCACCGGTGGGGTTGGTCGGAAAATTGAGCATGAGCACCTTCGTGCGTGGGGTGATCGCTTTTGCAAGTGCGTCGGCGCGGAGCGAAAACCCGTCGTCCGCCGTGGTCTCGATCGCTCGGGCCACGCCGCGTGCGAGCGTGATGCTGGGCGCGTAGGAGACGTAGCATGGCTCGTGGTAGAGGACCTCGTCGCCGGGGTTCAGCAGCGCCCGCAGCGCGAGATCGATCGCCTCCGACACGCCGACCGACACGAGGATTTCCGAGAGCGGCTCGTATTTCAGGCCGAACTTTTTTCGCACATAATCGGAGATCGAGCGGCGCAGGCGAGGCAGGCCGAGGTTCGAGGTGTAGCCCGTCCGTCCCTTCTCGAGCGCGTAGATCGCGGCCTCGCGGATGTGCCACGGCGTGGCGAAGTCCGGCTCCCCGATGCCCAGGGAAATGACATCGTCCATCGTCTGGACGATCTCGAAAAAATCGCGGATTCCGGAGCGGGGAATATCGCGGACGTGGTCGGCGAGACGGATGCTCACGGCGAGACGGAAAGCCGCTCGGGAGCGGAGTCGAATTGGTGGAAGGCCCCGTTTTCTTTGTAGGTCTTGAGGCGGAAGTGGGTGGCGGTGGCCTGCACGGCGTCGATCGTGCTGAGCTTCTGCGCGACGAAGGCAGCAGCATTCCGCAGGTTCGGTGCCTCGACGACGATCAGCAGATCGTAGCCGCCGCTGACGAGGTAGCAACTCTGCACCTCCTCGAACTTCGCGATGCGGGCGGCGATGCGGTCGAACCCCCCGTCGCGCTCTGGCGTGATCTTGACCTCGATGATTGCCGTGACTTTTTCGGTGTCCCATTTCTCGCGGTTGATGATCGCCTGGTAGCCGAGAATCACACCCTCCGCCTCCAGCTTGGCGATCGCCGATTCGACTTCCACGAGTTCCATGTCGAGCAGGCGCGCCATGTCGGCACGTGGCATCAGTGCGTTTTGTTGCAGGAGATCAATAATCGCGTCCATGAGAACCCCATCATGAAAACCCAGTCGCCGCTTGGCAAGCGCAGGAAATCGGGGTAGAGTTTTCCGCATGCCAGCCACGAAGAAAAAAACCGCGAAAAAACCCGTTAAAAAATCCACGCCGAAACCCGCTCCAAAACCCAAGGATTATTCGGTGACCGAAAGCGCGCTGAAGTTCGTTGATGAAGCGGCGGCGCTCCTGCGCAAGGGAATTAACACCACCGCCGATTCCAGCGAAGACGCCCGCCGGGAAGCCAGGAAAAAAGCCCACAGCCTGATCGACAAAGCCTCGGAATCCCTTTCCGATCTTCTCGACGAAAGCGCTTCGGTTCTGCGGAAGGTCGCCAAAAAACTCTGATCCGCCCGGCTGGATTGGATTCCGTGAATTTCACAACGTGACGGCGAACCGCAAAGATTTGACGGTCGTCGGGTGCGGGTTTGCGGCGAAGTATCCCGAGGGCGGCGGAAATTTCTCCGTCCCCCTCCAGTATCTTCTCGGGCTCCGGCGCATGCGCCGCCCGGCGCTCTGGCTCGAGATCATGCAGTCCACCGGAGACCCCCGGAGGGACGGTCTCATCGCGGACACCTTCCGCAGGCGCCTGCGGGAGTTCGATCTGGACTCCCACTATTGCCTGATCATTTTTCCGGGGAGCCCCGCCACCCAGGATTTGACCGGCACACGGTTTTTCGGGATGACGAGGAGGAAGTTCCTCGACCTGGTCGCCGGGCCGAGCGTGCTGCTGAACCTGAGCTACTCGATCCGGAACCCGCTGCTCGGGCTGTTCCGCCAGCGCAAGCTCTGCAGCCTGGACCCCACGGAGGTGTGTTTCTGGATGCAGCGGATGGAAATGGGGCAATCCGAACACCACGAGTTTTGGTCGATCGGTTTGAACATTTACGGTCCGGGCTCGCGAGTGCCCGCGACCGGCGTGCGCTGGAAAACCTATTTCCCGCTCGTGGACACGACGCTTTTCGAAGCGGCTCCCCGCCCGCCGGAGGACCGCTTCACCACGATCGGACAGTGGTATTGGGATGGCTGCATCGAATGGGACAGCGAGTGGCGGGACTTTTCGAAAAAGGCCGCGTTCGAAAAATTCAAAAACCTCCCCTCCCTGCATCCAGGAGCACGCTTCGAACTGGCCATGAATCTTGCCGATGATGACCCGGAGCGAAAGCGGATCGAGGATCTCGGCTGGCACCATATCGTGCCGCATACGATCGCCCGCACACCCCGTCTCTACTATCAATACCTGCGCCGCTCGACTGCGGAATTCACCGCCATAAAACTGGAAAGTTTTGCCATGTCCGGATGGCTCAGCGACCGCTCGGCCGTCTACCTCGCCCTGGGCCGGCCGGTGATTACCGAGCCCACCGGCGCGGACCCATTCCTCCCTGAGCAAAGCGGGATGTTTTTTGTCCGCAGCCTGGAAGAAGCGTCCGAGGCGGTCCGCAAGGTGCGCTCCGATTGGAAAGCACTGTCAAAAGCCGCCAGGAGCTGCGCGGCAGAATGCTTCGATGCGGTCGTCAACCTGCGGAAGATGCTCGGCTGACCGGCCTGATACAGACCGGGAGGGTAAAGCTCCGTCCGAATCCAGAATTTTGGCTGGGACGGCCCCGCGCCCTCCCGTGACTTGCGGGATGACAAACACCCGTTTTTTCTCGCATCCGAAAGGAACGCGGCTTAGAGTTTTACCATGTTCTCCCCAAAGAATCCGCTGTTTCAGAAACTGGTCGATAAATTCAGCAACTCCCGGGATTTCACGATTTCTTTTGTTCTCCACGTCATTCTCGTGGCGATCTTTGGAACGACCGTGCTTTTCCAAGCGGTTCAGGAGCCGCCGGATTTCGAAGGAGGGGACCCAAGTAAATTTGTCAGCAATGGCGCCACGGTCACAGCCCCTCCTCCGCAAGACACCCCGGCTGTCCCGACGCCGAATATCAACGTGCCCCCCACCTCCAACCCGGTGAACCCCATTACCACGGATGCCCCGTCGCCCGCGAAATTCAACATGGCAAAGTTGATCATCCACGCGGAGAACACCACGCCATCCACCCCGGCGGACGTGGTCTCCCCCAAAGCCGCCTCCAGTGCCCCAGACGGTCTCACCAAGGCCCAGGCAGCGGCGATCAAACAATTCACCAATTGGAAGAGCAAGGGCAGTGGTCCCGGGCTGGGCATCCGGGAGACGGAATTCGAGTTCACCGCCTACATCGGACAATACGCCGGAGGAAACTGGAACTCGACGATCCAGATAGCCAACGGCAAGATCTGGAACGGCAGCCTCCCGAACCTCCTCTACTTCATGCAGTCGAGGTCGAATAACAAGGTCAAGACTAACTGGACCAATGTGAAAGCGATCAATCTCGACAGCGACGAGCTGTTCTCGGTCAGGCCCCCGTTTATTTTCATGACGGGAACCCGCGATTTCAAACTCAGTGACAAGGAGGTGGAAAACCTCCAGAAATACATTCGCCTCGGAGGGGCGGTTTGGGGCGACAGCTCGGTTCCCGGAAGGAATTCCCGCTTCGACATCGCCTTCCGGCGGGAGATGAAACGGGTGATCCCCGATGTGGACAAAAACTGGGAGCCCCTGCCCGTCAACCACCCGATCTACACCGCTGACGCTTACTACCCCGAGATCAAGGTCGTTCCGCCGGGTCTGAACTTCTACCGGGAGTCGGTCTATGCGCTCAAAATTTATGGTGAGGTGGCGATCCTTTACACCGCGAACGACTACGGGGACATGTGGCAGACCGGTCTCAATGACAAGGGGCAGATCGACGCGCGGAGGAACGAACAGAACACTTTCGTGGCCATCAATCAAGTGATCTGGGACAACCGGGAAACCTACCTGCGGAACATCACGCCCGGCGCTCTTGACGCAACCTACAAGTTCGGGACCAACGTGGTCATCCACCTCCTGACCCGTTGGGAAAACAAAACCCGCACGGCCAAGTCTCTCTAGGAAGCGGGACGAAACCCGCGATGTCCCCACTCGGCTCCAGTGTGATTGCTCTGAGAGCGACGCGGACCGTTTTGTGCGAGGCCGCCCGCAAAAAGAAGAGAACGGGAAATCCGGCAGCGCCACAGCCAGCGCATCGGGACTTGCGGCAGCCCGAGATTTTTTCTCGCACGGAGGGACGGAATGTCCTAGGCTTCCATCATGCCCTCCGTAAAGACGAAGAGTCCCCTGTTACAGAAACTGATCGATAAATTCAGCAATTCGCGGGATTTCACGATTTCTTTTGTTCTCCATGTCATTCTCGTGGCGATTTTTGGAACGACCGTACTCTTTCAAGCGGTTCAGGAGCCGCCGGATTTCGAGGGCGATTCAGGAGGCTTCACCAGCGGGGAGGCCAACGTCGCGACACCTCCCCCGCAGAATACACCGCCTGTCCCGACGCCGAATATCACCGTGACCCCCACCTCCAATCCGGTGAACACCATCACGACGGTTGCCCCCTCGCCCGTGAACTTCACCATGGCACCGATGATCATCACCCCGGTGACCACGACTCCCCCCTCGACGGAAATGACGGCACCGAAGCCCGCCAGCGTCGGCGCTGACGGCCTCACCGGCGCGCAGGCGTCTGCCATCAAGAAATTCACCGGCGGCTGGGGCAAGGGCACCGGCAGCGGAACAGGCACCCGGCAGAGGGAGTTCGAGTTCACCGCCTACATCGGCCAATACGCCGGCGGAAACTGGAATTCAACGATCCGCGTGGTGAACAACAAAATTGAGAACGGCAGCCTCCCGAATCTTCTCTACTTCATGCAGTCGAGGTCAAAAAACAAGGTGAAGACCAACTACACAAATGTGAAGGCCATCAAACTCGACAGCGACGAGATATTTTCGGTCAAACCTCCTTTTATTTTTATGACCGGAACCCGTGATTTCAAACTCAGCGACAAGGAAGTGGAAAATCTCCAGAAATATATCCGGCTCGGCGGCGCGGTCTGGGGCGACAGTTCGGTCCCCGGAAGAAACTCGCGTTTCGACATCGCTTTCCGACGGGAGATGAAGCGGGTGATTCCTGATGTGGACAAGGACTGGGAGGCGCTCCCGATCAATCACCCGATTTATACCTCCCAAGCTTACTACCCGGAGATCAAAGAAGTCCCGCCCGGGTTGAACTATTACCGGGAGCCTGTCTATGCGCTGAAAATCTACGGTGAGGTGGCCATCCTTTACACCCCGAACGACTACGGAGACATGTGGCAGGTCGGGCTCAATGACCAAGGGCAGATCGACACGCGAAGAGACGAACATTACCAGTTTGTCGCAATCAATCCAGTGATCTGGGACAACCGGGAAACCTACCTGCGAAACATCGCGACCGACTCGCTTGCCAACACCTACAAGTTTGGAACCAATGTGGTCATCCACCTTCTGACCCGTTGGGAGAACAAAACCCGCACGGCCACGTCTCTGTAGCAAACGGCCAGACGGGAGGAAGACCGGGGCGCTGACGGCGCATCGTCGTCCATGGCACACGGTTGAGGCTTCGCGCTTGTCTGAGCTAACCGCCCGCCGCAATCCGCAGGATTTCGATCCGGTCTCCGTCACAGAGGGATGTGATCTCCCATTCCGACTTTCGCAAGGCCAGGCCATTGTGCTCGACCAGCACCAAAGGCCCAGGCAGTTCCATCTCTTCCACCATGCGTGCCACGGTGATCGCGCGCAGGCACCGCTCGGCGCCATTGATCGTCAGCGTCTTCATGCGGCACCGAGAATGCCCGCATCCCAGTCTTTCCAGACCGGCTCCAGTCCCATCCGGGCGAGCACGCTGCCCATGGTGCGGGCGTCCCGGTCGTCAGAAATCGTGAACTGTCGGGTTGCCGCTGTCCCGCCGGTTCCATCCAGGGGCTTCCCGCGGACCGTGAGATGAAGAGCCTCGCGCCCCTGCCCCGTGTAGCCTCCCGGTTCCGTATGACTGCCTGCACTCATCATCGTCACGCCAAGTGGGGCCACGATGTCGCGCATAGCCCGCGACTCGCGTGTGCTCAGCACGATGCCGGCAGTGGGAAATGTCACCCTCAACGCGCAAATGAGTTGGATGAAATCCCGATCGGGCAACGGGTGTGGCGGCTCGAATTCCCCGGCGGCTGGACGCAGCCTGGGTATGCTCACCGTGATCTGCGACCGCCAGCAGGCGCGCTGCAAATATTCCAGGTGCGCCGCCAGCGCCAATGCCTCGTCCCGCCAATGCCAGAGCCCGAATAGCGCTCCGATCCCGATTCTGCGGAACCCTGCTTCGTGGCCTCTCTCCGCGGTGTCCATCCGCCAGTCAAAATCCTTTTTAGGCCCGTGAAGGTGCATCTTCCGATAGGTCTCCCGGTGGTAGGTTTCCTGGTAGACAACCAGCCCCTCGGCCCCGGCGCCCACCAGCGGCCGATACGCTTCGGCCTCCATCGGGGCCACCTCGATCGAGAGGCCGGGAACAAAGCCGCGCAACCGCGCGATGCACTGCACCAGATACTCGCCGCCCACATACTTCGGATGCTCCCCGGCCACCAGCAGGATATTCCGGAACCCCTCGCCCGCCAGATGCCTCGCCTCGGCCTCGACCTGGTCGATCTCGAGCGTCACCCGCTGGATCGCATTCTCGCGGGAAAAGCCACAGTAGGCGCAGGAGTTGATGCACTCGTTCGAAAGATAAATCGGCGCAAACAGTCGCATCGTGCGACCGAAGTGACGCCTCGTCAGTGCTGCAGCATGCTCCGCAAGGTCGTTCAGACCACGATTGTCCATCGGCCCGAGGAGTGCCTCGAACGCCCTCACAACACGGGATTTCTCCCGCTGCGATTGGTCGAATATTTCTGAAAACGGCATGCTTGAAAACAGCGGTGATCCCTCTGGAAAATACACCTCTTTCCACAGATATCATCAGAATTCCAAAAAAACCGGGCGCCGGTTTGCCCGCTGGAAACCATGGTTTCCCATCGCCAGATCCTGTGGTATGGCCATCTTGCCCATGCTTAAACAATCCAGCAAGACATGGGCAGGATGCCCGGATTTTGCTCCGGCTGGCAGAGTCCAGCCTCCATCTTATATGAAGCCCTTGAAATTTGTGCTTGTCAGTGGCGGAACTCTCCGGTAGGAAACGACTTCTATGAAGCGTTCCATCGCACTCCTCCTGCTCGCCTTGACCGCAGCAACCGCCCACGCCGGCTCGTTTTTTGGTCCGCCGCCTTTCACCAACGGCTCTCCCCTCTCGTCCGGAGTGACGGGAACCTACCAGGCGAGCGCAAGGGGCAAGGGCATTTCCGGGATTATCCGTTTCTCCTATGACACGAGCGGGAATCCCTCCACCGCCGGCTTGAACGACTATATTTTCTTCGTCGATGGAACGATCGTAACAGGGAGCACGGAAGCCTCCATCATGACAAGCACGCTGGCCGGCATTCTCAACACCCCGTCCACTCCCACGGTGCCTCCGACCATGGGCTACTTCGACTCCCTCGGAGGCTCCTTCACGGCCAAGATCGACACGATGTCCCCGACCTACAGTTTCAAGGGTAACGGCTCGCTCGAAGTCTATGAGAGCACGAGCGGGAAAGAGATCACCGCCAATCAGAAAAAATTCAAAGTCTCCGGCATGAGGACTTCGCTGAGCGACTGAGGAATTCAGGGTTTTCCCACTTCCTTTTCGACAGTTGATTCCGGACCGCCATACCAAAACCTTTCGGGATCGCTCCTTCCGACTGTCAGGCTTCACCATCATTGAGGTTGTTGCGGTTGTTTTTATTATTGCCGTGCTGACCATGCTTTTTGTGGCTGGTTACGGTCCCATCCTCGGCCGGGCAGAGGCTGTGGGATGCATGACCCACATGAGATCACTTCACACCTCGCTGTCCACCTATGTCCAAGACAAGGGCATGTGGCCGCAGGAACCCGAAGATACCGCCAGTAACAAGGCGATCAATGAAGACTGGTGGTTGAACGAACTCGCCCCTTATGGAGCCACTCCCGATGTCTGGCTCTGCCCGACGATCAAACGTCTCTCCGGCAACTCAAAAGATCCGGAGCTGCCACGCATCAATTACCTTCCCGGGTCATTTGACGAACTGCCATCGTCTCCATACAAATACTCGACCCAGCCTTGGTTGCTAGAGATCGCCGGCATGCACGGCCACGGACCAAATGTTTGCTTCCCGGATGGCTCCATACGCGCGATGGACGAACTGCTGAAAAAGTAGAAGGTCGATTCAAGTATGTGTGGCGCGAGCGCCGCGGTGGAGGGATGGAGAAGTCGCTGTAGTTCGGCTGGCCCAGGAACGGAGCTTCGGGATTTACGCGGCCCGGTAGACGACATGGCACTCGCGCAGGGATGAGCGGACTTCCGAGTTCTTCCGCCCACAAGCGGCTCGATCACACCTTAATCTACAGCTAGGCGTTCGGGGCTGAAATCAAAACTCACAGAATTAAAAACCGCTCAGGGAATATCAATGCCTCCAGCGTCCAGCGGCAGCACATCGTCGAGTCCGGAGATGGAAAACTCTTCGACAAACGAGCCGTTGCCCTGGAGAAGTCGGAGGGTTTCGGGGTTGTCCCCGCGATGGATAGCGCTCCGACGGATATCGTTCCGGGTGCTGACCTCCACCAGAGGAAGCCCGTCCGGAGAGACGAGGCGGGAGCCAGAGGCGTCAAATTCCGCATGCAGGGTGAGGAAGTCGCGCTTTCCGGTCAGCGGGTTTTCCTTGAGGCGGATTCGGATGTCTTTGTCCTGCGCCGCGCCTCCGGTATCGGCAACGGGCTTTCCATCCGCGAAACCGAAATTCGCAGACTCGCGGAGCGTCCGCTCCCATTCGATCGTCCACCCGCCGCTCTCCGCGTGCGCCATCACCCGCAGGCGCTGGAGCCCGGGAAGCGACTCGAGCACGGCGAATTTTTCCGCCGTCCGCGAAGCCCGGATTTTTTCCGGCTTCGGGTCCTCGACTGCCGGGCGGAGGGTGCGGAGAATTTCGCCGGCAAACGAAGCCTGACCGACGAAGGGCGAGCCGTTCTCGACACCGACAAACCAAAATGTGCCAGGCATCCCGAGCGCCACGCTTTTCGCAGACGTCGGCAACGTGACCGGCTTGAAAGATTCCTGCCGGATCCAAACACCATCCAGCGATGCCCCGATGAGCGTGGAGGCATCGGCATCCATCGAGGTGAATGCAGCCGGTGGGTGAGTCACGCTCTCTTTCAGCAACCCGGAATCCGCGTCCTGCCGGTTCAAGGGCTCGTCCACAGGAGGAACGCTCATGCCTCCTGGTTTTTGCACAGGAAGACAGATCGCCGTTAGCCCCCCGGGCGAACTGACAAAAACCTCCGACTCAGATGCCGCGAGTGATAGTGGCGCAACGCCTCCGCCGGATCCCGCCGAAAAGGCTTCCTTTCCGTCCCCAAGTGCGTAGATGCCACTTCCCGCGGCAGTGATCACAAAAGCATCTGCAGAATTTGACGTGAGGAGAGGGGAAAAGCTGGGCGGTGGGGTCGGTGAAGAAATTTGAATCACCGAGCCTCCAAGCGGGTGACCTGCTGAGTCAGTTTTCCGGAAGCTAGTGAACGACTTGCCTCCTAAAAACTTCACATTCCATTTCAAATGGGCGGACCAAAGGAATCCTTTCTCCAAAGAGAATCTTGCCAGCACATAGTCGGGAGAGCTGTTTCCAGAAAGCAGGACGACATCCCCGTTTTCGAGCAGAGAAAAATCGAGAATCTTATTGAAGTCCGGGAATCCCGGATCCTCTGCCCAGTCGTTGAAGAGAAAGTTTTCGCCCGAGACGCGCACGTCTTCGCCGACGAGGTAACCTCGCACATAATAATGACCGGGTGACACGCGCTGGCCGGCATCGTTTTTTCCGTCCCACGAGGTGACAAGCCCGTTGTCGCCGGCACGAAAATCCTCCTCCTTGGCGAGCCGGTGCAAAAGGCGCACGAGTTTTCCCGAGCCGTCAAAGACCCCGAGTGTGATGCGTCCGTCGTCCGGCACCGCGAATTCCAATTCATCCGCCGCCAGCAGGGAGTGCATGACGAGAAGCACCGCGCCAAGAAGTATCCATGCCGTCCTCACGTCCGCTTAGATGTAATACTTCCAATTGATGTCCGGAAAGAGATTGTCGCGCGCTTCGCAGGCAAGCAAGAAAGCCTCGTCTTTGCCGTCCTGCTCGATCATCTCGTGAAGCCGGGTGAAACGCAGGAGGTGGTCTTTTGTGCGCTGTGTCGCATACTCGGTCGCAGTCCCGGTTTTCATGAGGAACGCCCAGTCGCTCGATTGCGCGAGGAGAAGCTCTCGGGCCATCTGCTTGAGGGTGCGCCCGATGAATTTTGATCGGGTCGTCGCGTGCTTCCGCGCATCTGCGGTCATGCGTGCTGCGGCGGCATGGAGGTGCGGGTAGATCCACGAATTGCAGCGGTCGAGCCAGACTTCCCAGTAGCCCTTGTTTCCCCAGCTTGACGGCGAGGGGGCAACCATCTGGAGCGTCGGATTTTCCGAGAGATAAACGCTCGGGGTCGTGAGCCGGAAGACATCCTGATCGAAGGCTGCCTTCCGCAGAAAAAGATTGAGAAACTCCGGCCCCTCGAACCACCAGTGGCCGAACAACTCGGCATCGAACGGGCTGAGGACGAGAGGTTCGACTGGCAGGATCGAGCGGAGGTGTTCGATCTGGCGCTCGCGGTTGCGCATGAAGTCGCCGGCATGGGAATCCGCAGCCCCCATCGCCCATCTCCGATTGTAGACCTCCTTGTTCTCGGACCCGGTGATCCGGTGATACTTGATCCCGGTGTTTCTGCGGTGCCCGATGTTCGGAAAAACCTGATGGAGGTAGTCCTCGGGAAGCTCGTTCCCGATGTCGCGGTAGAAGTCTCGATACGCAGGATCTCCGGGGTAGCCGTCACGCGCGCTCCAGACCTGTTTGCTCGATTCCCGGTCCCGCGCGATGACCGCAGGCCCGGCGGGTGTGAAGTAGGGCGAATAGATCGCGAACCTCGGCCGAGGCTCGCCATACATCAGCCCGTGGGCATCGACGACGAACCACCGCAGATTCGCCTCCTGCAGGATCCGGTCGATCCCCGGCACATACCCGCATTCGGGCAGCCAGATTCCGGCGGGGTCGCGCCCGAAGCATTCGCGATGGTAGTCCCTCCCGATAAAAATCTGGGCGCGCATCGCCTCCGGGAACGACTCCATGAGCGGAAGAAACCCGTGCGTGGCGGCGCAGGTGATGATCTCGATCATCCCCTCCTCCTGCAACTGCGCGAATGCCGCGACTACATCGCGCGAGATTTCCTTCGTGTAAAAGTCGAGCGCCTCGGTGAGCGACGCATGGTAAAGCCGCGCCAGGTCGTTGAGGGCGGCGTTGCCGGCCGTGCGGTCGATCTCCCTCCGGGCTAGTTCGACCACGCGCTGCAGATACCTCTCCGCCCGGTCCTGCAGCAGCGGATCCCGCAGCATCGCGCACAGCGTCGGGGTCATCGTGAAAGTGACTTTCACCGCCACCTTTTCAAACGCTAGCCGGCGGAGGATTTTCAGCAGCGGGATGTAGGTCTCGGTGATCGCCTCGTAGAGCCAGTCCTCCTCAAAAAATTCATCATGCTCCGGATGGCGGACCCACGGAAGATGGGCGTGGAGCAGGAGAGCGAGAGAGCCTTTGTGCATGGACGTTAATTAACATAGCGGCGGCGGAATGACGCGACAAGAACGGAAGCGTCACCATTAATCCATGTAGAAAAAACCGGCGATTATTGTGAAGCGTGGCGGGTCAGTCTTCCGTGTAACAATGCACGCCAAACAAGGCGGGAGGCACGCCGGGGCGCTGCATTTCCAGAAGCTCGATGTGGAGTGCCGCGGTGGTGACCGGGTCGGGAAGGCGGACGACGTTGTGCGAGTGGTGGTTTTCCGCGCATTCGTGCAGGGTCTTCCCGTCCGCGTCGAGGATCCGGTAGCGTTTGACGCAAAACGGCATGGTGCGTTCGGGATTTTCCAGCAGGGCGGATTCCAGCGAATGGTCGAAATCGGTGTCGAAGGCGAGGTCAATCCGGCGCAGGGTTTGCGGGGAAGACCAGGCCAGGGTGAGGCGGGGCGCTGGGTCGGCGGGATCCGCCAGCCAAGCGTTGGGCTGGTGGGTCGGACGGTCGATCCCGTTGATCGCGCTGGCAGCCCCGAACAGGTCGAGTGGAGGCTCGATCCGCAACGCGAAATTTTGATCCAGCGGGCGGCGGCGCGGGCTGTAGGTCAGGAAATCCTCGCCGCCCACGGCGCTGGTTTCTTCGTTGCGGCGGTTGGCAACCGCCATGATGCCGGTGACGAGCCCGCGCGAGCAGCGCACGGCCAGGCCCGGATGCTTGGGCAGACAAAGGAAAACGGTGCGGGCTTCGTCCAAGGTCACGCCAAAATCCAGCACGGCCTCGACCGCCTCCCCGGCGGGAAGGCGCAGTGTCTGCTCGGCGAGGAGAACGTCCGGCGTGTGGTGGTCGTTGCGGCTGGTGCCGCGCAGTGCAAAGGTGATCTCCTCATCCCGTTCCAAGGCGAGCGTCAGCGTGATCTTCGGCACCCGTCCCGCGGGCAGGGGCAGGAGTTGCGCCAGGGGAAAGTTATCCGCGTCCCACAAATCTCCATCGGCGGGCAGACCGGAGAGTTGAAACGTGCTGCTGGCCGTGGCGCGGGCGGTCTGGGCGAGGTCGCCGGGATCAGCAGGGGCATGGCCCCAGAAGTGCTGGCCGGCGCGCAGGAGCCGCTGTTGAAGCTCTCGGATCTTGGCGGGATCGGCGGAAAGGTCCGCCGGCAGGCAGCCCCATTTGCGGCAAAGCGCGGCGGCGGCACCGACGGCCTGCCCGCCATGGGCACCGGTGCCCATGACGCGAGTGGAACCGAAGGCGACATGGGTCGCGCTGATAATGCGCCCGCCGAGGAAGAGGTTCTTGATGTTGCGGCTATAGTAGCAGCGGAACGGGATCTGGTAGGGGCCCTTCGAGTGCAGGTGGTGGCTGCCGGCGATTTTGGCGAACACTCCATCGGCGGGGTGGAGGTCGATCGACCATCCGCCGAATGCCACCGCATCCTCGTGCAGGGGCCGGCGCACGACGTCGCTTTGGGAAAGTATGTAGGGGCCTTCGAATCGGCGGCTCTCCCGCTTGCCGGGAATGTGGCCGACCCATTCGAGCGTGAGGTTTTCCGCGTCGGGAAATTTCCCGGAATTCTTGATGTAGTCCCACACTCCATAGACGATGCGCCAGAGCTCCCATTTGATGCGCTCACTTTCGTGAATCGTGTCGAGGCGGCCTCCCCATTCGATCCACCAAAGCCGGCAGCCGTGGGTCGTGGTGTCGAACTCCTGGTAGCGCGGAATTTTGTCCTCGATGTGCGGCAGCGCGAAACTCGGCGCGGTGAATCGGACCGGATGCCCGACGTCCTTGCTGTAGAAATAGAGGGAATGACCCAGCAACGCCCCGAATTCGCCGGTCGGCGCGAACGCTTCGTCGAACTCCTCGCCCGGCTCCGCGCCCATGCGGAAAGCCGCACCGGAGAGGAATCCGAGAACACCGTCGCCCGAGGCGTCCATGAAAAGCGGAGCCTCGACCGAGTAGAGAGTGGAATTTTGCGAGCAAAAACCGCGCACCGAAACGATGCGGTCGGGGTCGGCGGGATCCTTGCCGCACTCGAAAACCGGGGTATTGAGAAGCAGGGTGATGTTTTTTTCCTCGAAGACTTTTTCCAACAGGACGGTGTCGAAAATGAGGGGGTTGCCTTCCGGGTTGCGGAAGGTGTTCTCCACCAGGATTTCCTCGATCACGCCGCCCTCGCGCGCCCACCGGTTGTTGCTGCCCATGTGGCAGGTGGCGCCAAGAACCCAGAGGCGCACCTCGCTGGAGGAATTGCCGCCCAGCACCGGGCGGTCCTGGACCATCGCGACGCGCAACCCCTCGCGCGCGGCGGCGATGGCGGCGCAGGTGCCCGCCAGACCGCCCCCCACGATGGCAAAATCCACGGAAAGGAATTCGGTTCTCAATGGGCGACACGGCGCGGATTCGGAGTGGATCATTGGCCAAGCTTCACCGGAGAAATCAGTTTTTGCAATGCAGTGGAATGTTGTATTGTTGCACTGAAACAGTGTTTTTGAAATGTCGGCACCTCCCGTTCTCCACCTCAAGGAAGCCGACCACCTGTTCAGCCGCCAATTCAAAGCCTTCCACGGTTTGAGTCCGCGCGCCTGGCGTCAAAGGGGGTGAAAGTCGTATGGTTTCCGGGGGGAGGAGCCTCACCCGGGGAATCCTACCAGTCGGCGTTCGATCCGCGGGTATCCATGTGGGTGAAGCCGGGATATTGGCCGACGCCGCCTTTGAAAAGACCGGCTTTGCGCATATCGCGGGCGGTCGCTGCCACCTTGCGCGGCGAGGCGTTGAAACGCATGTCCACGGCATTGTTTCTGAGGTGGTAGGAATGGCTTTTCGCGCCCGGGCAGGTCGCGTTGTAGGCGGGGCAGCGATATACCGAGATCACCTCGTGGACCGGTTCTCCGAGACGGGCGGAAACCTTGTCCACCGCAAGGAGCGTGCTGCGGATATTCCCCCAGAGTTGGCGGGGCGGAAGCGTATTGTGGATCCGCCCGTGCGCCTTGGCATGGGAATCCATGATCTGCTGGATCGAGATTCTCCGCAGGCCCATCCGGCTGAGAAATTTCCTGTATACCTCGCCGTTGTATCCCAATACCCCGCGCAAGGAAGGGGGGATGGCGGCCCGGTCGGGCGTCTCCCCGGACTCGCCGTTGAGGACGTCTAAAACGCTCCACATCGCGTCCGCCTTTCCCGCGCCGACGAGCATTCCTGCTCCCGCGCACAGGATCAGGCCCATCAGGCGCCGGCGGGGAATAGTGATCAGATTCGGGTCCATGGCATTCAAGGTATAGAAGAAAGCACAATTCCCCGAAGGGCAAAGCGCTTTTTCAAAAAAGTTTCAGCAGATCCCATGCCATGCTCCCTGAATGAGAAATGTTGATTGAACTCAAAAAAAGGCGTGGCGCTTTTCAATTTTTTCGTCTAGGCCGATGAACGTCATGCTTCCGGGATCAAAGAGAGTTTTCATTCATGCCTGCCGGCGGGGCCTGGGAGCCGTGTTATTTCTGATTCTTTTTTTCCTCTTGCCCACGCCCGCGTATCCGCAGGCCGGAGGCGTCATGCGACCGGTGTCGGACATGTTCGAGCCTTTGTCTCGCCCGGCAGAGATGATCCACAACTCTTCTCTGCTTGTTCTTGCCATCACCGCGGGAATATTCGTCGTGGTTACGGCGCTCCTGGTTTTTGTCGTGTGGAAATTCCGACGCAAGGGGCCTGAGGACGATCTCCGGGAGCCTCCGCAGATCTACGGCAGCACTCACATCGAACTCGCCTGGACGGTCGTCCCGATCATCATCACGTTTGTCCTCATCCTCGTCACCAGCCGGACGATCGGAGAAATCCAGAACAGGAAGCTGCCCGAAAACGCGGTGCAAATCCGCCTGGTCGGGCACCAGTGGTGGTGGGAGGTCCAGTATCCCAAAGACGGAATCGTGACCGCAAATGAAATTCACGTGCCAGTAAGCCGCCGCAACGGCCCGGGCGAGCGGCCGACCGAATTGACCCTGGAGTCTGCGGATGTCATCCACAGTTTCTGGGTTCCGCAACTTGCGGGGAAGACGGATCTGATTCCGAACAGGAGAAACCATGCGTGGATCGAGCCGTTTGCCACGGGGACATTTTTCGGGAGTTGCGCGGCGTTCTGCGGGACCCAACACGCCAACATGCTCCTGCGGGTAATCGTGCATGAACCGGAGGATTACGACCGGTGGGTGAAGGAGATGAAGCGACCTCCGGCAACGACACAAACCGGACTTGCCGCCCAGGGTCACGATGCATTTTTCGCCCACTCCTGCGTCAACTGCCACAAGGTGGACGGGACGGTGGCGGCGGGCGTCTTCGGCCCCAACCTCACCAAACTCATGACCCGCCAGACCATCGGAGCCGGTGTCGCCCCGCTCACTCCCGAAACACTGCGCGCATGGGTGAGGAATCCCCAGAACATCAAAACCGGATGCCTCATGCCCGACATGCAGCTCCCCGACAGCGAAGTGGACTCGATCACCGCCTACCTTCTCACGTTGAAATGAACCACGATACGCCCGACGACAACTTCCAAATTCCGCCGCCCGAGCGCATCGGCGAGGAGCGCGGATCGCTCACCCGGATCGTCCAGGAGATGGTGTTCACCGTGGACCACAAAAAGCTCGGCCTCATGTATATCGCATCCGGGCTCCTGTTCTTCGTGGTGTCCGGGCTCATGGCAGTCGTGATCCGCATCCAGCTTGCCGGCCCACGGAACCACTTTGTGGATCCGGACACGTTCAACCGGCTGTTTACGATGCACGGGACGGCAATGGTGTTTCTCGTCGGCATGCCGATCATTTTCGGGTTCGCCAACTACCTTGTGCCCCTGATGATCGGTGCGCGCGACATGGCGTTCCCGAGGATGAACGCCTTCGGGTTCTGGGTCTTCTTTTTCAGCGGCATCCTTCTCTACTTCAGCTACCTGGGCGCGCCCGGCCTGTATGCGGCGGGCTCGGCCCCGGACATCGGGTGGTTCGCTTACTCGCCGCTCACGGCGAAGGCGTTCTCCCGCGGGCACAGCACCGACTATTGGACGCTCTCGCTCCTCTTGGGAGGCATCGGTAGCATCGCGACCTCGATCAACATCATCGTCACCATCGCCTGCCTGCGCTGCAAAGGAATGATTCTCGGCCGGATGCCTCTCTTTGTCTGGCTCTTTCTGGTGGTGGCGTTTCTGGTCATCATCGCCATGCCGCCGCTCTCCGCTTGCCAGATCATGCTGATTCTCGACCGGTATTGCGGGGCGCATTTCTTCGACACCCAGGCAGGGGGATCTGCGGTCCTCTGGCAGCACTTTTTCTGGATCTTCGGACATCCGGAAGTTTACATCCTGATCCTTCCGGGATTTGCGATCGCCTCCGAGGTGATCCCGGTTTTTTCGCGCAAGCCGATTTTCGGATATCCGGTCATGGTGGCCGCGAGCGTGATGATCGCGTTCATCAGCCTCGGGGTCTGGGCGCACCACATGTTCACCGTCGGCATGTCCTCGATCACGAACACATTCTTCGCGATATCGACGCTGCTCGTGGCGATTCCGACCGGGATCAAAATCTTCAACTGGCTCGGGACAATGTATGGCGGAAAACTGCGCTTCGAGCTGCCCATGCTGTTCTGCATCGGCTTTCTTTTCCAGTTTCTGATTGCCGGGCTCACGGGAGTGATGCTGGCGATCGCCCCGTTCGACTGGCAACTCAACAACTCGTATTTCGTGGTTGCGCATTTCCACTACGTCCTGATCGGCGGCCTCCTCTACACGATTTTTGCCGGGATCTATTACTGGTATCCGAAGGCGCTCGGGAAGATGCCCGATTTCAAACTAGGGATCTGGCACCTTGTCCTCTTCACGATCGGGTTCCACCTCACATTTCTTCCGCAGCACGTTTCCGGGGCTTTGGGGATGCCGCGCCGCATCTACACCTATGATACCGGGCGGGGCTGGGATCTGTGGAACCTCATCTCGAGCATCGGCGTGATCTTCCAGGTGATCGGCATTCTTTTCTTCGTCCTGAACCTGATCTACTCCTACGTCAAAGGCAAAAAGGCCGGGGACGATCCCTGGGATGCCTGGTCTCTCGAATGGGCGACGTCGTCGCCTCCTCCTGTATACAACTTTGAAACCATCCCCGAGGTCCGCAGCCGCCGCCCGCTTTGGGATTTGAAACACCCGGATGACCCGGATTGGAAATACGAATGACATGACAGCCGCACCCGCCCAATCCCTGGAATGGAAAATGCCTTCGACCCGCAAGGTCGCGGTGATTTCGCTCATCCTCACCGAGTCGGCGCTGTTCACGATTTTCCTCGTGGCCTACCTGTTCTACATGGGGAAAAGCCTGAACGGCCCGTATCCGTCGGAAATTCTGAAATTCCCCGTTTTGGCCACGGTCGCACTGCTCTCCAGCAGCGGAAGCATCGTCTTCTCCGAAATGGCCCTGCACCGGGGAAACAAAGCGGCTTTTCACCTTTGGTGGGCGATCACGATCGCGCTCGGCGCCTACTTCCTCTGGTTCACCGGGACGGAGTGGCAGCACCTCATCTTCACCGATCACCTCACCCTGGCGACGAATGTCTTCGGCACGACGTTCTACTCGCTCGTCGGGCTCCATGCGAGCCATGTGGTCATCGGGCTTTTTCTCCTGACCCTCGTCCTCGTCCTCAGCCTGCTGGGCAAAATCCCCGCCGACCACACCGAGCACATCGAGATGATTTCCTGGTATTGGCATTTTGTGGATGCGATCTGGGTGGTCGTCGTCACCGTCGTTTACATCATCAGCATCCGCTTCTGACATGTCCGAAGATCCCAACAAAATCGAACTTCCCGAGCCGACCGGCTGGCCGATTGTCGCCGCCTTCGGCCTGTGCCTGGTTTTTGCCGGTCTCGTCACCAGCCTTGTCGTCTCCGCCGTGGGACTCATTACGGGGCTGATCGGTGCCATCGGTTGGTTTCGTGATGTTTTCCCCCACCCCAAGCACGAATATGTCGAGCTGGTTCCTCTCCAGGACAGAGCCGTTGCCACCAAGCGCTCCGAGCGGCATGTCGAGCATCTGCATTTCGGGGAACACGGGCACAGGCTCCATCTCCCGGTGGCTGTCCATCCTTATCTCTCGGGAGTAAAAGGCGGATTGGCCGGAGCCTTTGCGATGGCGATCCTGGCATGCGCGTGGGGTTTTTTCAAATACCACAGCATCTGGTATCCGATCAACCTGCTGGCGGCAGCGGGAGTGCCGAGTTTGGCCGTTGCCGGAGTGCAGTCGCTCCACGAGTTCAGCGCCTTGGGCCTGCTGGTGGCGACCGTAACTCATCTGACGATGTCCATCCTCGTCGGCCTTCTCTACGTGGTCCTGCTGCCGATGCTACCCGCTCGCTTCGAGTGGTTCTGGGGAGGGATCGTGACCCCGATCATCTGGACCGCACTCGTTGCGGCTTCGCTGCGCATGATCAATCCCTTGCTCGCCGAGCACGTGGACTGGCCGTGGTTCGTCGTCTGCCAGGTCGCGTTCGGAATGGTCTGCGGTTACGTCGTCTTTAAATCGGAGAGGGTGGAAACGATCCAGAGCCTCCCGCTCGCGGCAAAACTTGGCGTCGAAGCCCAGCGAAAGGAACCATGATCCGCACGACACTTCTCCTCGTTTCTCTGCTCGCGCTCGGCGCCTGCCATCCGCCCGGAAAACCGAAACCGGATTCCAGGTGGAAGCCGGCCTCGGATACAACCGATTTTGCAACCCTTTACCGACAGAATTGCATCGGCTGCCACGGCCTCGGCCAAGTGGTCGCGGGATCGATCGCCATGGACAATCCAGCCTACCTTTCCGTTGTTCCCCGGGGAACTCTGTTGGATGTGATTTCCAATGGGGTCCCAGCCACCGAGATGCCCGGGTTCGCCGCAGCCGCCGGCGGTAACTTGACGGGCGATCAGATCGAAATCCTGACCAACGGCATTCTCGCAAAAAAATCCACGAAACCGCAGGGGCCGCTTCCGCCCTATGCCGCGGAACCGGGTGATCCCGTGCGAGGCGCTACAGCCTTCGATACCTCCTGTGCCAACTGTCACGGCAAGGGCGGCAACGGGAGCGAAAAAGCCGGATCGGTCGTCAACCCCGCCTACCTCGGCTTGGTCAGCAACCAATACCTCCGCACGATCGTCATCGCAGGCCGCCCGGATCTCGGCTGCCCGGACTTTGCAAACCGGACACTCGGACACCCGATGGCGAACGGCGATATCGCCGACGTCGCCGCATGGCTTGTCTCGAACCGGAAGAACGAATTCGGCAAGCCGCTCGTGCCGGCCACGCCATCACAGCCATGAACGAAGATCCCAAAACCACCTGCGCCTGCCAGGACGCGCCGAAAAAAACCTCCCGCCGGGATTTTCTTCTCGCCGCCGGATTCGGGCTCAACGCCATCGCGGGCGCCATGATCGGGCTACCGCTCATCGGCTATCTCCTCACCCCGTTTTTCAAGAACAACAAACTGGCGAAAATCTCGCTTGGGCCGGTGGATACTTTCCCTGAGGGCAAAACCCGGTTTGCCAGCTACAAAAATCCGATGCACCGCGAGTGGGACGGCCAGACGGCCGACATCCCGTGCTGGGTGCGCCGCATAAAAGGGAACGAGTTTCAGGTCTTCGCTATCAACTGCACCCACCTCGGCTGTCCGGTGCGCTGGTTTGAGGAATCCAAACTCTTCATGTGCCCGTGTCACGGCGGGGCCTTTTACGAGGATGGCAGCCATGCCGCAGGTCCGCCCCCGCGCGGGCTTTACACCTACGAGGTGAAAGTCGAAAACGGCGAACTCTTCATCATGGGCGGTGTCATCCCCAACCTTTCCAACCAGACCGCATGAACTTTAAGAGTCTCACCAATGCGGCGCTGGGGGTCTTCCAATGGGTGGACGACCGCCTGCATCTGACCAAGCTTTACGAGTCCACGGCCGGGCACCATGTCCCGCAGAGCGCGAGCAGCTGGTTTTATGTCTTCGGCAGCGCAACCCTGCTCTGCTTCATGATCCAGCTCGCGACCGGCATCATGCTGGCCATGGTTTATGTGCCGTCTGCCGCCGAGGCCTACACGACACTCGAATACCTCACATTCCAGCAGCACCTCGGATGGTTCCTGCGCGGCGTCCATTACTGGGGATCGAATTTCATGGTCGGCATCATGCTCCTGCACATGACGCAGGTGTTTCTTTTCGGTGCCTACAAATACCCTCGCGAGATCACGTGGATCACCGGGATCATCCTCATGGTCCTCACCCTCGGGCTCGCCTTCACCGGACAGGTGATGCGATTCGACGAGGATGCCTATTGGGGGCTGGGCATTGGGGTTGCGATCATGGGACGTGTTCCATTCCTCGGCGAACACCTGGTGAACATGATGCTCGGCGGACCGATCATCGCCTCCGAGACATTATCCCGGTTCTTTGCCCTTCACGTCTTTGTGCTGCCGGGCGGAATTCTCGCCCTCGTAAGCATCCACCTGCGAATGGTCCTCACCAAAGGCATCAACGAATATCCCCAACCCGGAATGCTCGTCCGCCGCGAAACTTACGACAAAGAATACGCGGCCATTCTGAAAAAAGAAGGCGTCCCGTTTTTTCCAAAAGCCATCAGCAAGGACCTTGTCGCCGCATCGATTGTCATCTTCGGAATCGTGGCCTGCGCCTTTTTCTTTGGCCCCAAAGGCCCGCTCGGCCCGCCAAATCCTGTCCAGATCGATACCCTCCCCCGCCCGGATTTCTTCTTCCTTTGGATCTTCGCCATCGCGGCCCTGATGCCCGACTGGATGGAGACAGCCGTCCTCCTGGGGGGGCCGGCGGTCATCGGCGTTGTGCTTTTCGCCCTGCCGTTCTTCAACGGGACCGGCGAGAAGAGCTGGCGCCGCCGCCCGATCGCGGTGATGACCGTCATCCTCACGTATGTTTCGCTGGGCCTGCTGACCTACCTCGGTCACACCTCGCCATGGTCACCCGACATGAATGCGTGGAAAACCGACCACACGCCGAAACAATTTCTCGTTGGGCGCGCGCCGCTCGAACTCCAGGGCTCGGTCGTCATCCAGTCCATGCAGTGCCGGAATTGCCACGCCATTGACGGGATCGGCGGCCAGCGCGGTCCCGACCTCGCGGACGTAGGAGCCAGGCTGACCAAAGATCAACTCGTCCGCCAGGTGATCCAGGGCGGCGGAAACATGCCCGCCTACGGAAAAAACCTTTCTCCGGACCAGGTGGAAGCAGTGGTAGCCTATATGGTCTCGCTGCACTCCGCAGGCGTTCCGCCAGCGCGCGATTCCTCTCAACCCGGGCGCCCGCCGATGGAATAGCGCCTTGCTGCTAGAATTCCTTCTTGAGCAAGGCTGTTGGTTTGCTCAGTTTTCGCTTCCGTGAGCCCATCTGAACCTTGCCTTTCCGTGGTGATGCCCGGGTTCAATGAGGAGAGCTACGTTGGCAAGAGTATTGCAGGCGATTCTCGATCAGAAAGAAGTCGGCGAGTTGATCTGTTTGGATGATTTCGCCACCGACCGCTCGCTCTCCGTGATCGAATTGATGGCCGACACGGATCCCCGGATCCATGTCGGCCGGCATCAGGCGAATCTTGGCAAGGGAGCAGCGCTTCGTAGCGGGATCGCCCTTGCCACCAGGCCCTTCGTGATCATTCAGGATGCCGACCTGGAATACGACCCGGCGGAGTATCCCAAGATGCTCGATCCGCTCCTCAAAGACCGCGCGGATGCGGTCTATGGATCTCGCTTCATCGGATCCGAGACACGCCGTGTTCTCTATTTCTGGCACTACGTGGGCAACTGCCTTTATACCTTGCTCTCAAATATGCTCACCAACCTCAACCTCTCGGACATGGAAACGCATTACAAGGCCTTCCGACGGGAGGTAATTCAGGGCATCTGCATCCGCGAAAACCCGTTCGGATTTGAACCCGAAATCACAGCCAAGCTTGCGAGGGGCGGAATGCGGATTTACGAAGTCGCAATCTCCTACCACGGACGCACCTACTCGGAAGGAAAAAAAGTCCGGTGAACGGACGGCTTGAGCGCCACCCACTGCATCCTGAAATACGGATTGATCCCGCCCTGATTGCCCAAAGACTACTGGGAGGAGGCTTTGCTCTTCATCGGACAGTTGGCCGATCCGGACGAGCAGCAACCGCTTTGAGTCGCGGTGCATTTATTGGTCATCGGGCAGGGTTTCTTCGGGCACGGCTTGGTGGTTGTGGTGCATCCGGCGAACCCGATGGTTGCAAGGCAGGCGACGGACAGGAGGGTGGCTAGCGATTTCATCATAGCCGCAAGATAGCAAAGAAATCTGTTTGCGCAAGCCGTCGGAAACGGCTCTCTTGAGTCGCTTTGACGCCATGTCGGAAAACCGGATCATCGCCCCCACCCTCACGGAAGTTTTTGCCGGAACCGCGGATCGTTTCAGCGATCTTCCCGCCTTTGCGCGCAAGGACGCCTCGGGAAAATTCCTTCCGTTCAGCTTCCGCGAGCTTTACGAAACAGGGCTCGACCTCGCAACGGCGCTGATCCCGCTCGGTGTCCAGGCCGGCGACCACGTCGGGCTCATTGCCGACAACCGCTTGGAGTGGATCATTTGCGACTATGGAATCCTGCTCGCGGGAGCCGCCGATGTTCCCAGGGGGACCGACATCACCGACGACGAGTTGGTTTACATCCTGACCCATGCCGATGCGCGCGTGGTTTTCGTCGAAAACCTGACCACGCTCGAAAAGCTTCAGCGATGCCAGCACCGCCTGAAGCGCCACGAAAAAGTCATCCTGATGTCCGCCGGAGGCGAGGCCCCGCGCGGCGTCCTCCGCCTCGAAGACCTCATCCTGGAGGGAGCTCGCCGGAGGAAGGAAGGCGACCGCTGCGCAGCAGTCCGCGCGGAGGCCGTGAAACCGGGCGACCTCTTCACGATCATCTACACATCCGGCACGACGGGCACCCCGAAGGGAGTCGAGCTCACCCACGCGAACATGTGCTCTCAGATTGCGAACCTGCCGTTCGACCTGGAGCCGGGAGACCGGACGCTGTCGATTCTGCCGGTGTGGCACAGCTACGAGAGAATCTTTGAAATGGTGGCGATCGCAATGGGGGCTTGCACGTATTACACAAGCCTTCGCGCCATCGGAGAGGACCTGAAAGTTGTCCGTCCCACTCTGATGGCTTCGGCTCCCCGGCTCTGGGAAAGCCTCTACCAAAAAATCCTCGCAAACGTAAAATCCTCCCCTCTTCCGCGACGGATCCTGTTCCATGCGGCCTACGCCTGTGCCCGGAACGTCCACCGCGCCGAACGGTTTTTTCTTGGGCAGGAACTGGACATGACCGGACGCTCCCTGCCCGAGAGCATCGGCTTGGCGGTCTCGCGAGCAGCCGGCTGGCTGGTATCGGTCATACCTCACCGGATTCTGGACCGCCTCGTGCTCTCGAAGCTTCGAGGCATCGTCGGAGGCAGATTTCGCGGCACAATCTCCGGAGGCGGGGCACTGCAACCGCACGTCGACGAATTTTTTAACTTCATCGGAATCCCGGTCCTCGAAGGATACGGGTTGACCGAGACCTCCCCGGTCCTCGCCGTCCGCACCTGGAAAAATCTTGTCATCGGCACGGTCGGCCATCCCTACCCGGGAACGGAAGTCCGGATCGTGGACCTGCACACGGGAGACATCCTTTACCCGAATACCTGGAAGCGCGGGCACGGTCGCGGGCTGCGAGGCGAGATCCACGTGCGCGGCCCCCAGGTCATGAGCGGCTACCACAAGGATCCTGCGGGGACCGATCACGTCCTCCGGGACGGCTGGTTCAACACCGGCGACATCGGGATGGTCACGTTCAACAACTGTCTGAAGATTCTCGGCCGCTCAAAGGACACAATCGTGCTCCTGAGCGGGGAAAACGTGGAACCGGTTCCGATCGAGGCCCGCCTGGTCGGCTCCCCGCTCATCGAGCAGTGCATGGTGGTCGGGCAGGACCAGAAAAGCCTCGGGGCCCTGATTGTGCCTGCAGTGGACGGGTTTCGTGCCGCTGGCCTGAAGGTGGCGCGCCTCGCGGACATCCTTCCGCGCGAGGACGCCCACAGGCTTATGGATGCCGAAATCCGCAGGCTGGTGAGCGCCGAGACCGGATTCAAGGCGTTCGAGAGAATTGCGGCCTGGCGTTTCGTGCCAAGCTCGTTCGAGGTGGGCGATGAGCTGACGAACACCTACAAGCTCAAACGCCACGTCATCACTGAGCGGTATCAGGAGCTGCTGGCGGAGATGTTTGCGCAGAAGCCGGCTTGATCAACTCTCGGATCTTGGCCACCCAAATGCCAAAATCCGGGTGCCACGGATTCGTCCGCACCAAAGCGATTATCGCAGTCAGCCCCCGGTTGGGCTGACCGATGAGGATCATGTCCTGCGCCTGCTTGAATTGAATCCTGGGGCGGGTCACGGTGTTGAACTGGTCCGCCTTGTGTTCGGAGCGACCGGCGGTAATCCGTGCGGCCTCGACATTCATCTCCAGGTCCCATGTCTGGATGAGCTGGGGGTCTTTCTTCTCCCGCATCACCGAGCGGACATTCTTCTCCAAAATCCCCGGGACATTCCCCGGACGAGACTCCCAGGTTTTGTCGTCGGGCAGCCATTCCCCGAGCGGCAGCCACTGCGCAATCACCGACTGGCCGACCGGTTTGTCCAAGAGGCCTCTCGTCTCGTCAGAGGGCGGGTTTTGCTTTGCAAAAAGGTCGTCGCACGAAATCAGCTCGTTGACGTAGGCCATCACGGCAGGAATCTGGGTTTCCGGCTTTTCAAGGTCTTTCCGCTGGAGTGACAGCAGGAGATATTTCAAATGCAGGAGCAGGGCCGTCTGCATTTCCTTCGAACGCAGCAGGTCCGCGTGCGCCTTTTTCCATGCAATGAACGCCTCGACCTTGTCCTTCCTGCCTTTGAATTGCACGTCTTCCACAGCCTGAGTGTAGAACCCAGCTGCCGACGGACCGCTCGAAGCCGCCCCTTGAATCTGTTTGATGATCGTGTTCCGCTCGGAAACTTTCCCCTGCTTTTGCTTCTGCTCCAATCCTTCGATCTCCTTCAGAATGGCTTCCGTATTCGGAGCAGCAACATCCTGCTGCTCCGCCCGCAGAAGGGAAACCGACAGAAAAACACAGATGCCAACCAATCGGGGGAAGTTCATGAATGGCCGTTCTGCCAGTTTCCGCCCCCCCAGTCCAGCGTGTTCTGGTTGACAAGAACCGCAGATGGCCCCACATTTTCAAAGAGTGTGACCGGGATCAACTTTCTCTGGAAGCGCGAACCTTGATATTTATGAAAGCCTTCTGGAACTACATCCGCCTGACCAACTCGATTTTCCTCATCGGAACATTTTTGACGACCATCACCGCCGTGCCGCTCTATATCTGGCATTTTGGGCTGAGCGGTTTTCAGATTTCGTTATTTTGGTTCTTCCTCATCTCGACCGGGCTGAGCATCACGCTCGGATACCACAGGCTCTTTTCCCACCTGACATTCAAGGCGAGTTGGCCGGTGAAACTCTATACCCTGCTGTTCGGGGCGGCGGCATTTGAAGGGTCCGCGCTCGAATGGTCGGCCGACCATCGTCGCCATCACAAATTTGTGGATCACGAGGAGGACCCCTACGATATTTCCAAAGGCCTCTTCCACGCCCACATCGGCTGGCTCCTTTTTCGCACTGGCCCGGAGACCCCGCTCACCTGGGTGCGCGACCTTCAAAAGGACCGTTTGGTCTGGTGGCAGCACAAGTATTACGTTCCCGTTGCGATCGCGACCGCCTTTGCGCTTCCGGCGGCCATCGGCTGGGCCTGGGGAGGCCCGGTTGCGGCATTGGGGGCTTTTCTGATTGCGGGAGTGGCGCGCATCGTGGTCGTGCATCACATGACTTTTTGCATCAACTCCCTCTGCCACTGGATCGGGGACCGTCCCTATTCGAGTGACTGCACGGCAAGAGACAGCATCCTGATGGCGGTTTGCACCTTCGGGGAGGGATATCACAATTTCCATCACGAGTTTCAACACGACTACCGCAACGGCGTGAAGCCCTGGCAATTCGACCCGACGAAATGGACGATCTGGCTTCTCAGCAAGGTTGGTCTTGTCCAAGGGTTGCGCACCGTGCCGGAAGAAAAGATTCTGAAGGCCCAGATCGCGGAGCAGGAGCGTCGCCTTCAGGCGCACATCGACCAGCACCCGCTGACCGACTCGCTCCACGCCATGCTGGAAAACGCGCGGACCCGCTTAAACGCCGCTCTGGAGAAATGGGAAACCCTCCTCGTCCAATACCGCGAGGCCGCGGACCGCAGAGGGGAGATGTCCCGGCGCGAAATGCGGGAACTGAAACGCGATGTCCGCGAGGCGGCGGACCAGTTGAGGGAGTCGATCCGGCATTGGGTGCGGACCCACCGGACTCTGCCGACCCCGGCCGCCTGACCGGCAGATTCCTTTCCCGGGCCTGGCTTTTTCAAGGCGGCCAAAACTCCGCGCTTCCCTCCCGAGCCCCGAGCGGCTAGTCACAAAGAATGCAAATCGAGAAATCGGACACGGGTGGCATCACGACGCTCAAGCTGTCGGGCGAAATCGATTTGCACGCCTCGCCCGCACTGAGGTCCGAGCTCCAGAAGTGCGCGCACTCGAAGGTATCCACGCTGCTCTTGGATTTCAGTTCTGTGGACTACATCGACTCGAGCGGGCTCGCCACCCTGATCGAATACGTCCGCGAAAGCGCCGGTTTCAACGGACGGCTCGCGCTGTTTGGCCTCCAGAAAAAAGTGCGGACAATATTTGATTTGGTCCGCCTGAACGAGCTCTTTGTGATTAGTGGAACGGCCGGCGAAGCCACCGAGGCACTCGCGGCCAAATGAGCCTACCGGAGGAATTCCGCACATTTTTTTCCCTAAACGGGAGCATCCTCTACTGGCTTTTTGTGGGCCCGTTCCACGGCCAGCCGATCCGGTTGTCGGCGGTCTTCCAGCAGATGGTCCGCATCGGGGTGCAGGCTTTTCCGATGACGACGCTCACCTCGCTGAGCATCGGGTTGACGCTCGCCATGCAGGGAGCCCAGGAACTCTCCCGGATGGGTGCCTCATCCTACGTGCCCAACCTGGTGGCCGTGACGATCCTCCGCGAACTCGGCCCGCTGCTGGTGGGGGTCGTGGTCATCGGGCGCAGCGGGTCAGCGGTGACTGCGGAACTCGGCACCATGAAGGTCGGCGAGGAAATCGAAGCGCTCGAGGTCATGGCGATCAACCCCGTGCGCTTCCTCGTGGTCCCTCGCTTCCTGGCCATGCTGGTCATGCTGCCGGTTCTCACGGTTTTTGGAAATTACATCGGCATGGCCGGCGGGTGGACGATCTGCCATTTTTCGCTCGATATGAACACGGCCGCTTACATCCAGCGCCTGCTCGAAGCCGGGCACCCCATGGATCTTTTCTCGGGAATCATCAAGAGCTTTGTCTTCGCGTGGCTGATCATCCTGATCTCCTGCCAGGCGGGGCTCGGGGTCTCGGGTGGGGCCGAGGGTGTCGGACAGGCCACCACCTCGTCGGTCGTCACCTCAATCCTAGCGATGCTCGTCGCCAACGCGATCCTCACCGCCATTTTCTTCTTCTTATAAAATGTCCGGTTCCGTCATCGAAGTTCGTGATCTGGTCAGAAAATTCGGCCCGCGCACCGTGCTCAACGGTGTGAGTTTTTCCGTGGACAAAGGGGATACCGTGATCATCATGGGAGGCTCGGGATGCGGGAAAAGCACGCTCCTGCGCCACATCATCGGAGCGATGAAACCCACCTCGGGCTCGATCAAGATTTTTGGCGAGGAGATCACAACCATGCCGCAGCCGGACCTGGAAAAGCTGCGCCTCCGCTTCGGCATGAACTTCCAATTCGGTGCGCTCCTCCAATCGCTCACGGTCGGCGAAAACGTGGCGCTCCCCCTCGTTGAAAACAGCGCGGTCGACCCCGAGATCGTGGACCTCATCGTGAAGATGAAGCTCGAGCTGGTCGGTCTCACCGGATTCGAAAACCTCAAGCCTGCCGAGATCAGCGGCGGCATGCGCAAGCGAGTCGGCCTGGCCCGCGCGGTCGCGCTCGACCCCGAACTCCTCTTCAGCGACGAACCGACATCCGGGCTCGACCCCATCATGACCGCAGTCATCGACCGGCTCACCTTGGACCTGACCCGCAAGCTCGACATGACCGCCGTCGTCGTCTCCCACGATATGACCAGCGCGTTCCGCATCGGGACCAAGATGATCATGCTTGGTGCCGGGAAGCGCGCAGGAACGATTATCGCCCAGGGAACGCCGGACGAAATCCGCAACCACCCGGACCCGGAAGTCCAGCAGTTCATCAAGGGTGAACCCGACGGACCCGTGCCGCTGAAGCTCTCCTCCGGAGATTACATCGACCGCCTCCTCGGCCACCCGCGCCAGAAAGGCGTGGAGTATTGAAAGCTTTTGTAGCCCTTGTGCCAAGGACCTGTCGATTCAACAGGCGGCTGCGAGCGCGGGGACAGCATCGAGAGAATTTCTCAATCGCCGTTTTCGGGGTAAATCGACGGACGGCGAGCCATCCCTACCAAAAATCGGTAGCGGCGCATCGCCGAGATGCCCGACTTTTTGTGCGTTTGGTAGTCCGCTGAGAAAAACCGGTTTCTGGGAAACAAAAAAGCCCGGCTCTTTGCCGGGCTTTTTGCGGTTGAATGTGTTTGCGATCTTATCCTTTACGCCGACGGGCTATGAACCCAATAGCGAGTGCGCCGATGCCGAGCAGAGTGACTGTGCCGGGCTCGGGAATGGCGTAGAGGGCGACATCGTTTCCACCGGTGAAGGTGCCGCTGCCACCGCCAGTGTAGTTGGCCACGTAGCTGATGAACCACCGCTGGCCGCCGAGCGTAAATTCTTGGTTGATCGCAAAGTTGGCGTTGCTGAATGTTCCGGTTACCGCATCCGTGTTGTCGTTGTTGATAAGGAAGAACAAAGTTCCGTTGGTCGGAGTGTATCCGCCGCCAAGCGTCACGCTGAGTGCGCCCGCGAGGCCCACGGTTCCGGAAACGTTGACCTGATCGTATCCCGTGCCGACCGTGGCCGAGTTGATCTCCGCCGAGAGGGTGCCGCCCGAGAGAAGAGAAAGATTTCCCGTGGTAAGAATGCCGGCGCTGTTGCCAGGGGCGAGCGAACCCCCGCTGTTGACGGTCACCGCGCCAACTGTGCCTGTGCCCTGCAGGATGCCGCTGACCGAGATCGACCCGGCGGCTGTAGAGCTATTGTATTGCAAGGTCGCGCTGGACGAGATGGAGATCGAAGATCCCGAATTGATCGCCCCCGTGGAAGACACGATCAGCGTTCCAGACGAGACAGTCGTGGTGCCGGTATAGGTGTTGACCCCGGAGAACGTCGTTGTTCCAGAGCCAGAGACAGCCACCTTGCCGCCAGTGCCGTTAATGATGCCATTGATGGTGAAAGTGTTGCCGTTGTTGTCGAAAGTGGCCGTTGCACCGCTCGCGACGCTGATGTTGCGCGTGGCGTTCAAAGAAATGTTGTTGGAGGTGTCTTGCAGTGTGCCGCTTCCGGTGAACTGGATGTTGTTGTAGGCTCCGGCGGGAGCCAATCCCAAGCTTTGATCACCATAAATACCCAAGGTGCCGGCGTTGATCTGGGTGCCGTTGGAGTTCAGTGTGCTTGCGGTCGTCCCGGTATAGCTGTTGGACGTGCCTTGCAGGATAAGCGTGCCGGAACCTTCCTTCACCAGCAGTCCACCGGCCCCAAAAGAACTCGTCACCGCCTCGTTGATGATTGTGGTTCCTGCGCCGCTGACGGTGAGTTTGCGGATCTTGACGTCGATGGAACCACCCGTGAAGCTCAGCGTTCCGCCAGATGCGACCTGGGTTTTCAAATCCGAATCGAGATAGCTGGCTCCCGCCAATGTGTTTGTTCCGCTGGTGTTGAGCGAGTCAATGAGCAAGGCGTTTGACGTGTTGCCGGTGACTGTGTTGATGATGCTGGCAAAGCTTTGGCCGCCGGTGAGACTTGTAAGTTGCAGGGTGCCACCAAGGGTTTGGTTCTGGTTGCCCGTGGTTCCAAAGTCGCCTCCGAGCCGAAGTGCGCTGGTAGTGACGGTGCCGCCGCTGTTGAACTCTAACGTCCCGCCATTCATCACGTAGATATCTCCAGAGGTGAAACTTCCACCGACAGCCATGGTTGTCGTGGCTCCTGTCAAACCGAACCACTTGCCCGAGGCGCTCACCGTGTTGTTGAAGGTAGTGGTGTGGCTGGCGCCAAACATCTTGATGCCGTTGACGCTCGATCCATTCACGGTCAGCGTGCCGGTTCCGAAAGTGATGTTTCCGTTCACCGCGTTGATTTCGCCGAAGGGATTGGGAGGAGTGCCGTTGTTGGCCGCGAAAGTGATCGGCGCATTGATCGTCACGAGGCCGGAACTCTGATTCTCTATCTTGGACTGGACTCCACCATTGTCGTAAAGGCTCAGCGTCGTGCTGCCGTTCATGGTCCAAGAGCTGCTACCTGTCCAGAGCAACTCGCTCTGTGAAGTGATGCTGCTGTTGTTGCTTGTCGTGCCCTGTGTGCCGCCGGTGTTGAACGTAAGGGTGCCGTAACCGGGTGCGCTGCCGCCCCAGTTGTTATTATCGCCCCAGTTGATCGATCCACCGCCGCCGGTCCACGTGTTGCCGGCAAACGCCGGAAACGCAGCGGCCAAAACGAAAATCAAAATCGCAGCCAAACTGCGAAGGCTTTGGATTCTGGTGAGGGAACTCATTGTGTTCATAAGTTGATGTTTTTTAGGTTTAAGAGGGATTTTAGTTTCCGAGAAATTGGCCTCATGCGGTCCTGCGGGATTTCATGCGGCGGATGCCGAGAGCGGCGACACCGAGACCGATAAGAGCGAAGGTCGACGGTTCGGGGACGACGCTCAGGCTGTTGAAGTATTGGTTATTTGAAGCGCCGTTGCCGGCGTTGTAGTTAAAGATTCGAAACTGACTGATGTCGCTGGACCCGAGATACATTCCTGTATTGGTTGCATCGACATTATTGAAGGAAAGGCTGTAGGCATTCGAGGGCAGCAGGGTGAATTTGATTGTTTGCTTCGTGCTGTTGGACCAGGAGGAATAGCCCCACGTTGTGACGGGCCCGATAATATCTTCTTGGGCCCCGTCGTTGAGTTTCCAAGCATCTGTGCCACCTCCCACGTAGTAGCATTCAAAGCGATTGTTGCCACCGCTGTCCTGCAGGCCGAATCCAACAACGCTGCCCCCATCCATATTTCCCAAGGAGATGGTGATTGTTACCGAGCCACCGACAGCGAGATTTCCACCCAGGGGAAAAACCTCGCCAACCGTCGCGCTGCTATTTGCCCACAGACCCCAAGAAACATCTCCCCATATTCCGCTGGTATTGGTTACGGGCTGGTTGCCGAGGAAAGAACCAGCGAATGCTGCGTTGGTCGTTGTTTCTGTCCACCCGACGAAGCCGTTATGTCCGGCATCAACAGTAATATTCTGGGCATTTGCAGAGGCCGCGAGCCCGATAGCCAGCCCGGAAATGAGAAGGAATTTTTTCATGGGGGGTAAAAACGGGCGCTTAAAACTGCACATCGTGGTTTTTTCACTTTTGGGAGGTTTGTCAATCCCCGAAGCGGGGACGGGCGCGGTATCACCTGCAAAAACGCCAGCGAAAGCCGCACCAGCAAAGCATTGAACTATTCAACAACCTTCCCCGAACCACCCGGTCCCCGGCGATTGACGCGCGGCGTGTGAGGCGGGATAGTGCGGGCCTTCGGTCGAGCGACGAAAACAAACCATGACAAATATCCTCCCAGAAAATCAAGATGAGAATAGCAGGCGAGACGCCTGCTCCACGCCGTTGAAGCGGGCGACATTCTTCTGGGCCCTGTGCTGTTCAATTCTTTTGGTCCCCCAGCCCGCGCGGGCCGCGGCAGAGAATGTGCCCGGGTGGGCGAAGGAAGCGGTGTGGTATCAGATTTTTCCGGAGCGCTTCCGCGACGGGGATTCTTCCAACAATCCGGGGAGGTCGTCGCTGGAGTGGCCGGTGGTTCCCTCGGAGAAGTGGAAGATTTCGCGGTGGACGGCGGACTGGTATGCGCGGGACGACTGGGAGAAGGAGGAGGACCGGAAAGAGAGCCCGGATCCGGCGCCGGCGTTTTACAAAGCAGGGGTCCTGGACCGTCGCTATGGGGGAGACCTGCAAGGGGTGACTGACAAACTCGACTATCTTTCTGACTTGGGGATCAACGCGATTTATTTCAACCCTCTTTTCTACGCACGCTCGCTGCACAAGTATGACGGCAACAGCTACCACCACATCGATCCGTATTTCGGGCCGGACCCGAAAGGCGACTTTGCGATCATGGACAAGGAGACCTCAGACCCTGCGACGTGGCAGTGGACATCCGCCGACAAGATGTTCCTCGAACTGATCAAGAAAGCGCACGGGCGCGGGATCCGTGTGGTGATCGACGGGGTCTTCAACCACACCGGGCGGGACTTTTTCGCTTTCGAGGACCTGCGGAAAAACCAGGAGAAGTCGCCCTACACGGGATGGTATCAGGTCGACTCCTTCGACAATCCGGCGACGGCGCGCAACGAGTTCGAGTATCGCGGGTGGTGGGGCCACAAGACGCTCCCGATCTTCGCGGCGACCCCCGACAAGAAAGACATGGCGCCAGGGCCGAAGGAATATATTTTCAACGCCACGAAGCGCTGGATGGCTCCCAACGGGAATCCCTCGGACGGCATCGACGGCTGGCGGCTCGACGTGGCGGATGAACGCCCGGCGAAATTCTGGGCGGACTGGAACGCGCTCGTGCATTCGATCAACCCGGACGCCTACACGACGGCGGAGGTTTGGAGCAGCCCGATCGAGATGCTCGCGCACGGGAACTTTTCCGCGTGCATGAACTATTTCGGGTTTGCGATGCCGGTGAAGGGGTTTTTGGTGGACCGAGTTGTCCCGCCCTCGAAGTTTTCGCAATTGCTCGACGAGCGGCGCAACGCGATTTCGCCGGCGACCGCCTACGCGATGATGAACCTGATGGACTCGCACGACACCGACCGCCTCGCCTCGATGATCGTCAACGGCGAGGGCACGGTCTATCCGGATCCCAACCAAATCGAATTCAACTCCAACAACAACGCGAGGCTTTCGAAAACCTACAAAATCCGGAAGCCGGACGAGCGCGAGCGCGCGATCCAGCGGCTCGTCGCACTTTTCCAGGCCACCTACGTCGGGGCCCCGATGATCTACTACGGCGACGAGGCCGGGATGTGGGGGGGGAACGACCCGGACGAGCGGATGCCGATGGTCTGGGCGGACATGAAATTCGAACCGCAGGCGATCGACCCTCGCGGCGGCGAGCGCAAGCCCGACGAGGTGAAATTCGACGACGCTCTGTTCGCGTTCTACAAGTCTGCCGTCGCATTCCGGAAATCGAACCCCGTGCTGAGCCACGGCAGGTATCGCGCACTGGGAGCGTTCGACAAGGAGCAGACGTTTGTCTTTGTGCGGAGCCTCGATGGCAAGGCGCTCGTCGTCGCCTTGAACCGCAGCGACTCATCGCAAAGCGTTGAGGTGAAGCTCACGGCGGATGATGCGGCGATTCTCGCCGGCGCGGGGACAGTGTTCACGACGGGAAAAGATTCCAGCGGCGTCTCCTGCTCGGTCGCCGGCGACACGATGAAAATTTCGCTGCCCGCGTTGACGGGCGCGGTCTTTGGGGTGACTTCGGCACCAATTGGGAATGCGAAATGAGGAATGCGAAATGGGGAACGCTTGCCATCGAGATTCGTATTTCCAATTACTAATTTCTCATTTCTAATTTGAACCTCCTCCTATGAACAAACCGCGATTAAATTTTTGGGCCATTTGGAACATGAGCTTCGGGTTTTTCGGGATCCAGTTTGGATGGGGGCTCCAGATGGGGAACATGTCGTCCATCTACGAATACCTCGGCGCCAAGGAAAGCGAACTTCCGCTGCTCTGGCTCGCCGCGCCGCTCACAGGGCTGCTCGTCCAACCGATCATCGGGCACATGAGCGACCGCACGTGGTGCCGGATGGGGCGGCGGCGCCCGTATTTTCTTGTCGGGGCCATTCTGGCCTCGCTGGCGCTCCTCGCGATGCCTCATTCGTCCGCGCTCTGGATGGCGGCGGGATTGCTGTGGATCATGGACGCTTCGGTGAATGTGAGCATGGAGCCGTTCCGCGCTTTCGTTGCGGACCTGCTTCCGGAGGAGCAGCGCACGGTGGGGTTTGCGATGCAGTCAGTCTTCATCGGGGCCGGCGCGGTAATCGCCTCGAAACTTCCGCAGTGGCTGAACGACTACGCCGGGATCAGCCTTGCGACCGGGCCGACCCAGCCGATCCCCGCCACGGTCCACTGGGCGTTCACGATCGGCGCAGCGGTGTTTATCCTGGCGGTTCTGTGGACTGTTTTCACAACACGCGAGTACCCGCCCGATGACCTGGAGGCGCTGCGCCGGAGCAAGTCGGAAGGGCTCGGCGAAATCCTGACGGCGTTCCGCGAAATGCCCTCGCGCATGAAGCAGCTGGCGGCAGTCCAGTTCTTCACCTGGATGGGGCTTTTTTGCATGTGGATCTTTTTTTCCGTAGCGGTCGCCCGCAACGTGATGGGGGCGACAGACACGAATTCGGACCTCTACAAGCAGGGGATAGCCATCGCCAACAATTGTTTCGCGACATACAACTTCGTGGCGTTCCTGGCAGCGATGGCCTTCCTTTGGCTGGGCCGGAAAATGAGCGCCAAGTGGATTCACGTCATTTCGCTGGCTCTCGGCGGGCTCGGCCTGGCGTCGGTCGGAATCATCCGCGACCCGAACATGCTGATGCTGGCATTCGTGGGCGTCGGGATCGCGTGGGCTTCGATCCTCTCGATGCCCTACGCCATGCTGGCCAACGCGCTCCCGCCCGCGCGGATGGGAGTCTACATGGGGATCTTCAACTTTTTCATCGTGATCCCGCAAATCCTCGTCGCCATCCTGCTTAGCCGGGTGATGGAGGGGTTCCCGCAGGTCAACCGCCTGAGTGCCGTCGTCTTCGGAGGGATCTGCCTGCTCGTGGCTGCGGTGCTGACCCTGCGGGTCAAAGAGGCCGACGCGCCCCGCCTGTAGCCCCGGTGCCGCGCCGCGGTATCCGGTCCACCGTTCAACGGTTCAAATATAAACCTCGACTCGGGAGTTGTTACTTCCGGGTTCGGCGGATAGATTCAACTGCAGTTCCTTTTTTCCCCATGAAAAAAACACCGGGCTTCACTCTGATCGAGTTGTTGGTCGTGATCGCGATCATCGGGATTCTGATGTCGCTTCTGTTTCCGGCGGTGAACGGTGTGATGCAGGCGGCCCAGAAAGCCAAAGCCAAAAACGACGTGGTGCAGCTGGCGATCGCGGTCAAAGCCTACGAGACGGAATACGGGAAACTGCCGACCATGATAGTATCGGAGAATGAAAAATACTCAGCCACCGAAGGGTGGTTCCAAGGTCCGCAGACGGCAGCAGGCTCATCCCATTACAACAGCGAGATCGTGAGAGTTCTCACCGGCGAGGACTACAACGGGCTCAACCCGCGCAAGATTGTTTTTCTGGAGGGCCGCACGGCGAAGGGGACGCCCGAAAAACCGAAGGACGGGATTGCCGCCGACGGCATGTTTTATGATCCGTGGGGAACGCCTTACGCGATCAAGATGGACACGACTTACAGCGACGCCCTAGAATACTATGACCCGAACCAGAAAATCAACTTCCGGACCACGGTCATCGTGATCAGCTTCGGCCCGAACACGATCCAGCAGGACACCTCAAAGACGGTCGATTCCAGCGGCAGAAAGGTGGACGACATCGTCAGCTTCCAGTAGATTCCGCGCCTGCGGCGCGAATTGGAAATGCGCAATGTGGAATTTGAAATGAGCAGGCGTCCAGCGTGAATGCCGCTACAGTTTTTGAGGCTTTAAGCCTTTATGTCTGAGGTGCTGGCGGGACGGCCTTTTTGCACCGGGCGGGTTGCGCAGCGTGGAGCCCCTCACCCACTGGCTCTCGGTCATCATGCATTTCGGGCGGTCCGGGATCCCGGCTTCGTTGCGGTGGAGTTGGCTGATGACAAGATCCGCCGCGAAGGCGCCGACAACATCGTTGTTCTGGTTCATGCCGCTCCAGCCTTCGAGCTCGGGGGTGAGATCGAGGTGGGCGAGCCCGATATCCTGCGGGCATCTCAGGCCGAGCTTTGCGAGCCAGCCAGGGATTTCCGTGTGGGTGCAAACGATGACATCCGGGTGGAATTTCCCGATCCACTTCTCAAATGCGGTCGTGGCACCCGGGTGGAAATCGAAGGTCGGAATACAGCTCTTGAGTTTTTCCAGCGACTTTCCGGCGAAAAATCCCGCGCTGAACCGATGGTCGATATTTTCCTCGATCGAAGGTGCGATGACGAGTGCCGGCCGCGTGTAGCCGAGGCTTTCGAGCTCCCAGGCGGTGTGCATCGCGGTCGATAACTGGTCGTTGCATGCAAAGTGGAGGGCGGGACGCTCGGGCCGGATCCCGACGACCGAGCAGGCGAGATCCTGCCACAGGACGTCGAATTCCGGCGGCAATTGCCGGTGCTCCAGCACGCCGGCG
>Ga0194054_10000100_pt1 | contig 42522 bp, 28 predicted proteins | sample SepL2210m_MetaG_FD_163628 | JGI IMG/M metagenome (GOLD analysis project Ga0194054, IMG submission 163628) | Anoxic zone freshwater microbial communities from boreal shield lake in IISD Experimental Lakes Area, Ontario, Canada - Sep2016-L227-10m | ecosystem: Environmental > Aquatic > Freshwater... | reverse complement strand
CCACATGGGATTGTCGGGCGATGGATTTTTGCGGAGCCAGGCCGCCGAGAACTTCGCGACACGCCCGTCATCGGCAAAATCAACCAGCAGCGGCAGCATGGCTTCTAGCGTGCCCTGCGAGAGCCGGGAGGGAGTCAGTTTGTCCAGCGAACCCAAATACGAAGACAGGTCGGTGGAATTGTTGAGCGAGGCCGAACGGAGGTCGGCAGGAAAATGCAGGTGCTTCATTCCTGTTGTCACATCGTTTCCTCGCCGCAGTTTCAAAGTGACAGCCTGCGAACCGGAGCCGACAAAAATCCGCTGACATTTTGCGCCGGTAAAGACCGCTCCGTCATCAAATTCCCACTCTGCCGTCCACTCCGGGGGGATGTCGGCACTGCATTCGATATCGAAGAACCAGTTGCCGCCATAACCGAGGTAGGAATTGCAGGCAACATTGATCAGCGGGAGCGGCCAACCCCGGGCATCGTCCAGTTTCAGGATCCGGGAAGTTCCGGGATGCACCCACGCTGCCGGCGGCACGGCTTCGAACTTTCCGTTTTTCTGCCAGCCGAGCACCGCAACTCCCCCAGCCCCGATTTTTGCCTGGTAGTAATCAAGCTTGGTGAAGCCTGGCGAACAGGGAGCGGGCTTGCTTCGCATGTTTTTCAGGTTGGCGTCCGGCGAGTGGATTCCCGGCCACTCGATCACCAGCTTGTCGTTGACGAGGACGAATGAGGCATCCGACGAAAGCGTGTAAAAGACGATTTCGCCGCCGTCTGGAGTCGCCAGCCAGCCGGTGAAATGCGATGCGAAACAGGCATCGGCCCCGAAGGCATTACCTGCGACATAAATCGAGCTCATGAAACCGGCCCCATCGACAGCAGAGGCGGTGCGCCATGTAGCTTCCATCTCCGGCCAACTGTCGATCTTCGGCTTTGCGGGCAGCCGGCGCGTCTCCAGAAGGAGACTGGTTTTCGGCGTCCATGTCCGGGGCTGGCGGTCCGTCTGTCCGCCAAAATAGACAGCATAGTCCTTCCCTGAGATGAGGTCTTTTGCCAACAGGATCGACTGCTGCCCCGAGCCGCGCCAGATTGCTGCGATCGACTGGGTGACGCCTTCGGAGTCCACGAGCACCGCATCGGCAAGATCCGCCCGGTTTCCGCCGAAATCCGGTAGCTCGATCGCCACCCCGGCGTCCGCATTTTTCGGAGGCTCCTGAAGCCGGATCGTGGCGCGAAATGGAGCCCCTTTGACCGCCCACTCCCCGGATTGAGCGAGCGCGTCCAAGCCCATAAGAAAAGCAAGCCCAGTGAGCAAAACGGCGGCGGGACGGAAGTTCATTCGAAGCGCGGGTCGTTGAAAAAGTCGCGATGCGATTTCTTCAGGCGCAACTCGCATTGCTCGAATATCGCAGATGTGGCGGGCTCGGTCAAAATCGCATTTCCCAGCGGGGAGTGCCGCCTATGCTTGTTTGGTCCATTGCAGGCATAACATGCAGACTCCGGTCGCCGCGTAAGCCGCAGCAAAATCCGGGGCCGCCATCCAGCCGAAGACCGGAATCACACCTGCGGCGGTGATTGAGAACGCGTGGATCAAGCCGACTGCCGATAAGGCCGCGCACACAAAACATGTCATCGCGGATGCGAAGAATCTCCTGTCGATGGCAAACGCCACGATGGAGGCAAACGCCATGCTGGTGATGAGGAAACCCTGGTTCAGGGCGAGGACGCCGCGGATGAACAGGTCGCTCCCGAAGTTTGGCATCGCCTTTTCCAGCGGGCATCCCGCAGCGCGCAAGGAGGTTTCGATCAGCAGCCACGCCCACGCTGCCAACGAGGGCAGAAGCCCCGCCGCGACCGCGAGCGCATGCGCGCGCGGGGTTTCCTGAAATGCCTGTGCGGTCATGACGAGTCCGATCCAGATGAGAATTCCGAGCGTCGTCTCCAATGGCACGACGTGCAGGACTGCCGTCACGGCACCGAAGCAGCACAGCAGGCTGATCACGATGCCATTCAGCGCGGAATATCCGATGCGCGCCCCCATGGCTTTCCAGCCGGGGTGCCCGATATATAGGGTTGTTGGAAAAGCGCTGCCAAAGAACGCGGCGACGATGGTGCCTATGCCGTTCATCGCGAGCGAAGGCATCGTCTCGTATCGGTCACCGGCAGCCTCCGCGCTTTCCAATGTCTGCAGCGAACCGAGGAGATTGAAAAGGGCCATGGGAATAATAACCGTGAGGTAGCTCCAGAGCCCGCCGCCCGAGATCAAGGCATGCATGGCCGTAATGTCCGGACGCGGGAGATGCAGGCCGAACGGAACAGGACCCTGAGGAGGCGCAAACGAGGGAACCCCGGCGCACCTCAATACCCACGCGATCAGGACACCCAACAGAATGGCCACCAGCCCCGCGGGCACACCGAACGGCAGGCGCAGACGCGCCGCGTAGGCGATCACGATCAGGAACATCGGAAGGATGGCGATGGCGGGGGAGGCAAAGATTTGAAACGCAAAACCCATCGAAATAAACGTGAGCGCGATTCCCGCCAAGGCCGAGAGCAGAGCCGCCCGCGGCGCGCTCCGGCGCAGCGGATCCGCACAAAACGCGCCCGCCAGCTCGATCAGCCCGCTGAGAAGACAGGCGAAGACTCCAGCCTCCCAGACTTTTGCAGGGTCATGCGTGGCCTGCCAGACCGGAGCCATGATGAAAAACAGGAACGCAATTAGACTCACGGTATTGATTCCGTAAGGGAGTGCGGTCACATCGTCGCGGCCGGTCCGGCGCGCCAGCCGCCAGGCCTGCCAGGAATAAAAAAGATTCCCCGCGACAATCGAGACCGCCGCGCCCGGCAAAATCACCCCGGCCACCATCGCGAGTGGAATCCCGCACACGAGCGGGCACAGGGTGGCGATCAGCAGCAACTGGAGAAGGTTGTCGATAAACAGCCCGACAAAGCCATCCCAATCCCCTTTAACGAACCACTTCGCTTTCATGCCCGGATCATCTCGATTCTCCCCATCCGATCAAGCTGCGTTTTCTTTTACTGAGCCTCACTCGAAAACAACGGGGGGCATATATTTCGCGCCCTGCAGACGGTTCTGCTTTACGAACCGGCTCCGCCTTCTCCATATCTTTTCCGTGGACGAAAAAATCTTTTGGATCAGATACCGGTTTGACTTTTCCGACGGAGATTCCAAGGAGTTCCTTGTGGAGCTCGAAAAGCCGGCGCTGCGTTTGAGAAACACCCCGGCACTGCCCCTGCCCGAGTGGACCAAGCTCTCCCACCACCAATGCCCCAATTGCCCGCTCTCCACAGTGCAGCATTCCCATTGCCCGATCGCTGCCAACATGGTCGGCGTGATCGAATTCTTCGCCGATGTGATTTCTCACGAGGAGGCGGACGTGGAGGTGTGCACGGAGGCGCGAAAATATTCCGCCCGGGTAAACATCACACATGCGGTCGGCTCGCTGATCGGGATTTTTATGGCGTCCAGCGGTTGCCCGATCATGGACAGGCTCAAGCCGATGGTCCTCACCCACTTGCCGTTCCAGACCACGGAAGAAAGTGTTTACCGGTCGATATCGATGTATCTCATGGCCCAATACTTCCGATACAAAAACGGCTACAGCGCGGACTGGAACCTCGAGAAGTTTTGGGATTTTTTTGAGGCTGTCAACCTGGTGAACCAATCGTTCGTCAAGCGACTGACTAGCTATGTGGAGAAGGACGTTTCGCTGAATGCAGTGGTCCTGCTGAACTGTTTTGCGACGGCAGCCAAGCGCCTGGTAGCGAGGGACCGCTCCGAGGATGTGGAGCAGATGTTCGAAGCCTACCTCCATGACCCCGCGGATTACTGACGATCGCTCCGGGCCGAGGGAGCGCCGCCGCAGGAGGGCAAGCGGCCGAAGAATATTCTCAACAGAGATGCAACATGCGGTTGACATCCGACGGGACTGCCAATAGACACGTTGTTTTTACCATGAAGCTAGCGGTCACCAAAGAAGCCCTCCTCGAAGGTTTGCAGCGAATTCAAAACGTGGTCAGCAATCGCGCGACGCTCCCCGTTCTCTCCAACGCGCTCCTCGAAGCCACGGAGTCCGGGCTCAGGCTCACGACTACGGATCTCGAGGTCGGGATTCGTTGCTCGATCGAGGCAAAGGTCGAGAAACCCGGCTCGACCACGCTGCCGGCCCGGCGACTTGCCGCCATTGTGCGCGAGCTTCCCAGCTCGGAAGTTGTCATCGAGATCGATTCAAAAAATGCGGCCAGCATCCGCTGCGGGGCCAGCTACTTCAAAATTTACGGACTTCCCCAGGAGGAATTCCCCACGTTCCCGACAGTCGGCGAGCCGAAATCCTTCACCCTCAAACAGAGCGAACTGCGTGACGGGCTCCGCAAAACCTCGTATGCCATTTCTTCCGACGAGACGCGCTACGTGCTCAACGGAATCCTTTTTTCGCTCTCCGACAACAAGCTGACCCTTGTGGCGACCGACGGGCGCCGGCTGGCGTTGTTCGACAGCGACATCGAATTCCCGAAAAGCCACGAGCGCGACTTCATCCTGCCCACCAAGGCGGTCACCGAGCTGCAGCGGCTGCTTGGCGAGGACGGCGAGGTCACGATCTCGACATCGGACAACCTGGCTTCTTTCGAGTTGAACGGGGCGTTTCTCGCCTCGAAGCTCGTGGAAGGAAACTACCCGAACTACCGTCAGGTGATTCCCGCCGAAGCCAAGGAGCGGATCTCTCTCGAGCGCGAGGCTTTCCTGAACTGCGTCCGCCGCGTTTCGCTTCTCAGCAGCGACAAGACCAGCTCCGTCCGGCTGAACTTCACAAAAAACAATCTTGATATCACAGCGAACACTCCCGAGGTCGGCGAGGCGAAAGAGTCGATGGCGATCAACTATCGCGGCAAGGACATCTCGATCGCATTCAACCCGGAGTTTCTCATGGATCCGCTCCGCAACCTTCCCAATGATGAGGTGTTTCTCGAGCTAATCGACGAGATGAGCCCCGGAGTACTGAAGATCCAGTCTCCGTTCCTCTACGTGATCATGCCGATGCGGGTTTCGGTGTGAGCGGATTGCTCTGGGGATTGGACCTCGGAGGTACCAAGATTGAGGGGGCGCTCCTCGACGTGGAACATCCGCAAGCCGCGGTGCACCGGCTTCGCAGGGAGACCCACGCGTCTCGCGGCTACGAGTTCATCCTCTCACAAATCGTGGGAGTGGTTCGGGATTTGGAATACGCTTCAGGGATCGCGTGTCCCGGCGTGATCGGAATCGGCACGCCCGGCGCAGTCGAGCCATCGAACGGAGCCCTGAAAAACTCGAACACCACATGCCTCAACGGCCAGCCACTGAGGGAAGATCTCTCGCGGTTGCTCTCGCGCGAAATCCGCATGGCGAATGATGCCAACTGCTTCGCCCTCGCCGAGGCCACCCTGGGTGCAGCGGCCGGCGAATCTGTTGTCATGGGACTGATTCTCGGGACCGGGGTGGGAGGAGGAATCGTAGTGGACCGGCAAATCCTCAACGGTCTGCACGGCATCGCCGGCGAATGGGGCCACAATCCGCTGATGGGCGAAACTCACCCTTGCTATTGCGGCAGAAAAGGCTGCATCGAGACCGTTCTGTCCGGCCCAGCGCTGGAGAGGTTCCACCGGGAGTCCGGAGGCGGACCCCTTCGCATGCCGGATATTGTCCTGGCCGCCTCTCTCGGGGAAAAACCGGCCGTCGCAACACTGGAGAGGCTCCGGGAAAAATTCGGTGAGGCGATTGCGGCGGTCATCAATATCCTGGACCCTGGGGCGATCGTCATCGGCGGCGGCGTTGGCAATATCGATCTTCTGTATTCGGAGGAGACCAGGCGCGCCATCGGACGGTTTCTCTTCAATCCCACACTCGCCACGCGGATTTTGCGCCCGCAACTTGGCGACAGCGCCGGGGTCTTCGGTGCCGCGATGCTGACGAAATGCCCATGAGTGATAAAGGGCGCATTCCTGTTTCCGGCCCGCGTGAAAATCTTCAGTCTCCATTCGCAGGCTTGTCCATCCCCGACCTTCCCGAAGGGGTTCCGCAGCTCGGCGAGAAACAAGCTCCACATTCCTCTCCCGGCCGGATCGTCCTCCGAAAGGAGAAAGCCCACCGAGGAGGAAAACCGGTGGTCGTCGTCTCCGGATTTCACGCGGGGATTTCCTTGAAGGAAATCGAACGCCTTGCTGGCGATGCCCGCAGGCAGCTCGGCTGCGGAGGAACTGTGAGAGACCGTGAAGTGGAACTCCAGGGCGACAACCCCTCCGCCGTCAGAAAGGTTTTTCTAAACGCAGGGTTTCACGTGGATGGAATTTGAAGCCACGCCCAGCAGGCGTCAGTCATTCTTGCGCTCGCAGGGCGAAAATGGGTTCTGTCGTCCGGGTGTTGAAAACGGAACACGGCCGCGCTAGAATTTCCTGATGATTCCGCCGATCAGCACCCCATCCTGCGGTGCCTGCCAATGCAGGGTGTGGGTTTTCACCTGAGCATCCCGAACTGCCACTATCTTTCATTCAATCGACATTTTGTGGCAACCAGTCTGCCGATGGCCGTGGCTCGTCCTCGCAGTTCTGCTGGCTATCGCGATTGTGGCCTGGAGCTTCGTTCGCGGTGTCCGATCGCGCCGGCGGATTGCGGTGCTCGGTATTCTGCGGACGCTTATTCTGGCGATCCTTCTGCTGATGCTGCTTCAGCCACAGCGGAGGATCGATGAAGTCACCACACTCCGACCACTACTGGCGGTTCTGGTGGACGGATCGGAAAGCATGTCCGACCCCGTGGATGACAAGCAGCCGCGGCGGGCGCAGCGAGTTTCCGAGTGGCTCGGCTCGAAGTCGATCGAACAGGCGAAGAACGATTTTGATGTTCGTGTTTTCCGTTTCGACGGCACGCTGACCGAACCGCCGCCCAACGTCCGGGAGTGGAATTTTAACGGGGCAACGTCCCGGGTGCTGGAGTCCGTGAACCAAGTGCGGGAGCGGTTCCGCGGGCAGCCGCTCGCGGCGGTTCTCCTGCTGAGCGACGGTCTCGATACCACCGGGGCACCGGATGCCAAGACCGTTTCCGGGGGAACTCCGGTATTTTCATTCGAACTGGAAAAACCATTTGTCCGCAAGCAGCAAGGCAAACACATCTCCCTCGCTGGCGTGGATTACCCCCCGCGGGCCGCTGTCGGATGGAATACAGAGATCCGCGTGTCGCTTGCCGGATCCGGTATGGGCGGACAGACGGTTGATGTGGAACTGTGGCAGGATGGGCGCAAGCTGGCCGAAAAGCCGGTGGCGTTCAACGAGGACGAGCAGACCCGGTCAATCGCATTCGCCGTCTCCCATGACAAGCCTGGGACGGTCCAATACGAAACCCGCGTCAGCGACCCGGCCGCCAACAAGGAAGCCCGCTCGCACCAGTTCCTCATCGAGGTCATGGAGCCTGGCAACCGCGTCCTCTACGTGCAGAATGCCCTCGGCTTTGATTTTAAATTCCTGCGCAAGGCCATCGTGGGTGACCGGAATTTGAAGCTCTCGGCATTTGTCCGATGGGCGGATGGACGCCTCGCCTTGCTGGACAGCAACGGAAACCAGGCGGAAGGAGCTGCGGATTTTTCCCCGAAGGCACTGGCCAACTGCGCGGTCGTGATTCTCGGCGATCTCGCGCCGGATGCCCTGTCTGCCGAGAATGCCACCGCGCTGCAATTTTTTGTCGATCATGGTGGCGGGCTGGTCTTGCTGGGCGGTCCAAATCTTTTTTCCTCGGGAGCTCTCGCCGCAGGCCCGCTCGCCGCCGCGCTTCCCGTCGGTCTCCCGGCCCCATACCGCGAAGGCAAATTTCCCGTGCGAATCACCGAGACGGGCTTGCATCACCCGGTATTCGGCCCGCTGTTCGCGCAGGTCAAAGATTTTCCGCCGCTGCTGACCTGCAATGTGGCCACCACCGTCGCCCCGACCGCAGAGGTGCTCATGCAGGCCGATGTGGGAGGCGCTCTGCATCCTCTGATCGTGGGGATGCGGTTCGGCCAAGGTCGCGTCATTACCATCCTCACCGACACTCTCTGGCGTTGGCGTTTGGCCGCAAATGGCTGGTCGTCCGACCGGTCCCCTTATGACACGTTCTGGATACAGTTGATGGATTGGCTGATTCCAAAGGAGCAAGATAAACAAAACGGCAACCGCATCGAGCTCTTCACCGAACGGACGAACTACCTGCTAGGCGAACGCCCGGAGGTTCGCGCGATCATCCGCACGCCGGTCTCCGACGCTCCGCTGCCCGCCACCCTCCCCCTCCGCGTCCGCACGCCGGACGACAAGCTCTTCGATTATGTGCTCAAGGCCGCAACCCTCCAAACACCCGGCGGAAAGCCGGTAAACGGCTATCGCGCGGAGGTCGAGCCGAACATGGCGGGTGTTTTTGTCGCGCAATCGTCGGTTACGTTCGATGGGGTCGAAGCAAAAAACGAGACGAGTTTTGTCGTGAACCGCCCTCCAACGGAGCTCACAGGGAAGCCAATCAACCGTGATCTGCTCCAGCATATCGCCGATGCCACAGGCGGCAGGTTTTACACGATCGAAGACTGGGATTCCTGGGCCCGCGATCTCCATTTCAAACAACAACAATTCTCGTGCGTCCGCCTCGAAGATCTATGGAACAATCCGCTGCTGCTGGGGTTTCTTCTACTGCTAGTGACCGCCGAGTGGATCGTCCGAAAATCCTGGAACCTGCCATGAATATCCGAATTCTCATCTGTTCATTTGCTGTGTTTGCCTGCTTCCAGGCCCGCGCGCAGAGCAACCTCATCCCCAACCCGAGCTTTTCCGATGCAAAGAACCCGCTGCTTGGATGGAGGACAGCATTCCCCTACGAGCCTTGGTATGTGGACAATGCCGGCTATGTCAAACCGGCAACCGAGCAGGGAAAAACCTGTGCCCTCGTCGAACTGCCTCCGGGCATTGCCGGCAATCAGGGAGGCAAGGTCGAGTCTGCTTTTGTCAAAGCCGAACCGGGAGCCACCTACCGCGTCGAGGTCGATTGCATGACCTGGGATTTCAGCGCGAAGTTGCACGCCGAGGCATGGACCCATGATCCCAAGCCGGTCGACAAGCCCGACAAGTTCCGCGTCCCCGCCGCCGATGGGCACCCCGCACTCGTCATGTGCTACCGCGCACAGATCCCGGATCCTCCCGCCAGCGCAAAAACATGGAGCACGACCGGCCGCGAATTCACACTGCCGCAAACGGTCGTCGTCGCTGGCGAGGAGCAGAAACCCGAGTTCTTGTCTGTCAAGGCGGTCGTCTATGCTGGGACACCGAAGGGCGGCAGGTCGCTCTTCACGAATTTCCGGCTCGTGAAACTCAAATGAAAAGGCGCGGCAAACGGCTGTAGTTTATGGCTCTGGACTCCCGATTTGCTCACGGACGCCTGCAGGCGGCGGCTAACCGCTTCCGATGGCTGCGCGGGATCCGCTGGATCATTTCCGGTGCGGCTGCCTCGCTTCTCTTTTTTATCGTCTTTCTGCTCTGCGACGCCCGCTTTCATCTGGGCCCAGCCGGCCGCTGGACCGCGTTCCTGCTGACGCTCTCGCCATTGCTGGCGGGTTTTGTCCTTGCGATGCCGGCGTGGTTTCAAAAACTCAGCCATGCGGGAATCGCGCGACGCATCGAGCGCTCGTGCACAGGATCGGGCAACGTGCTCATCAGCGCTGTGCAGTTCGACCGGGACCTCGCACCTGAGTCCCCGCTTCGAGCCGCACTTTTCCAAGAAATGCACGACCCGTTTCCCGGAGTGCGATGGGCCGATGTTTTTGACCTGGCTCTTCTGAAAAAACTGGCACTCGTGCTTGCCGGAGCCTCGCTGGCACTGGCCGCATGGGCGTTCTTCAAGCCCGCCTGCTTCTCCAACTCCGCTGCCCGGATCTTTCTTCCTGCACGCGACATTGCCCCCCTGACACGCACCCGCATCCTTGACCTGACACCTGGCGACACGGAGGTCGCCCACGGTCGCGAAGTGACCCTCACCGCCAAGTTTGGCGGCCAGGTTCCACGCTCCGCATGGGTCGTGTTCCGGAACCCTGGCACCACGTGGCAGAAGGCGCTCATGGATAGCGAAACCGGCCGCCCAGAGTTCAGCTTTGCCTGGAAAGAAATGCGCGAGCCCCTGGATTACTTCGTCGAGGCGGGAGACGTGCGGTCGGCGACTTATAAAATCCGCGTCCGTCCGCGCACCGCGATCCGAACACGGTCGGCCGAGATCGAACCACCCTCCTACACGCACATTCCCGCCAGCCGGTCACCGGAGTTTTCAACGCTGCAAAACTTCGTTCCGGGCACGCGCATCGCAGTCCGCCTGGAGTTCAATAATCCTGTGGACAAACTCAGCATTGCGGGAGAAAACCCCTCGGGATTTGCCGTGACCCGCGTCGATGGCAACCACTGGCAATTCGAGGGGAAGATTTTATCAGCCCAGACCGCCAAACTCGACTACTCGGACGCGAGCGGAATTCAGGATAGCGATAACCTGAGGATGACGGTCAAGCCGGATGCACCTCCGGTCATCCGCATCACCTCGCCCATGGAGGGGCGTGAAATCGCGACAACCCGGGACGCGTCGCTTTCGCTCCAATGCACTGTCACCGATGATTTTGGCTTGGGCTCTGTCGCGGTTTACAAAAGCACGAACGACAAGACCGACGCGCAGCTCGTCCACGAGTGGAAGGATGCCGCAGGGAAACAATCCTGCCTTGCCGAAACACAGATCCCGCTCCGGCAGTTCCTGACGCCCGACGATGAAAGCGCGACGTTCTGCGTCATCGCGAAGGATCAGAATAACGTGAGCGGTCCAGGGATCACTGTCTCCCGGCCGATCGTCGTCAAATTGCTCTCCCAGGAAAAGATGCAGCAACGATCCGACAGCGCGCAGACCCGGATCCGCCAGGGGATCGACGATCTGATCAAACTCCAGCAAACCAATCTCGACGAAACCCGTGCCGCCACCGGCAAGCAATCTGCCCTAGCCGCCGACGATGCCCGCTTGCTCGACCGCCAGTCCAAGATTTCAGACATGGCAAAAGCGATCGTGGATTCGCCGGATGCGATTGCCCCGGAGCTGAGGGCCGATCTGCGTTCGCTTGGTGAAAAGGAAATGCGGGACGCGGTCATTGCCCTGCGCAATGCCGGGAATGCAGGGGGCACGTCCCGATCGAAATCCCTCGCGCTTGCCGCCGACCTGGAGGCTGCGATCCTCGCGCGGATCAGGGGGGCTCCCGCCGCCGTCGAAAACAACGCCAAGAAAGAACAGATTCAGGATCTGATCGCAGGCGTGGAGGAATTGCTGCGTCAACAACGAGACCTATTCCGCGAGACCAATGCGACGGAGGACCGGGCTACAAAAATGCTTTCTGCGCGACAGGATGCCCTCGCGGAGCAGTCCGCCCGCGTCCGCAAGCAGGTCGGAGACACCGCACAGAACGCAGCGATGGGAGACAAAGCATTCCGGGACCGCCTGACAAAAGTGGCAGCCATGCTCGGAGAACTCCGGGTTTACGAAGACATGCTCGCCGCCGCCGAAAAGCTTCAAAATGCAAAGTTCCCCGAGGCAGGTGTCTTGGAAAAAACGATCATCGTGAATCTCGCCAAAATTGTGGAGACCTTGAACCAGTGGCAGATGGCCGATGCAGCGGTCACTGCGGACTCGCTCAAAAAGGATGCCGCCGAATTCAAGGACAAGCTTGGTCGCCTCGCTGAAATCCAGCGCGAGATCGTCGAGAAAAGCAAGGAACTTGCCCACAAGGACGACTTCCGCCCGGAGGACCAGTCCACGTCGAAGGAAATCCAGAAATCCAAGGACCTCATGGCCGAGGCGGTTGAGCAAATGCTCACCGACGCCCATGCATTCCCGGAACTCAAACCCTCGAACGAACTGCGCTCGGAGCTGACCCAGATTTACGAGGATGTCATCCAGGAAGACAAGCAGGCTGCCGCAGAAGGCACGCTCAAGCCCAGCGAGATTGCGGTGCAAAAAGAGGACAGCTTGCTGAAGGCGATCGAGGAAGCTCAGAAAGTTGCGGCGGACATGGAGATGTGGCTCCCGAACAAAAACGAAACCCAGAAGTGGCTGCTCGAGAATTTCGACAAGACCGAAATCCCCGAGATCCCGAACCTTCCGCTTCCCGACGCCTTCGAGGACATCGTCGGCAAGCTCCTCGACGAACAAAAAGGTCTCGATCAACAAGTGCAGGACGCGGCTTCCAACCAGGCGTTCGCCCAGAATCCAGCCAACGGATGGGAGATCGCCGACGGCCCGATGCCGGGGTTCGCGGCGCAGGGAAAATCCGGCAACCAGCGGCCGAACAAAAATGAGCAAACCGGACGCTCGAGCGGCGGGCGCGAAGGCATGAGCGACGGTGAGATGGTCGGCGACCGCGCGAGCAACCTCGAAGGCACGACCCCCGATGTCCGCCGCACGAGCGACCCGATGCAGCAGGGGCAGGTGAAGGACGATGGCGGGATCAACTCGACTCGCGCCACCGGTGGTGGAAAAGCGGGAGGCTTCAGCGACCGCAACGGCATGGACGGAAATGCCCCTCTGCGTTCTGCCAAGGCTCCCTCGCTCCCCGCAAACGACGCACTGGCAGTCAAACAAGCCCTGCTCGCGGAGAAGACTTCCAAGCAATACGCGCAGGCCTCGCTCCTCTACCTGCACGCCAACGAGCTCGCCGACGTCCCACGCCTCATGGAGGAATCGCAAGCAGCATTGAAGGACGGCCGCGTGGAGGATTTTAACCGGCTGCACAAACAAATCGTCGGCCAACTCCATGCCGCGCAGGGAGGGATCCAATCAGGCGGGACCCTCATTCTCTCTACCCGGGAAACCCGGACGACAGGAGACAAACAGTTGCTAGGCGGGGACGAAGGCCAAGCCCCAGAAGCCTACAAAAAGCAGGTCTCCGACTACTATCGCTCGCTGACCGAAGGCCAGTAAACCGGGTTTCATTTTCTTTGACTCCGAAGGGGCGATCCAACAGATTCGGCGGGTGAAACCTTCTCAAATTGCCGCTCAGCTTTACACCGTAAGAGACTTCTGCACATCAGCCATAGCGCTTGCCGACACCGCGAAAAAGCTTCGCGCGATCGGATATGAAGCGGCACAGGTGAGCGGGGTATCCGGGGAGATCCCTGCCGTGGAGATCCGCAGGGTTCTGGCGGACGAAGGAATAACAATCTGCGCCACGCACGAAAATGGGGATCTGATTCGTCGCAACCCGCTGGCCGTGGTCGAGCGTTTGAAAACGCTGGGAGTCGTCCATACCGCCTACCCCTACCCCGGTGGAGTGGATTTCGCGGATCCCGCGTCGGTGAAAGCGATGGTTTCCGATCTCGATGCCGCCGGGGCCGTCCTCCGCGAGAACGGCTGCGTGCTGAGCTACCACAACCATGCGATCGAGTTCATCCGCCTCGGCAACGAGGTCCTCATGGATTACATCGGCCGGGCTACCTCGCCGGAAAACTTGAAATTCGAACTCGACACCTACTGGGTCCAATTCGGCGGGGCCGACCCCGTGGCATGGTGCAAAAAAGCATCCGGCCGGATGCCGGTCCTCCATTGCAAAGATTACGGATACGGAACCGACAACAAGGCGTTTTTCGCAGAGATCGGATACGGCAACCTCGACTTCCCGGCCATCGTTTCCGCAGCCGATGCAGGCGGGTGCGAGTGGTTCGTGGTCGAGCAGGATACCTGCCCAGGCGACCCGTTTATCTCGCTCGAGAAAAGCTACCGCACTATGAGGGATTGCCTCTGCAACCAAGCTTGACCGCATTTCTTTGCTGAAAAGCAGGGTGGATATATAATCCCGTGGTCGGCGGTAATGTCGCCTTTTTGTCGTGCCAAGCCGCTCTCCCGGTTTGGCTGCACACCGCTGCGGCTTGCACAAAATGCTAACGATCTGGCAACGACACCACTCCCTTCGAGCCATTTGTTGGCGGTTACTCGCCCGGGGTTTTCAGCCCGATAACTCTTCCGGCGTATCCGGTCATTTCAAGATAGCCTACGGCTTCGACAGGATTTGTTTTTCGTGATCCGCTGGCTTGGACGGCCCCTTCCCAATAGGTGAATGGTTTCGTGGCGAGTTCCTGCTGGCGGAAGCGGTGCTTGATGTCGATCTCCAGATCGAGGGCTCGCACGGAGAGCCGCCATTCCACCGGATAGTTGGCTCCGGTTTTTTCGCTGCGCCACCAAGCAAGAGGTTCCAAGGAGAATCCCGCCTGCCCTATTTTCAAGTCCGAGCCATCCTCGAAGACAAACGTGCCTGCCGAGTGCGGGTCCTGCTTGTCCTCATCGGTCCGGATCTGGAAGAGCATGAGTTCGGTGTTGTCATTGAACTGGAGGCTGAACCAATCCCATCCTTTCTGGTGGACGGCGAGTTGGTTCGTCGCCCACTCGTGATCGAACCAGCTCGTTCCGGTGACTTCGAAGATCTTCCCGTCAATCGTGACGCCCCCCTTGGTCCTGAGGCGCGAAAGGGAATAGTAATGCGACGCCCTCCCCTCGCCCTCCGACTTCTGGCTGATTCCTTTTCTTCCATGAACGACAGGCGCCTTCGACGAGGCGAGGTCGAGTTCGATGGAAATCCCCTCCTCTTTCGCGGAGATGCGGAACGCATTGCTTCCCGTGCGCGCACACGTCCAATCCTTGATCCATGCCAGACGTTCGCCATCATCAAAACCGGCCTCCCCGAACGCCCCGCGCGCAAGACGCTGAAAATGGTGGAACCGGCCGGCCGAAATTTCCGTCACCGCGAAATGTGCGAACTTCACATCGTTGACAACGAATCGGCTCGTCGCTGCTGCCGACCCCGGCTCCCTCACGCCCTGCCGGAAAAAAGTCAGTTGATACCCGAACTCCGCGCCATCCGCGGAACGAAGGTTCCCCGTGAAATACCACCACTCGGTCTTGAAACCCGGATGGTTCCCGTGATCGCCCGGAAAGCGGTAGTCCCATCCCTCCAACGCGGGACTCCACCCAGCGTTCAAGCTACCGCAAAACACGGCGAGGAACAGGAAACAGAAAACCATGCGCACCATTTACGAATACCGGTGGGCGGGCAGCGAAGCAAGGCGGAGCGGGAGACGCGATCTATTTCCGGGGAGTCCGGCGGGGAAATCAACAAGCTGAAGACGCTCAAGCTGGTGTATTTCGCGGATCGCTACAATTTGCGGTGCTACGGGCGTCCGCTCAAATGCGTTTCGGCTTGTAGATGAGGAGGCGGAGACCGTTGAGGCAGACGAGAACGGTGCTCCCCTCGTGACCGACAACACCCATGGGAAGCGCGAGGTTGATTCCGAAGGTGGCGATCAGAAGAACGACGATAACCGAGGTGGCGAAGATCAGGTTTTGCCAGAGGACACGTTTGGCGTGTCGCGCGATGCCGATGAGGAGCGGGATGTTCTCCAGTTTGTCGCCCATGAGAACGATGTCCGCGGTTTCCATGGCGATGTCGGTCCCGGCCGCCCCCATAGCGACACCGATGTCCGCCACCGCAAGTGCCGGCGCATCGTTCACCCCGTCGCCGACCATCATCACGCGGCCCTGCTTTTTCAATTTGCGGATCGCTTCGACTTTGCCCTCGGGCAGCAGTTCCGCGAGGACTTCATCTACACCAGCCTCCTCGGCAATCGCGTTGGCGACGGCACGCTGGTCGCCTGTGAGCATCACAACTTTTTTCACCCCGAGCCGGTGAAGGCTGGCGGCGATGGACTTGGCCTCGTGCCGGATCGTGTCGGCCAGTGCAAGGACCGCGAGGGCGGTCACGGCATCACCAACCCGGGAACCGACCCACACACAGGTTTTCCCATGCACGGAGAGGCGGGTGGAATGCGCGATAATCGCGTCCATCCCGGCCGCTCCGAGTTCCCGGAAGAGGCGTTCGCTCCCGAGGACCAGGCGCACGTCGTTGACCGTGGCCTCGGCCCCCTTGCCGGCTGTCGATTGGAAATCTGTCGCCTCAGGGAGGGCGAGTTTCAATACGGCGGCGCTTTTGACAATCGCCGTCGCCAGCGGGTGCTCGGACTTGGACTCAAGCGCTGCGGCCGAAGCAAGAAGGACCGCGAGATTTTCTGACACCGGGCCGTCCAGCTTGTGGGCTCCTTGAGCATCCACGATTTCGGTGACGGTCGGACGCCCGACCGTGAGCGTCCCGGTCTTGTCGAAGGCGACAATGCCGATCTGAGCGGTGTGTTCGAGATGCGACCCGCCCTTGATCAGGATGCCCCGCCTTGCTGCACCGCCGATTGCGGAGAGCACAGTGGCCGGGGTGCTGATCACTAGAGCGCACGGGGACGCGACGACCATCACAGTCATCGCACGGTAGAACGCCTCCGCAAACGGCTGGTGCCAGAAAAGCCACGGAACGAACCAGACGACCGCCGTGAACGCGATCACCCCGGTCGCGTAGTATTGCTCCGCCTGTTCTAGGAACCGCTGCGTGCCAGACTTCTCGGCTTGCGCCTCCTCGACGAGTTTGACCATGCGGGCCAGCGTCGAGTCTTCGGCACGTTTGGTCACGGCGAGTTCGAGACCGCCGCTCTGGTTGAGCGTGCCTGCGAAGAGCGTCGCCCCGACAGTTTTTGAAACCGGCATCGATTCGCCCGTGAGGCTGGACTCGTCGATCGCGCTGGTGCCCTCGGTGATTTTGCCGTCCACCGGGATATTTTCGCCTGGGCGCACGACCACGATGTCGCCGATTTGAAGGGATTCCACGCGCACGAGTTCGGTACCGCCGTTGCACCTGCGCAGCGCCTTGTCCGGACGGAGTTTCAGCAGCGAGTGGATCGCCTTCTGCGTGCGCTCGAGAGCGTAGCTCTGGAGAACATTGGAGAACGAAAAGAGAAACAGCAGCAGCGCCCCCTCGAACGGCTGGCCGACAATCCCGGCCCCGATCGCCGCGAGCACCATCAGCACATCGACATCGAGAACTTTTTCCCGAAGCGATGCGATCGCCGAGCGCACGCCCTGCTGCCCGCAGAAAATGTAGGCGCCTGCGTAGAGGATGTAGGTCAGCGCGTCGTCCAAACCGATCGTCCGGTGCACGGCCAGAGACGCGACCAAAAACACAAAGCCCATCGCGCAGGAGATTTCCTCGTTTAACTCCCCGGCACGAACTTTCTGCCAGAGCGTCGAGTCTTCATCGGCCTTAGGTGCCTCGTAGGGCCGGACGTCCGCGCCGGTCGCGCGCACGCCCTGCAGGACGGCCGATTCGTCGGATACCGTGTCGTCAAATGTCAGGCACAAAATCTTCCCGAGATACGTGGCGGTCGCCCTGCGGACGCCGGGGATTTTTTCCACCCTCCGCTCGAGCCGGATCGCGCAGGCCTCGCAGGCGGCCCCGTCGAGCCGCAGCGTGCGCTTCTGCAGAGTGGGCGCAGGCACATTCTCTTCCGCGATCCGCCGCAGCTCGCCGTCTGAGAGCTTCGCGGGATCGTATTCGATCTCGAACGCCGTCCTTCCGGGCAACGGCAGCACGCCGACAACCCCGGCATGTCCGGCGATCGATTGGGTGGCTTGTTTGAGATCTTCGTCTGGCTTCATAGTTTTCCTTCAGCAGGCCAGGATTCCAGCAGGATCATTCCACGAAAGAAAGCAGGCTCTTCCTGTCGCTTCCCGGCAATCGCGCAAATTTTGAAGGTTCAAAAAGCGCCACCCGGCGCTCAAAACAACGTCGGTTGGGCGGAGGGCTTTTTCTCCGGAGCCGTGGTAGGCTCCGCTTTCGGCGTTTCGTTTTTCACGGGAGCGGGCCGCACTGCCGCGGGGACCTCGACCGGCGGAACAGGAACCGGGGCGGGAACAGCCGGTTGGCGGGTGACTCTCGCCACCAACTCCCCAGCTTCCATTTTCTTCGCCGCCTCAATAACCTTCAAAAACGCCCCGACCATTTCCGGTTTTCTCGCAAACAATGCCTTCGCGGCCTCTATCGGTCCGCGTGTGTCGCGCGATTCCAACTCGGCAAGAGTTATCCCAAGAGCTTTTGCAAACTTCGGCAATGTCTCCTTCGCTGGATTCCTTTTTCCGCTCTCGATATCGCTTAAATGAGCTAGACTCTTGAACCCAACCGCCTGCGAAAGAGCGCGCTGTGTCAATCCCTTCGTCTCGCGTAAGGAGCGAATATACTGGCCGAATGTCTCACTCATGACGGGAACCCTATACTTCGCAGACTCTGCGATCAAGGATAAGTTTAGTTGGATTTATTCACGCAATTAACTGCCAAGAAATGGGCAACACTCAGAGTCTCTGAGAGTAAGCGGTGACTGTAGCGGCGTGTCTGTGACCATCGCAAACATTCGGAATGAAAAATGCGTCGGTCTCAGTCTGCCGCTAAAAGCGATGGTGATCGTGTCAGCAGATCAATCCTTCGCGAGTTTTTTGAGGGCGGCTTCGGGAACTTCCATGGTGTGGCGTTTCCGGCGGAGTTGGGCATCGGCAAGGAACTCGGCTTGGGCGTCGAAGGGAGTTTCGCCATCCGCAATTTTCCTGGGAATGTAGTTACCGTCCGGCTGCATGACCTTGGATTTCACGTTGTCTTTCCAGAACCATTCGAGGATTTCCTCGACATGTTGGAGCATGCGATCCTGGACGATGGGGAACACGGTCTCGACCCTCCGGAAGAGATTCCGTGGCATCCAGTCCGCGCTGCCGAGATAAACTTTCGGGTCGCCCCCGTTTTCGAAGCGGAAGATCCGGCTGTGTTCGAGGAAGCGGCCGACGATGCTGCGGACCTCGATGTTTTCGCTGACGCCCGGGATGCCGACGCGGAGCGCGCACGTGCCGCGCACGAGAAGGCGGATGGGGACGCCGGCTGCGGAGGCGCGGTAGAGGGATTCGATGATCCCCTCCTCGACGAGGGAGTTGACCTTGGCGTAGATGCCCGAGGGCCGGCCGGCCTTGGCGTGGTCGATTTCGTTTTCGATCATCTGCTGGAACGCGGGGTAGAGCGACCAAGGGGCCACGAGAAGCTGGTGAAGGCCGGGGAATTTGGAAACCCCGGTAAGGCAGTTGAATGCCTCCGCCAGGTCGGTGGTGATTTCCAACCGGCACGTGAGCAGGCTCAGGTCGGTGTAAATTTTTGCGGTCGAAGGATGGTAGTTGCCGGTTCCGAGGTGCGCGTAACGCCGGATGCCATCGCCCTCGCTGCGGATGATCAGCATGGCCTTGGCGTGGGTTTTGAGGCCCGCGACCCCATAGACAACATCGACCCCGGCCTCGCGCATCATGCGTGCCCATTTGATGTTGGCGGCCTCGTCGAAGCGGGCTTTGAGCTCGATGACCGCCGTGACCTGCTTGCCGTTTCGCGCGGCTTCGATGAGCGACTGGACAATCGGGGAATCCGAACTCGTGCGGTAGAGGGTCTGCTTGATCGCGAGCACGGCGGGATCCTCGGCTGCGAGCGCCAGGAGATCGACCACGGTCTGAAAATTGTCGTAGGGATGGTGGAGGAGGATGTCTCCTTTGCGGATGTGGAAAAAGATGTCGCTCTCGGTGTCGAGCGACACGACCGTGCAAGGCGAGAAGCGCTTGTAGCGGAGCTCCGGGCGGTCGATCTGCATGGCCAGCGGCATGAGCCGGGAAAAATTCAGCGGGCCGTCGATCCGGAAGACATCCTCCTCCTCGAGATTGAAAATTTCCAGGAGCCGGTTCACCACTCGGTCCGGGCAGTCGTCCTGGACCTCGAGCCGCACGGCGGCGCCGCGTTTGACTTTGCGGAGCTCCTCCTCGATCGCGTGCAGAAGGTTCTGGGCCTCCTCCTCGTCGAAGTAGAGGTTGCTGTTGCGGGTGATCCGGAAGAGGTGGGCGCCTTTGACTGTGACCCCCTTGAAAAGCGTGCCGACATGTTCCTGGATGATGTTGCCTAAAAAGACATAGTCGTCCCCGTTCTTATTTTCGGAAAAAGGCACGACGCGCGGGAGAATCCTGGGGGCTTGGACAACGGCAATATCCGTCTCCAACCCGTCGCCCTCCAGCTCCACGATGACGTTCAGGCTCTTGTTCAGGAGCTGGGGAAACGGGTGCGAGGGATCCACCGCAATCGGTGTGAGCACCGGATAAACGGTCTTCTCGAAAAACTGCGCGAAGTGTTCCCGCTCGTGCTCCGCCACATCCGGGTAGGTGTGGAAACGGAGGCGTTGCTCTTCGAGGCCGGGCATGATCTGCTCCCTCCAGCAGCGGTATTGGTCGTCGACCATCTTGCGCGTGCGCTCGCTGACAAGCGCCAGGATCTCGCCGGCCGAGAGGCCGTCCGGCCCGACCTCGGACGAGTGCGTCTGCCGCTGTTGCTTGAGGCCGGCGACCCGGACCTCGAAAAACTCATCCAGATTCGAGCTGACGATGCAGAGGAATTTCAGGCGTTCGAGAATCGGGTTGGACTCGTCGAATGCCTGGTCTAAAACCCGCTGGTTGAACTCCAGCCAGCTCAACTCGCGGTTGATAAAGAGCGCCTTGTCGGAAAAGTCCATCTGCGCATGGTCGGATTTGCACGGCTTTGGTCAAGGGGAGAATTGTGGAGATTCTTGAGGGATCGCCGACCACGCGCAGAATCTTGTCTATGACCGGATCAAGGGACGGGATGCGGACGGGCTAGTGGGAGCCGAGTTTTTGAAGCGCCTCTATCGACTTCGCATCTCCTTTTTCCGCCGAGAGTTTATACCATTTTACTGCTTCCTTGAGATCCTGCCGGGTCCCTTCGCCAAGTTCGTATAAGGACGCAAGGTTTCTTTGCCCAACGGCATCTCCCTGCTCCGCAGCCAGCCGATACCATTTGAAGGCCTCCTTCCTGCTCTGCGCCAACCCTCCCTCTCCTTGGTCATACTTATACCCGAGGTTGGTTTGGGCTTCAGCGAGGCCTTGCTCTGCCGCCAAGCGATACCATTTGACCGCCTCCTTCTTGTTTTTAGGAATTCCTTTGCCCTCGTCATACAGATACCCTAGATTGAATTGCGCCTTGGCGAGGCCTTGCTCCGCGGCCAACCGATACCACCTGGCAGCCTCCTTATCGTTGTTCGGCAGATCGCCTTCCCCCCTGTCATACAGGTAACCAAGACGATATTGGGCCTGTGCAACGCCTTGCTCTGCGGCCAGACGATACCACCTGGCGGCCTCCTTCCTGTTCTTCGTCACCTCATTGTCGCCCGAAAAATACTTGTCGGCGAGCGAACACTGCGCGGTCGAATTGCCCTTCTCCGCAGCCGGAGTCAGCTCGGACAAACCGGCTCCAGCCCACTCCGTGCGCTCATTTGTTCCCACCGCAGGCTCCGAGCCCTTTGGGGCGTTGGTTCCGCTTGAAGCAGCGGGCTTCTCCACGGCTTCCCAGGGCATCTCCAGCTTTTGACCTTCTGCGGCGGCGACGATCAACAATGCAAAAAAAACACAGACCAAAAGTCGAAGCCTCTGAAAAAGCAAAAACGTTGGAGGCTTCCCGACATCACGTTTTTGACCACTCCATGAGGTTTGCGAAACGCGGATTATTGGATCATGGGCTGTTGTCTTGTTCATGGGATTAGGGGCTCATCGCGTGCTCACCGACCAGCCTCCAGCGCTTTGATTTCTGCGAGAAGGCTCTGAATCCGGCTTTGGATTTGATCAATTCGCTGGGAGTTTCTCTGTGCGTCCGCGAGGCTGACATTCCCTGACATCATTGAGTTGGCCATGGTCATGGCCTCGTTGGAAAGACGCAGCACCTCGGCCTTTTTCTGAGCGACCAGCGGATTTGCGGTGGCGGGCTTTCTTGTTGCGGGGATGGCGGGCGTTGAGGCTTGGGCAGTCTTTTGGGGCGGGGCGGCTTCCTGGCGGGCTTTGTTCCGCTCCTCTGTCTGTTCTGCTTTGGCAGCAGCATTTTCGATCTGCTTCTCCAGGGCATCGACCCTCTCCCACACGCGCTTGTCAAATTTCAGCGCCAGCGCTTTCACATAGAGATCGTGTGCTCCGCTGAGGTCCCCGGCAGACTCCTTCTTGAACGCCTCGTTGAGGAGGCCCTGCGCTTTGTCTGTCTTATCCTGCGAGCTGGTGCCAGTTTGAGGAGCGGTCGCTTGCTTGGTCTTGGCCTGCGCGATTTTGTCCCGCAGCTCACGCATGTGGGCATCGATCCGCGCATCGGCGGTCAACTTTTGGGCGGCTTCGTAATCAGCCAATGCCCCCTCAATGTCGCCGGCGGCTTCTTTGCTGAACCCCGTGGCGAGAAGTTCCTTTGTCTTGGCCGCCCGTTCGGCTTCCTCCCGGGCGCTGGCGATCTTTTGGCGGAGTGTGTCGAGCCGCGAACTCACCCGCGGATCTGGTGCGAGTTTGAGCGCTTGTTCGTATTCCGTGCAGGCAGAATCAAGCCGTCCGGCCTGCTCTTCCTGGTAGCCTTTCTCGACATGCTTCTGCGCAACTTGCGAGGGATCCTCTTTGGAAGAGCCGTTGAAGGTGACAATGGCTCGTCCCACCTCGATGCCGCGCGGGTTTGATGCGATGGCAGCGATGTTCGCTTTGGCGTCTGGAGAAACACGGACGCGGATAATCGACCCCTGTTTCGGACCCACGAAATCCGCACCTGCTGCTGTCCAGTTCACAACCACGCCGCTCGGAATCTTCACTCCGGGGCTGAGCCGGAGCACAAATTCATCCCCGCCAGCCGGGTCGACCACGGCTTCCAGGTTGAGCGGCTTGACTTTCAGCGTCACTTTGGCCTGCCCCGACACTTTGCCGCTGGCGGCATCTTTCCATTGGACGGAGACGGCGAAGGAACCCGGCGCATCCGGCCGAAGTTTTGCGGATGTTCCCGAAACGGTTTCTCCAGCCCCCGCCGCGAAAGTCCAATCGGCCCGGACATCGTTGGGCGGCTGGCCGGAAGCGTTGACCAGCCTGGCGGAGGCTTCCGCCCCGACGGCAATTTCCGTCGGCTCAAGCACAAGTTTCAAAGGTTCCGCCTCCACCTCGACCTTTACTGGCGGTGCCTTGGCGACCTCCTGCTCGACCCCGTCAACTGTCGCACAGGCGACAGCCTGCACCTCATACTGGCCGGCCTTGTCAAAACGGATTTCTGCGGTTTTTCCAGACGAACTGATGGGAAGCGATGGGGAAGTCCGGAATTTCACCGTGATTCCCTGCGGCAGGTTCTCCCCTGCCTTCGCCGTCCTCGTGCTGCCGGGTTTTTCCTTTGGTTGGAGTCCGGTGATGGTGAGCGAGAGAGGATCGAAGTTCACCGTGGTCTTGGCCTGAACGGTGCGCCCCTTGGCATCTGTCACCTCGACCCCAGCCCCGATGCTCCCTGCCTTCAGGCTGGTGAGCGATCCCTGCTCACCTTGCCCCTTGGCAGGTTTGGTCCAACGGAATCGGTAAGGTTTTGTGCCACCGGCAGCCGATGCTGCAAGAGCCACATTCTCGCCGCACATCGCGCGCGGACGATCCGGCTTCACGGAGGCTTCCAGCGGAATCGCTTCAACTTTGAGCGTTGCGGAGGCCCTAGCCTCCTTTTTGCGCTTGTCGCGGACGATGACCGTGATGTTTTGCGTTCCTTCCTCTTTCGGCAACAACTCGAGTTGCATCCCGCTGCCGGCAGGGCTCCATTCGAGAGCATATGGCTGCTTGCCACCGGTCACCGCCGCACGGGCCACCGCCTTCTTTCCAACTTCCACCGACGGTGCGTCGAGTTTGATGACGACGGCCAGTGGCTTGATGAATTCATCTTCCGAGACGACCCGCACCGAAATCTGTCCCTGGCCGAGCAGATTTCCCGAGGAATCAAGAGCCTCGACCGACGCAGAAACTTCGCCGGGTTCGTGGCGCGAAACCGTCGGTTCGGATACCGAAGGGTTGCTGAGCGTGGCACCCCCGTTCACCGTCCATCTCCAGCGCAAATCCTTCGGAGGAGCCTTCCCTTGAATCTCCGCCCTCAGCGAGAACTGCTCATCGACAAGGAACGCCCGGCTCACATCAACCAATCCCCCCGCCTCGGTGGACCATTCCTTGGGCGTTGGCCCCCGATGAATAGGGGTCACGGCAATCGTCCAAGCGGTGCCTTTGTAGGTTTCTTTGATCTCGCCCAACACGTCTCCAAAGTGAGGGATGCGCGCCTCGGCATGTAACTGTGTTTGCCCGCCCCTAACCTGAAAAACGATTTTCGAAGCATTCGGAGTTTTGGGAGTCAGATTCGATGTGCCGGGCTCCATCCATCTGAAATCCAGAAACTCGGGGGCGATCCCGGGTTCCGTGGAGATTGTTGCTGTCACCTCGCTGCCAGCACCGGAAGATCCGGAAGGAGGATCAAATGTCAGGATGAAGCTCGGCGCAACCACGCGCACCGTTCTGGCGGTGCTTCGCTTGATGAGCTCTCCGGACCGTGAGACCACCTCCACCCAGATGGAAACGTTGCCGATGCGCGTATACGTCGCCTGCACCTGGGGCCTTGCCGTCTCGGGTTGTGCAAACTGAATCTCAGGCGACGACTTCCAGATAAATCGCTCATTGGTTGGCTTTGCAAGTGACCATGAGAGAGCTTCCAACTCCGCGTCAACTTGCACGAAGCGCGCTTTGAGTTCCCGGATCTCCTGTTCCAATTTTTTCAACCGGTCAGGATTTTTCTTAACATAATCAAGAGTCACTAAAAATTCATCAGACTTGATCCTACCATTGATCGAATTCCATTCATCTTCTTTGTCCTTGTAACCGGGGATCGCGCGCAGTTGTCTCGTCGCGATATTCCAGTCCGTGCTCAGCCCTTTGTCACGAGTACCGGACGAAGTCATCAGCTCCATGCGGCTCAGCAAGCGCGTGGTGCCGTAAACAACCTGAGAAGGATTGGCGCTGTCTTCCCTGTCGGCCGGGGAGCCTCCCACGCCCGGTGGCGCTTGAAACGTGTTGCCCGGCTTGGGGCTGGTCGGAGGCTGATCGCCGACGACGGGTGCGGCAGTCTCTTGAGTGTCGGCAGGTGCCGGGGTGTCTGAGGCGACGGCGGCCGGCTGTTTGGGAGCAAAGAAGTTGCGCAAGCGATCAAGCAGTCCGGCCACCCCGTCTCCTGCCTGGGCTGTGTTCTGAAGGCCAGCGGCGCCAACCCCGGTAGAATTGGTTGTTGAACTCCCGACATCCGGAGGGGAGGGCGCTTCGGTCTCGGGCGTCGGCGATGATGACGGAGCCGGCGTGGGAGAGGCAGTGGTGTCGTTTGCCAGCGTGACCAAAAGGTAGCCTTCTCCCGAAGTTCCAATCTCCCTTTTCATGTCGTCCTGGTAAGTGTTGACGGGATCTCCCGGGGTGAGTTTCTCCCCCCGCTTGATCCATTTGAGCGGGTTGAGAGACAAATTGAAGTTCCATGTTTTGGCGCGGAAATCCCCCATGCCCTGAACCGCGTTGATCAACTCGATGTTCCAGACGATGCGCACCTCGGCGGCATAGTCGCCGGTTTTGCGGACGCCGACGTGCGTCGTGGCAAGGATCAGATCGAAACGGTCGAGCGAAAGCGTGGCGGTTTCCTCGGTCTGGTTGTTGTCAAAGGTCCAGATCGTTTTTTGGCGGATCCGCAAATCCGCCAACTGCTGTCGCCCGCCCAGGGCGCGCAGCGCGTTCTTCATTTCATCCAGCGTTTGGTTGACCTGCGCCAGCGTTTCGGGTTTGGCCAATGCCTGAATTGTGACAGGAGTCTCCTCGTCCTCTTTGGTCAGCACGACCGGCGAAGGGTCGAAACGGATCTCCAGCGCCATCTGTTCCACCTGTGCCTGCAGCTTGTTCAGTTGTCCGATATAGGCCATGACCATCTGGGTGCGGCGCGCGCGCCAGAGCCGGGTGACCTCATCGACGCACTTGGCATTCAACGCCGCCTCCTTGCCGCGTCGAACCGCAGGGGTGTCGTCCGACCCGCTCGCGGCTGCTGCGGCGAGGTTTGCCACGATGCTGCGGACCTGCTCCTCCGTCGTGCAATTTCTGGCGAGCTTGTCGATGCTCATCTCCGGGCTTTTTTGCATGCCCTCTGCATTTTCCCAGCCATTCACCGAAATGATGCCAGCCAGCAGGTCCTCGGCGTCCTGGGAGCTGACCGCCATCCCGAAGCCACCCTCTTTGGCCGCACCGATCGTCGCACTGGTCAGGGAAGCCATGAGCGACACAGGAAGCGATGCGCCTGCGGTCAATACGGCCTCGAATGCTTTGAGCGCCGCACCATCCGCGTCACCATCCGCAGACTTCTGCGCAACGTCCAATGCGTCGCAATAGGCAAAAACGCCCCCGAGGAGCTTGTCAAACGGAACAACCTCGTTGGCTTTGCTCAGGCTGCTCTTGAGCTTTCCCCACACGCCGGGCGATTCGGCCGCCTCCAAGAGCATGCCCTTCAGGGCCACCCTTCGCTTGGCATCAGTGGAATGCGCGAAAGCGCCCAGCAAGTCGGCATCAAATTTTGCCGAGCGCAATGCGCCGTCGATAGTTTCGCGGAGGACGGGATCGTTTTTCAACGCGACTTCCAACTCTTCGTCGGTCATGCCAGCCAGCGAGCTTTTGAGATTGCTCAACGAATTGGGAGCGTCATCCGCAACACCAGCCCACCCGCGCGCACGGGACATCCCATCATCCATTTCCGCGACGGCGGCGCGGACACTCGCGGCATCGGCCCGTGCGGCGGCCTTCTCCACATCAGCCCCGCTGGTGTGAAGCACATTGAGCGCTGCGTCCATCGTGGCCGCCGGTTTCGATCCGCGCAATCCCGAGGCGAGTTCCTGCGCGGCCTCGTTGCCCAGCTGCTCCCGCACCGCGGCAATCACTTGTGATTTCTGCTGGGGAGGCAGGCCGGCCGCCAATTTGATGATCGCGGCTTGACATTGCTCGGCTTGGGCCGGGTTGGCCTTGGCCACAGCGGCCAACAACTCGGCATTCTCTCGAACTTGTTCGTTGACGATACCGTCCTTCAAAGAGGAAAGAAGCAGAGGGTCGTGAGGATTGGACAGCACGTCGCGCACCTTGGCAGTGGTGCCGAGCTTAGAAGATCCCAAGATAAGAGGCGAATCCGCTGGAAGCAGCTTGCGCAGGCTTTCATTGGCGTCCCCGATGCGCTCGATATATTTCCCTTGGATCGCGCGATTCTTGTAGATCTCGGCCTTCAGGGTCTTGGCGCGCCGATAAGCCTCGGTCCCATACTCCGCAGCTTCTTCTTTGCTGTTCTCCAACAACTTTGCCAATTCCTTCGTGTCATCTTTGATCATGGCCTCGCGGTGATGGACCATGTCCTGCATCTCTTCGACATAGTCGGTGGCATCCGCCAGATTCGGTGCTCCCTTTGCCTTTGTCGACCGGGAATACGCTTCGTAACGGGCGGCGCCAGGCCGCTTGTAGGCGGCATTGTTTTCCAATGCGATCAGTTTGAATTCACTTTCTGAGGTCGCTTCGGCATCCGCCATAAAATCGACGTCATTCCGGCGCGTCCAGTCGACACCCTCCGGAACATCCGCCCCCATGTCCTTGAGCTTCTTCTGAAAACCCTCGTTGTAGGCTTTCTTCATGTCTTTGACCTCGCCCACCGTGGTGGCTCCTTTGGTGATGTAATCGGAGTCTGTGCCGGGAACATAAACCGGGGGGGTTTTTCGGATCTGTCCGTTCAGATCGCGCTGCACCCGGCCTGACGCGCCTTTTACCTGCTGCACCGATAACCTGCCGCCGGCAGACTCCATGGCAATCGCTTCGCTGACTTCGACAAAATCCCGCTGGCAGGCCTGGTAGGTCGCAGGGTCGATCTGGTGCGACATCGCCAGCAGATTGAGGTCGCGATTCCGCGACAGGAGGATGGCGCGCTGCGACTCCGATATCCGACCGCCCTTGTCCGCAAAATCCATCGCGAGCGCGATGAGTTCGTCATCCCATGCTTGGGCGGCCACGCAAAAGCAATTCATCAAAACGACCAATAAGACCCATTTGAAGCTAATGTTGCGGGTGCGGGGAATTTTCATTAAAATCTCCTAGTATTCGAGTTTCTTATAGCATACGGATTCCGCGTCAATGCAAAGCCCGTTCCCTCCGACAAGAGTCTCCCCGTCGTGAAACACGAATCCGCTCCGCCTCGCATTCCGAATCCCTACCGGCGCATTTCGCGCATAACGGCGGGAATAGGGGTTTTGTGTCTGGGGTCTGTTTTTGCGCCATCGCTCGCCGGCATGGACATGATGGACGCGGGGTTCGGGATTGCGATGCTATCGGGGGTTGGTGCCGTCGCTTTTTTCATTGCTGCAGTGGTTTACGGTTTTCTGGCCGGCAAGCTGGCAGCTCTCTTCGCGGGTGAAGACCTGATTGGTTGCTGGCGGATGGATGCGGCCAGTTGGCGGGAGTTTGTCTCCCGGGAATATGCCGCCGAGTCTCTGGAAAAAAAGTCGCTTTGGATCTTGATGGCCTTCATCACACCGTTTGCGGCGCTGGTGTTTTTCATCATTTATCCTGAAGCCGGACTCCTGTGGACCATCTGTTTTCCTGCCGCTCTGCTGGCTCTGCTTTGGATCGTGGCGATCTTCGTTCCCTGGTTGCGGAGGAGAATCCGCACATGCAGCCCCGGCTGGGTTATTCTTGGTCGCAAGGCTGCCTGGATCGGCGGCATCCCCCATGTCTGGGACGAGATGGGATGCCGGCTGACATCCGCAACCCTGTTGGATGAGGAGCATCCCGTTGTGGAACTTACTTATGGTTCAGCGACGACTGTCGGCCCGCAGGGAGAATCGTTCCGGCTGCCGCTTCCACAAAACGACCCCTTGGAAGCGCAAAGAATCCTTGCTAGCATCATGCAGAAGATCCACGGAAAAATATGAGAACAAAATTCACTGCCATTCTGTTGCTATTGAGCGCTGCGGTGCTTTTCGGGAAGCCCTCCACGCCTGCGCCCGGATCCCCGGAACGAAAGGCGATCTGCGATGCCATGCGCGAATACGTTCTGGCTCAAACCAGGAAGCCTGTCGCCCGATCCATCCTTTTCAAGATCGAGTTTCTCAAAGTGGACGGCAACTATGCCGGCTTTGAGGGCTTCCCGGTCAATGCGGATGGATCACCGGTCCCGGACGGCCTCTTGGGCGACGCGGTCTTTATGACCTTTCTCAAGAAGACCAATGGAAATTGGCGCGTGGTTCAAGATCTCACCCGGTCCGATGTTCCCTCCGAGGAGGAGCTGGGGCAAATCCGCAGGAAATTCCCCGCAGATATTCCCTCGAGTGTCATTCCCGATTTTTGGCGCAAACTTCTTCGTCCGTAGTTCAACAACCACTTACTTCATGGCGATGAAACCGATTTTTCTTGGGCGAAGGTGGATTTTTATTCGAGTGCGTAAAATGAAAATCCTCCTGGTAATTTTACCGCTGTTTTTGACTTTTCAAGCCACCGCAGAGACGGCCATAAAATTACCTTGGGAGTCCGGCTCCGTCGGTGGGAAACAGCCACAAACTCCGGCGACGGGCCAGACGGCCACGAGCGAGGAGGATGTTTTCCGGGGACTCGCCGGCGATTTTCTCGACGCGTGCCAGTCTGGCAAGTGGGATCGGGCCTACAACATGACCGATGCGGACTACAGGCGTTCGGTAACAATGGACCAGTTCAGAGGTTTCCTGAATCAATGGCCCGCTTTTTCCAAACATGGGCCGCCGGAGTTCCAATCGGTGAGAAACCATCGCGGGATCGGTCTGGTTGACATCGTCCTTCACGGAGCCCCTGCGGCGAACGTCGAATTCCAGTTGCGGGAGAATCAGGGGGGCTGGGCGATCAGCCTTTTCGGAGTGTGCGGGAAGGAATTTGGGGTTTTCGTGGCGCGCGGCCAGTCCCCCGCCGCCGAGTTCGGTGGTGCTGCAGGAACGCCTCCTGTTACTTGGAGCGAAGTCCGGCAGGAAACTTTGAACCCGGAGGTCTTTTCGGCAATGTCTTCAGGCGATCTCCGCATGCTCCGCAATGAAATCTTCGCCCGCAACGGGCTCATCTTCTCGAACAACGAACTCCGGAACTATTTTTCCGCGCAGAAGTGGTATCATCCGCGGGTGGGCAATCTCGAAGAAGGCGACCTGCCCCCGAACGAACGCGCGAATCTGAAGGCGATCGTTGCGGAGGAAAAACGGCGGAAACAAAGCGCTCATTAAGATCGGGAGCATTCGTTCCATAAAAGGACCGGGAGCCTTTCGCCATTGTCAATAGTCTGCCGCACAATTTCGCCATGCTCGATTCCGTCCGCTTTGGCCATATATTTCGATCCGCTGCAATTTCCTTTGCCGCAGGGGAGGATTCGGATTCAGAATAGTCGGCCCATGATTATCCGCACCATCGCCTATCCCCGCGCCGGGCTGATCGGCAATCCGTCCGACGGGTATTTCGGCAAGACCATCGCCTTCGCCTTCCGGAATTTTTCCGCGCAGATCGAGCTCTGGGAATCTCCGGAACTGGAGCTCTTGCCCAGCCGCCGCGACCATTCGGTCTTCAAGGGACTCAAGGCCCTGCATTCGGACGTCAAGCTGCACGGCTATTATGGCGGGTTCCGGCTTCTGAAGGCCGCGGCCAAGGCGTTTTACGAGCACTGCCATGAACGAGGGATCGTGCTCGAGGACAAAAACTTCACGATGCGCTACAAGTCCGACATCCCGAACCGCGTGGGGCTGGCGGGATCGAGCGCGCTTATCACGGCCTGCATTCGCGGGCTGATGAGTTTTTACGGGGTGACGATCTCGCGGCATTCGCTCGCGAACCTTGTCCTCCGGGTCGAGAACCATGAACTCGGCATCCCGGCGGGACTGCAGGACCGCGTGGCGCAGTCCTACCAGGGGGTCGTCTTCATGGATTTCGACCGGAAGCTGTTGGAAAGCCGCGGGTATGGAAATTATGAAACCCTCGATCCCGCGAAGCTCCCACCGATTTTCATCGCCTACCGCGAGGACCTCTCCGAGGGGACCGAGGTTTACCACAACGACCTGCGCGCACGCTGGCAGCGTGGCGAGCCCGACGTGTTGGATGCAATCCAGTTCTGGGCCGACCTGACCTTGAAATTCCGCGAGGCGATCGAGGCGGGCGACCGCGTCGCGATGCACCAGGCGATCAACGCAAATTTCGACAAGCGGGCGAGTCTCTACGACGTGGGCGAAGGAAACCGCAACATGGTCGAGACCGCGAGGAAGACCGGTGCCAGCGCGAAGTTCGCGGGCAGCGGCGGGGCGATCGTCGGAATTTATGACGACGAGGCGATGTTTGTGCGGCTCGAAGCGGCATTTGCCCCGAAAGGCATCCGCGTCATCAAGCCGGACCTCGCGCCCGGCCTCGCCACCGGCGAGCTGCCATGAAGGCGATCATCCCGGCGGCGGGTCTCGGAACGCGGTTCCTGCCGATTGCCAAAGCCGTCCCGAAAGAAATGCTGCCGCTCGGCAACAAGCCGGTCATCCATCACGTCGTCGCCGAGGCGGCGGCGGCCGGGTTTGACGAGATCCTCATCATCGTCAGCCGGGGAAAAGAAAGCATCATCCAGTATTTCGCGCCGAATCCTGAGCTGGAAAAACATCTGGAATCCGCAGGGAAAATTGATGCGCTGGAGGCGGTCCGACAGGTCTCCGCCATGGCCCGCATCGAATACACATTCCAGCAGGAAATGCGCGGGCTCGGCGACGCGGTGAAATTGGGGAGGGAATTCATCGGAAGCGACCCGGTTTTTGCCGTGCTTCTCGGCGATACCGTCATGCGGCACAGTTCTCCGCTGGGTGCCATGTCCGCCGCCTTTCAATCCTTGCGCAAACCCTCGGTCTGCCTGGAGCCCTGCGCGGAAGAACGGGTCTCGCGATACGGGGTCGCGGGCGGACGCGAGATCGGATCCGGGCTGTTCGATTTGGACGAACTCGTCGAGAAACCCGCTCCCGAGCTCGCTCCGCGACTCACTTCCCGCGACGGCAGCCGGCTGCCCTTCCACGCGTTTGCCGCACGCTATCTGTTCACCCCGGACATTTTTGACTGCCTCGAAAAAACAAAGAGCGGATATGCGGGAGAGATCCAACTCACCGACGCGATGGAGCAACTGCGGCAGACAACCGGAATGCTCGGAGTCACCTGGCCTGGGCAACGCCTAGACATCGGGAGCCCAGCCGGGCTCATCGAGGCTGCGCACGCGCTCGGGGTCTGACTTTTCCAACGAACACATCCTATGAAACGACTCTCGCTTTTGGCGCTCGCCCTGCTGCTTGCAGGGTGCTTGCCCGAAGAGCGCATCTGGTGGTCTCCCGACGGTCAACAGGCCATCGTTCTCGTTGAAGGGGCGTTGCACATGACCAAGCCCGGAGGAGAATTAGGCCCCCTGTTGGCGGGAGATGTCGCTGACAAGTCCGCAACCCCGAAATCCTTGAGCTGGCTGCGCGACGGCAGCGGGTTTGTGCTCTGCCGCGAGCGCAAAATCTCCACATGGAAAGAAACCGCCCGATTGATTCCGGCCAGCGAGGCTAAAAAAATTGAGTTACTCGCCCTCACCGTTCCCACACTGCTGTCCGGAGCAAGCAATCTGACCAGTACGCCAGCGGATGCCGAATCTCTGCTTAATTCGATTGTCGCTGGCAATGCGGATGATTTTCTCATCGCCCTGCTCCGCGCGTATCAGCAGCAAAAAGAGGCTGTCGGGAAATCGCTTTTAAAACTTCCGGGGGGTGCCGATCTTTTGAAGAAGTTGAACGGCGAGAATTCGCGCTACACCGTCAACGAAATCTGTGTGGTCAAATTCGAAGGTGACAGCGGCACTGCCGCTCCGAAGTCTCTGGCGCGAAGTCTGTATGCCATGACGCAGCCGCGTGTGTCATCGACCCAAAATGCCGTCGCCTGGCTCCAAATGAACGCCGCCAACCAAGCCCCGTCAATTGAAGCCAGCAGCCTGGATGGCCGGGATCATCTCGCCGTCTGCCAGTCGGCAAAAGCCACGTTCGACTGGTCGCCGGATGGCCGTTCGATCATCTTCGCCGTTCCTGTCAACGGCCCGGCTGACTCCCTGGCCACAATCCACAAAGTCGCCGTGGTTGCGGAATCCGGTGCCCTGATCAAGCCTGCCTCGGAGGAATTGGGCATTGCCGTCCTGCTCGATCCCCCGCGCTTGCAGACATTGCCGGACGGCCGGATTCTGTTCTCGAGTCAGCCTGCGACGCTTCCTGCCGCAGGCTCCAATCCCGGCATCGCCCAGAAATTCTTTATGCTGTCCCCGGACAAAAAAACGCTCGAGGCAGTTGCCGCAGCCCCCGGCGCATTGCCTGTGGACCTGAGTTTTTTCGCAGCCTCACCAGACGGCACACTCGCTGCGGTGGTGGAAAGCGGAAGCGATGCCGTCACTGTGGTCAATTTGGCCACTGGTGCCACGGAGGTGGTTTCTCCGGCCAATCAGGATTGGCACTGCCGGACCATGCCGGCATGGAAATCATCGGGCGAATTGACCTTCGCCGGCCTGCACAATGGCGCTCCCCGATGGATGCTCTGGAGCAAAGCCGACGGCCTCTCCCCGCTCAGTGAAAATTGGCCGGCCAAAGCCACAGAAAATTGGCTTGAGAAGAAGCAGGAGCAGAAAAACGACGCCGCGCCGGCGGGGCATTAGCCAGGAACACTCACATCGTTCCGGAACGAAAAAGTCGGTTTTACTACTCGTCACCATATTTTGCATAGTGGCCCGCGGGTGACTTTGGCGGTCTGCGTGGTTACGCGTCGCATTTGGAGCGCGCGCTTCCAGCGTGTGGGACATCCGGCATCTGTAGCGGACACCAAAAACGGAAGAGTGAGCGGCAGGGATGCCGCACTGGGCACGCAGGATGCGTGCACTCCCCAGAACGCTCCTCGCTCAGCGTCCGGGCATAGCTTCGAGCACGATGCCTTTAAGGTATTCGGTTTCGGGAATTCCAATGACAACCGGATGATCGAGCGGCTGGCCGATGCGGCGGATCAAGCGCATGTTCCGTTTGGCATCCTGCAAGCCGTCCGCGACCGCCTGCTCGAACTCGTGCCCGGCGACGTGATGAGAGCAGGAGAAGCTGACGAGCAGGCCACCCTTGGCGAGAAGGCGGGCTGCGCGTGCATGAAGATCGCGGTATCCGCGTAACGCCTCGGTCACTTTTGCACGGGTTTTTGTGAAGGAGGGCGGGTCGAGTATGATGAGGTTGTATTCGCCGCCGCGATTCAGGACGTCGAAGACATCGGCGTGCTTCACGTCGATATCGATTCCGTTCCGGGCCGCATTCTCGCGCAGCTTCGCAACGCTTTCGGCTCCGGACTCGACCGCTGTGACTGAAGCGGCCCCGCTCTTTGCGCAAGCGAGCGCAAACCCGCCCTGGTTTGAAAAACAATCCAGGACCCGGCGGCCGGCTGCCAAGGGTGCGACAAGCGCGTAGGAATCCAGCTGGTCCAGATAGAACCCGGTCTTGTGACCTGCTAGCGGATCCACGAGGAACTTGAGTCCGCCCGCCTCGACCTCGATGGGCAGACCCGGCGGGGCCCCGGCGAGGGTCCCCGTCCGGAGTTCCATTCCCTCCGCAGTGCGGACCGGCGCGTCGTTGCGCTCGATCACGCAATCCGCCGCAGTCAATTCGGCGAGAACCTTTGCGATCATCTCCCGGCGCAGGTCCATAGCCTTCGTGAGAGTCTGCAGCACAATGGTTTTTGCGTAGCGGTCGGCGATCACGCCAGGAAGCCCGTCGCTTTCGCTCCAGACCAGGCGGAGGAGATCGGGGCGGCAGCCGGCCGCAGCCCGGTATTCCAAGGCCTGCCCGATTCTCCGGCGGAAAAAGTCCTCGTCAAGATCCTGCCTCCTGCGGGAGAACCTCCTCACCACGATCTGGGATTTGGAGTTGTAGATTCCGACGCCAAGCAATTGGTCCCGCCCGTCTTTGATCGAGACGACGCTCCCGTCCTCCGGGTTCCCGAAGGTTTTCAGAATCTCGCTGGAATAAACCCAGTCATGCCCGTGCAGAATGCGCGAGCGGGGGCGGACAATGATTCCTCCCATGAGATCAGGCGGGGAGGAGTTCCTCGTGGCGGGTGACGACGCGGGCGGCTCCGGGCTCGGGATATTCAAAAATCCGTCCTTCGAAATTCCGGATCACGACCTTCTCGCTGTCGTGGTAGAGGACGTAGCCCGGATTGAGGGGGACTTTTCCTCCGCCGCCTGGAGCGTCAATCACGAACTGCGGGATGGCATACCCGGTGGTGAATCCCCGCAGCCCCTCGATGATCTCCAACCCTTTGGCCACGGAGGTGCGCAGGTGCGACGAGCCCCGGATCAGGTCGCATTGGTAAAGGTAGTATGGGCGTACCCGGCACAGCAGGAGCTTGTGGACGAGTTCCTTCATGGTTTCCACGCTGTCGTTCACGCCAGCCAAAAGCACGCTTTGGTTGCCAAGCGGAATCCCGGCATCGGCCAGACGGCCCAGCGCCTCGCGAACTTCGACGGTGAGTTCTCTCGGATGGTTGACATGCACGCTCATCCAAAGCGGATGATATTTTCTCAGCATTCCGCAGAGTTTCGGGGTGATCCGTTGCGGCAGGAAAATGGGAACCCGGGTTCCGATACGGAGAAACTCGATGTGGCGGATCGCCCGCAGCCGGCTGAGGATGCCTTCGAGTTTGTCGTCGGAGAGCAGGAGCGCGTCTCCTCCCGAGAGAAGCACGTCACGGACTTCGCTGTGTTTTTCAAGATAGGCAAAGGCCTGCTCAAAATCCAATTGCATCTCCTGCTCTCCAACCCCGCTCACCACCCTGCTGCGGGTGCAGTAGCGGCAGTAGGAGGCGCACCGGTCGGTTACGAGAAAAAGCACGCGATCCGGGTAACGGTGCACCAGCCCTGGCACCGGCATGGCCTCATCTTCCCCGCAGGGATCGGACATGTCGTAGGGAGAATCGTAACCTTCCTCAATGCTGGGAATAACCTGCCGGCGGATCGGGCAAGCGGGATCGTTACGATCGATCAGGTTGAAATAGTGCGGCGTGACAGCGAGTGCGAGTTTGGTGCCCGCGAGAAGAACCCCTGCCCGCTCATCGCCGGTCAGCGTCAGGTGCTTTTCAAGCGCCGAGAGCGTGGTGACCCGGTTTTGAAGCTGCCATTTCCAGTCGTGCCATTGTTCGGTGGTGGCATCCGGCCAGTAACCCGGTGAGTGGGAAACAAAGCGATCCTCGGTGTCTGAGTGCTCCATGGATGAATTGGGCCAAGCTACGCAAGTGTCGCCGCGTGTCAACGCGCGATCTTTACCCCGAATCCCACCAAAAAGGCAAAGAGAATGCACCAGGGAACCACTCCCAGGCTGAGGGCGACAAATACCTGGCACGCACGTGCCCCAACCGCAAGCCCCAGAACACTGCCGGCTTGCGGACCGATCGTCACTGGTGCCAGCAAGCCCAGTCCCGCAAGGCCCCACCTGTCCCAAATCCGCCAGATCAGCTTTGAGGTGTCTCTTTTCACGGGAATTTTCAGTTTCTTGACAAGCCAGTCCCTCAGCGGAGCGCCTGCCAGAAGCACCACCCAAGCCCCTGCGGAATAACCCGCCCATGCCGATACCGCCGCCAGCCACAGAGGAGCGCGCGCGGCAGCACCAGCCGGAATCGCTCCCAGAAAATAGAGGAAACCCAATCCGAATGAGAGAGCGACGCCGTAGCCCATGTTAACCATTTCCGCAAGATCTTGTCAGAAAGCCAGAGAACACTGAACAATTCTTTGACTTTCCTCTTCGCGACCTCCGCGCCGTGCCTGGAACCGGGGCGGAGGATCTTACCCCATTGCCACATCGAAACGGGTTAAATTGACCGACGGCTTGGCGAGCCATCCTTACCGATGCGTGCCAGACCGGTTTCGCCGAAACCGCCGTGATATTCTACCTGTCACGCCGTGCACTTGGCCTTATTGCGATTGGTGCGGAATCACGAAAGGAGCAACCACGCAGCACAATCCGAGCAGGGCCAAGATTGAGAATACTATGAACGGGAGGATCATGGTATATTCTAATCTTATCGCTCGCATTTATCAAATGTGGTCTGTGTAACATACCTTGGGAAAACAGTTTGCATCATCAGGCAAAACCGGGAATGATGCGGCACTTTTATGTCCTTGAAAGAGATCACGATCTTTACCGATGGGGGATGCCACGGAAATCCCGGCCCTGGCGGCTGGGGGGTGATCTTGCAATACGGCTCCCAAAAAAAGGAGCTCTCCGGCGGGGAATGCGACACCACCAACAACCGAATGGAACTGCGCGCAGCGATCGCAGGCCTCGCATCGCTGAAGGAATCCTGCTCAGTGACTGTTTTTACCGATTCGCAATATGTGCGGCAGGGAATTCTCGAATGGATTCACAAATGGAAGGCGAGGAAATGGATGAGAACAGCCAGCCAACCGGTAAAAAATGCCGATCTCTGGCGCGAACTGGACACCGAAGCCGCGCGGCATCAGGTCAAATGGACATGGCTCAAAGGTCACGCCGGCCACCCGGAAAATGAACGCTGCGATGAATTGGCCTCGGCCGAAATCGCAAGGATCAGAAGTTCGGGCTCCATGGGCAAATCGCCCCACGAACCAAAAAAGCCCGCGGAGAACCAAGTCGCCGGCCCGAGTCAAGGCCAGCTCTTGTAGCCGCGCCCGGAACTACAGCTTGTGCCCCATTTTTTTCTTCTTGGTGGCGAGGTATTTGGCGTTGTGAGGATTAGTTTTAGAGCGGATCGGGAGCTGCTCGACAATTTCGATGTCGTATCCTTCTAGGCCCACGACTTTGCGCGGGTTGTTGGTGAGGAGCCTGATCCGGCGGACACCCAAATCGGAGAGTATCTGGGCGCCGAGCCCGTATTCGCGCAGGTCCATCGGAAACCCGAGCTTCTCATTGGCCTCCACGGTATCGAGCCCCTGTTCCTGAAGTTTGTAGGCGCTGATTTTCGGCCCGAGTCCGATCCCCCTCCCCTCCTGCCGCATATAAACCAAGACGCCGGTGCCGGCCTCTTGGATCCGCTTCATCGCCTGGTGCAATTGCGAGCCGCAATCGCATCTCCGCGATCCGAAGACATCTCCTGTCAGGCATTCGCTATGGACGCGCACGAGCGTCGGCTTGCCGGAGGAAATCTTTCCCAGCACCAACGCGATGTGATGCAGGCCATCGACGAGCGATCGGTAAAGGTGCAGATCGAAATCCCCGTAATCGGTCGGCATCAGGATCGTCTCCTCGCGCTCGATCAGCTTCTCGCTCTTCCTGCGGTGGGCGATAAGATCCTGAATCGAACAGAGTTTCAATCCGTGCTTGCGCTTGAATTTCACAAGATCCGGAAGCCTCGCCATCGAGCCGTCCTCTTTGAGAATTTCACAAATGACGCCGGACGGATCGAGCCCGGCCAGCCGGGCCAGGTCCACGGCGGCCTCTGTGTGCCCCGCCCTTTGAAGAACCCCGCCGGGCTTGGACTGCAGCGGGAACACGTGCCCGGGTTGAACGAGGTCCGCCGGGAGCGAGCTTTCCTGCGCGAGCACGCGGATTGTCGTCGAACGGTCTTTGGCGCTGATGCCTGTGGTGATGCCGGACGTCGAGTCTACCGAGACCGTAAAGTCGGTTTTGAAAAGCTCGCGGTTGTGCGCCACCATGCGCTGGAGTCCCAGTTTCTGCGCACGGCCCTCGGTGATCGGCGAACAAATGAGCCCCCGTCCGTGCTTGGCCATGAAATTCACCGCGGCCGGCGTGACTTTGGAGGCAGCCATCAGGAGATCGCCCTCGTTTTCCCTGTCTGCATCGTCTGTGACGATCACCATTCGGCCACGGCGAATGTCGGAAATCACGGAGGCTATCGGGTCAAATGGTGTCTTCATAAGGCAGGGGGATCATCCTATCGCCCAAGGGTTGTCTCTGCAATTTGTTTCAAAATGCGCTTGCCAATTTCGCGCTTATCTATATAGTTCGCCCTTCTATGGCAAAAACAGCATGGCTCGAGCGCAACAAGCGCAAAGCGGCGACGGTGGCGAAATACGCCTCCCTTCGCGCGGAACTGAAGGCGAAAAAAGATTATGCATCTCTCGCCCAGCTTCCCCGCGACGCGAGCCCAACCCGCCTCGTCAATCGCTGCAAGGTCACCGGCCGCCGTCATGCCTATATCCGCCGATTCAAGGTCTCCCGTATCACCTTCCGCGAACTCGCATCCGCTGGCCTCATCCCGGGCGTGACGAAATCGAGCTGGTAGAAGCTTCGCCGGTTTCCACCGGTCATGTCGATTAGCAAACATGGGCTCGCTGAGAGCGGCGGCCGCAACTGCTCGGGCGAGCAACCAATTTCTGCAGGGGCCAGAAAAGCCGGTTTTCTCGGCTGTTGGCGGAGTTTCTTCGGGTTCGGATTTGCAGGTGTTCTTGGTCTGATCTTTCTTGCCGATTCATCCTCACACGCCGCTTTGATCTCCATCGAGGGGGAATCTCCCGCCTCGTCCAGCGTCACCAGACATCCGTGGTGGTATGAGCAGGTGAGGAAGGAAGCCCTCTCCGGGGGCGCTTATCTGGCTCATTTCGATCAGGCCAAAGCAGGTGAAGCGGTTTACGCATTCACTGTCTCCGAAACCGGAGCCTACCGTGTTTGGCTGCGCGCCAATCCGATCAAGTCGGCCATGTCGTGGAAGCCCGACGGGGCTGATTGGTTGCCTGTCTCGCTGGACAAGGCAATCGACGTCGTAAACATCGCCGCCAACAATGCTCCCGACCTTCGCTTCCTAGGATGGATTGACCTCGGGATTCAGAATTATTCCGCCGGCAAACACACTCTCGCTTTCCGTTTCCAGAAAGGGGAGGCCCCGCAATACCACGGCGCGATCGATCAGATCGTCCTGACGACGGATGCGAATTACCGCCCATCGGGATCCAGTTCCGCTCCTCGGATCGATGCGAACAATAGCGCGGCCACAAGGACGTTCGACTCCTCCGACGCATGGGCATTTCAGTCAGAAGATGACAGTTTTTCTTCGGAAGCGGCACTTGATCTGAGGCTCACGCTCAATGAAAAAGTCGCCGGAGAAAAAGGATTCATCAGGCTTTCTGCGGATCGCATGGGCTTCGTGCGAGGGGACGGCGAACCGATCCGTTTTTGGGGAGTCGTCTCCGATGGATTCAATCTCAAACCCGAGGAGATGGAGCGACATGCCGTCTGGCTGGCCAAGCGCGGTGTCAACATGGTCCGCATTCATGCCGAACTTTGCGAAACCAAAGAGGGGGCGAAGATCACCGATGTGAATCGGAAAACTCTCGATGGCATTCTGCGCTGGGTCGCGGTGTGCAAGCGGCACGGGATCTACACCACCATCTCGCCTTACTGGGCGCACGCCACCGCTCCGGCAAGCTGGGAGATCGAAGACTACGCTGGAAAGCAGCCATGGGGGTTACTCTTCTTCAATCGTAGGCTACAGGAAGGATACCGCGCCTGGGCGAGAGCGCTTTACACGGCACCGAACCCTTATGCGAACAACATCCCGCTGAAAGACGAACCCGCCGTGGCTATCGTACAGGCGCAAAACGAGGACTCGCTTCTCTTCTGGACGTTCAACGGCCTCCGGCCCGCACAGCGCCGCCTCCTCGGTTCGCAATTTTTTGCGTGGGCGGAGCAGCGTCACGGCTCGATCGCCAAAGCACTCGCAGCATGGGAGAACGCTGCCGCCGATGGCGATGACTTTCCGGCGAAGGTTCTTGGGTTCCGCAATCTTTTCGAACTCACCGCACAGGCCCCGCCCGCGGGCGCGGGCATGGCGCGCCGACGTGCGGACCAGATGGAATTCCTCACGGAAACCCAGCGCCGGTTCCACTCAGACCTGGAAACATTTTACAAAAAGGACATCGGCATCCGTTCGCTGACCAACGCCATGAACTGGCGATCCGCCGATCAAGTGACAATGGATGACGCCGAACGCTACAGCTACACGCCGATGGATGTTTCTGCGGTCAACTACTACACCGGCGGAGTGCACGTCGGGAAGAACAACGGCTTCCGCATCGATCCCGGGCATTTATTCACCAACGGATCCGTGCTGCGCGGCACGGCGCCGCTGCCAACGGCTCTCAAGCAGACGCTCGGACACCCGATGCTGGTCACTGAGTCCGCCTGGGTGCATCCGAACCTCTACCAAAGCGAGGGCCCGTTTCTGATGTGCGCCTACCAGTCGCTGAGCGGGGTGGCTATTAACTACTGGTTCGCGTTTCCCGGGGCGGGATCGCCGGAATGGGCGAAGGACAACCGCGCGATGTTCTGGCCAGTTGGCAACAGCTATGCAGCCTGGAAGTGGTATGGCAATTATCCGATGCAGGCTGGGCAATTCCCAGCCTTTGCCCTTGCTTACCGGCTCGGTTATATTGCGAAGGCCACAGAGCCGGCCGTTTATGAGGAGCGCTCGCTCGATGATCTCTGGCAGCGCCGCATCCCGATCATCAGCGAAGCCGGACGATTCGACCCCAATCGCGATTCGGGCACATTCGCGCCGGAATCCCCGCTGAAGCAGGAAGTCTGCCGCGATGCGTTTTTTGTTGGTCCGGTTGTCTGCAAATTCGGAGGAAATGCGAACAACAACCGCGTCGTCGATCTCTCGAAATACATCGAGGAAAAGTCCGGCGCTGTCCGCTCGTTGACCGGACAGCTCTCGATCAACCAAAAACGCGGGGTGGCCACCATCGCAGCCCCGAAGGTCCAGGGCGTCTGCGGGTTTCTGCGCGAAGCAGGCGGCACGTTCGATCTCGGAACCACCCGCTGGGAATCCACGAATGAGTATATCTCGCTCGTGGCCGTCTCGCTGGATGGAAAAGAACTCGCCGCTTCCAAACGTATTCTTGTGCAAGCCGGAACCACCTCGCGCCTCGGCGGATTCGCGGTCCGCGATACCACGGTGAAAGCCGACGGCAAAGAGGTCGCCGGCGAGGAAATCGTGAGCAATGGCGCGCCGCCATGGCTCGTGGCCAAAACCCACGCCACGCTCACCATCGCCAACCCGAACATCACGAAGGCGACCGCCCTTGATCCCAATCTGTATTCGAAGGGCACCGTGCCGGTAAAGCGCATCGGCAGCAAGGCCATGATCGAACTCCCACCGGATGCGCTCTACACCGTGCTGGAGTGAGCGGACGCCAACTCATCCATCAACGCCCGGTTGAGCCGGATGCCCGCCAAGAAATTTTCGACGGGAAAGTTTTCGTCCGGGGCGTGCGCCCGGCAATCCGGTGAGGCGAGAGCGAGGAGGAGGGAATCGCTGCCGAGCTTTTCCTGGAATGTGGCTAGGATCGGGATCGATCCGCCCTCTCGCATGAGGGCCGGCTTTTTCCCGAAGACTTTTTCCAGCGCTCGCCGGGCGGCGAGTCCATCCGGGCTGTTGGGATCGAAGAAATACGATGATCCTCCATGTCCGCGGGTGATTTCCAGGCGGACGCCAGCAGGTTTGTTCTTCGCAAAATGCGCTTCGGCCAGGCGGAGGATTTCGTCCGGGTTCTGGTCGGGCACGAGACGGAAAGTGACTTTGAAAAATGCCTCGGAGGGAATCACCGTCTTGCTCCCCTGCCCCTGGTATCCCCCGCCGAGGCCGTTGATC
>Ga0194054_10000097_pt1 | contig 42810 bp, 29 predicted proteins | sample SepL2210m_MetaG_FD_163628 | JGI IMG/M metagenome (GOLD analysis project Ga0194054, IMG submission 163628) | Anoxic zone freshwater microbial communities from boreal shield lake in IISD Experimental Lakes Area, Ontario, Canada - Sep2016-L227-10m | ecosystem: Environmental > Aquatic > Freshwater... | reverse complement strand
CGATCACAACGAGCAGAGCCTACGGATCGTCGAGGTGATCGAGGAAAAATATCCGATGCGGACCGGGCTCAACCTCACTTGGGATGTGCGCGAGGGAATCCAAAAGCACGCCGGCGGGTATATCCATCCGACCAGCGGTAACCGTCATCCCTCCCCGTCGCTGGAGGCCCAAGTCGCCGATCTGGCGGACGAGATCACGTATTCAAGCCACGATCTGGACGACGGCCTCGACGCGGGGCTTCTGCAACCGGAAAAACTGGAGGCTGTGCCGCTCTGGATGCGGGCCGTCCGCCGCGCCCGCGGTGAGTATGCGACAACCGATCCGGCCCGGCACCGTGGGTTCGTGATCCGTTGCCTCGTGAGCGAACTCGTGGAAGACCTCGTCCGCCAGACCGCTACTAATCTGGCGCGGAGCAAACCCTCCACTCTGGAGGACATCCGCAACCACCCTTCACGGCTGGCCGCATTCAGCCCGCCGATCCGCAAGGAACTCACCGCGCTGCGGAAATATCTTTTCAAAAACCTTTACCACCATCCGGAGGTTGCAGGCGCAAACCGGAAAGCGGCACGGATGATCTCGGAACTCTTCCACACGCTTTCCGCGAACCCTGCAAGACTCGGACGCAAAGCCAGATCGCGCATACGGAAGGACGGGCTGGAGCGCAGCATCTGCGATTACATCTCCGGGATGACAGACCGCTACCTGGCACTTCAGCACCGCGAGTTGGTGGATTCCAAAACGCGCGACTGAGCTTGTAAAATCAACAGGCTGTTGACACAACCGCCTCTACAACATCAGGCCATTGTTTTTTCTGCGCATCCGGCTGATCGTCACCTGCACGTCCTTCTCAGCCGCTTCGATCTCCGACTGGAGTTGGCGTGAGGAAATGGCGATCGCGCCAAATGACTCGACGGTCGTGCGTTCCAGGTGGTCGTCGGTCGCCACCGTGACGTCGCAGCCGGCGGCGTATTTCGCCGCAAGCCGCTCGATGATCGAATCCGCGGTCTGCCCGTCTTTGGAATAGAAGATTTTGATCCCGCCCGGGCTCCCCTCGCTGGACGGTTTGTCCCCCCTTCCGTCAAAAACCACCGCGACTGTCCAATCGGAATTGTCCTGCAGCGAGGTCAGCATCCGGACGAGAGTCTCGCGGACCGAGGCTCCCCCGGTCGCGTAGTCGCGCGAAAGTTCCGGCCATTGGAAGATCATGCTGTGGCCGTCCACGATGAGAATTTTTTGCTTCATCGCCGGGCCGATAGCCTCCGGTTACTTGGCGTCCGGAAGAATTTGCGTATTGATCCGCTCGATCCCCTGGCGCGCAAAATCACTGGCGGGATAATCCTTCTGAGCCTTCAAATACCATGCGAGCGAGGACCCCAACTGGTCCTTTTTCTCCTGCTCCTCAGCCTGTTTGAGCGCGCGGACAAAATCTGACGCCCGCGTGGTCAGGTTCGCGCGGACCTGGTTGAGCTTGTTGTCCTCCGGGAACTGGCGGTAGGCCGATTCCGCGCTCTCCCATGCCCCGGCAAAATCCCCGCGCTTCTCGACCTCCTGCGCGCGGATGATCGCGGCCTCGACCAGAGCCATGTTGTCGAGGACCTTGCGGAGTTGCTCCTGCTTCTCGGGGAACATTGCCGTCGCTGCGATGAACCGCATTTTGTCATCGAAAATCTGCCGGTAGTTTTTCTGGCTCAGCAACTGGTCAAAATCCGTGATCGCCCGCTGCTGGACGTCGGACTGACTAAATATCATTCCCCCGACTTCGGTCAGCGCCGGGTTCCGAGGCCAGATTTCCGCCGCGGCCTTCAGTTCCGATTCCATGGCTACCTTGTCTCCGCTTGCCGCCGCGTTGCGCGCCTTGGCGAGGTGCATCGAGCTGACCGTCTTGGCGGTTTCAACCTTTGCGAGCGGTTTACTGACGTCGAAATCGACTGCGATTGTCTGCAACTCATTGACCAGCTTCTCGGCCCGGGTGAGGTCGTTGACTTCGAGCGCAGCGAGAAGCTCGTTTCCCTTCTGCGAAAAATCGAGAGCCCGGCGCTTGTCCTCCCGGCTCAGGAGCCGGACGGAGGGCATGAACTCGCCCAGTGCGAACGTCTCCGCCAGCCGCTCGGTCGCGCTCTTCATCTCATTTTTTGAAAGCAGGAATTTGTAGGCCTCGACGCCCTCGTTGACATCGCGGATCGCCTCGCTGGCGAGGCCGTCGAGCTGGCTGAGCGAGTTGATGAGCTTGCTGACCGCCTGGGCGGCTGTGGCGGCCCCGCCGACGAGGCTTTCGACGCCGAGGTTTTGGACCCCCATCTTGATGCCCTGCGCGGAGAACGACTGGCCGGACGGTGCGTATCCGCCGCCGGCACCGGTGCCGTTGGTTCCGGTGCCGCCAGCGACGTATCCCCCGCCCTTGGCCTCGCCGGAGACCTTCGGATCGAACTCCGCCTCAATTTTCGCCTGCCCGGCATCCTTGTTCGTCGGGAGCCCATCCACCATTTTTTTGAAGACTTCAATCGAGTTGTCACCGTCGGTATAAAGCGCCCGGTAGAAACGGTTGGCGATGATGACGTGCTCGAACCGCCGAGTGGCAAAAAACTGCATAATGAGCGCCTGGAGATAGCCTTTGGCAGTCAGTTCAAGGCTGGCCATGCGGGCTTTGTTGTTCTCGATCGTCTGGCCGGCCTCGGAGAGTTTCCTCTTGGTGGTTGCGACTCGGGCATCCCGTGCAAGTTTTTGATTTTCCTGCCCGAGGGGATCATCTTTGGCAACCTTGGTCATAAGGGTGCTGCCAGTCGCCGCGACCTCGTTGTTCCATTCGGCCTGCGCCCGCTGCTTCTCCCAGAGCGCATTGTCGCGCTTGAGTCTCTCCACCTGGGCCAGGGTGTTCTGCGCGGAGTAAATGGCGTCCGACAAAATGCTGCAGAGGTTGGCGTCGTCCTTGTATCTGGAAGCTTCTTTCAGGAGGGCGAACGCCGAGTCCTGGTTCGCCTTCGTGGCCTTCCCCGGCGAGAGGAGGTCCATGATTTTGTCAATCGTCTGCCGGTAGGCGACGTCGGCGGCATCGGTCGCGGGAGCCGCGTTCAGATACTTTTCAAACCGGGCGCGGAACAGCCGGTTATCGTTGATGTTCCAGAGCTTACCGTCATAGGACATCGTGTCGTTCCCGGGATCGAAATGGGGAACATCCCTGCCGATGAACCCCTCGTTCATCTGGCCGGGCCGCGCCCCGCCGGTGGCGGCTTTCGAGTCCCCGGCTCCGGGTGGAACCTGGCCCTGCGGGAGAGCGGTGGCCGCACCAAAAACGAGGGTAAAAAACAGGATCGCAGGAGTTCTCATTGCTGGGCCAACTTTTTGGTTTTCAAGATTCCTTTTGGGTCCACCTCGAGGACAAAACGGAACTTCTGTCCTTTCTGGATATTAATCGCATTGAATTCCGGTGTCACCAGCACCGGGATGGTCTCTTTCTCGACATCGACCGCAATGAGCCGTCCGGCGGTGGGCGACCAAGCAAGCGAATTCGAGACCTCGCCCTCAGCTTTATAAATGTTCCCGCGCAGGCTGTTTGCGTTTTCCATGTAGGAGGGGACATCGAGCACTGCGATCTTCCTGTCTGGATCGGATCCGGAGGACAGAAAAAACCGGGAGCCGACAAAGGCGACGAGGATCAGGCCGATGGCCAAAAACAGCCAGAGGGGACTGAACGAGGATTTCTTGCGACGTGCCATTATAGATAGGTAGCTGCAATGTGGGCCGAGTTCAAAGGGAAAACGACTCTCCTAGCACAGGTGGTCGCGGGCTGGCGATCCTGATTTTACCCGGACACTGCTGTCCGTGTGAGCCGCCGGGACCGCCAAATGAAGAAAATGGCGGGATACACGAGAAGCTCCATGAGCGTCGAGGTGATCACGCCGCCGACCATCGGGGTGGCGATGCGCTTCATCACATCAGCCCCCGCGCCGTGGCTCCAGAGGATCGGCGTCAAGCCCGCGATGATGACGGCGGCCGTCATGGCCTTTGGGCGCACGCGCTTGACGGCGCCGTGGTAGATGGCGTCGCGCAGGTCGTCCACATTCCGCATGATACCGTTGTTTTTCCACTGCTCGTAGGCAAGATCGAGGTAGAGGAGCATCACGACACCGGTCTCGGCATCGAGCCCTGCCAGCGCGATGATGCCGACCCAGACGGCCACGCTCAGGTTGTAGCCCAGGAGGTAGATCGCCCAGAACGCGCCAACGAGGGAAAACGGAACCGCCAGGAGGACGATCGCGGTTTTGATCGCGGACTGAGTGTTGAGGTAAATGATGAGGATGATCAGCAACAGCGTGGCCGGGATCACGAGATGAAGGCGCTGCTGGGCACGCAGCATGTATTCGTATTGGCCGCTCCAGATGATGTTGTAGCCGTTGGGCACGGAAATTTTCCCGCTGCCCACGGCCTCATCGACTGCCCGGCGGGCCATCTGGACATAGGTCCCGATGTCCATGTTTGTTACATCGACATAGATCCACGCATTCGGAACCGCGTTTTCGCTTTTGATCCCCATCGGGGCACGGACGACTTTCAGATCGGCGAGCTGGCCGAGCGGGATCTGTGCGCCGGTCGGCGTCGGCACGACGATTTCCTTCAGCGCGTCGAGATTTTCACGGAAGTCGCGGTCGTAGCGGAGGGTGATCGCATAGCGTTCGAGCCCTTCGACGGTCGTCGTCAGCGGCATGCCGCCGAGCGCGACTTCGAGGACTTCCTGCACGTCACCGAGCGTGAGCCCGTAGCGGGCGATCTCGTCCCGCCGGATATTGAACTCGATATAGTTCCCGCCCATCACCCGCTCGGCAAACACGCTGGATGTGCCCGGCACATTGCGCACCACAGCTTCGATTTCGGAAGCGATGCGTTCCAACTCGGCGAGGTTCGGGCCGGCCACCTTGATGCCGACCGGCGTCTTGATTCCCGTGGCCAGCATGTCGATGCGGGTCTTGATTGGCATCGTCCATGCGTTGGTCAGCCCGGGGATCTGGATCGACGCGTTGAGCGCATCGACCAGCTCATCCACCGTTCTCCTTCGGTGGGCGATGACCTTCCCGGACATGTCCTTGATATCCACCACAGGCCAGTCTTTTTCATCCTTGAGCATGATCGTGGTTTCGATCATGTCGAACGGAGCGGGATCGGTGGCGGTTTCGGCACGGCCGATTTTTCCAAACGCGCGCTGGACCTCCGGGAAGCTTTTGATGATCCGGTCGGTGATCTGGACAATCTCCCGGGCCTTTGTCGGCGGGATGCCCGGAAATGTTGTCGGCATGTAGAGGAGGTCGCCCTCGTAAAGCGGCGGCATGAACTCCGAACCGATGTGCTGGAACGGAAACACTTTTCCGAAGATCGCGGCGGCGTTCCTCAACGGTCCCTCCGGAAGCCGTGATGTCACCAGGAAATCCCAGGGAACAAAGACCCAGACAACGATCCCGAGCGCCGCGCCGATCACCTGCCAGCGGAAACGGATCACGAAGTCGATGCAGGGATGGTAGGCCCAGATCAGGAAGCGGTTGACTGGGTTCTTCTCCTCCGCCGGAATTTTTCCCCGGATGAAATACCCCATGAGGACCGGAGCCAGCGTGATCGAGAGGAGGGCGGCAGCCGCCATCGAGTAGGTCTTTGTGAACGCGAGCGGTTTGAACAGGCGGCCCTCCTGAGCCTGCAACGTGAAAACCGGAATAAACGAAACTGTGATCACGAGCAGAGAGTAAAACAGCGTCGGGCCAACCTCGACGGCAGCATCCCGGATGATCTGCCAGTGGTCCTTCTTCCCTCCGTCATGTTCGATGTGCTTGTGCGCGTTCTCGATCATGATGATCGCAGCATCGACCATGGCTCCGATCGCAATCGCGATGCCGCCGAGCGACATGATGTTTGCGCTGAGCCCCTGCGCCCGCATGATCACGAAGGAAGCGAGCACGGCAATGGGCAGAATCGTTATAGCCACAAGCGCGCTCCGGAAGTGGAGCAGGAAAACCAGGCAGACGAGCGCGACGACGATGCTTTCCTCGATCAGCTTTTCCTCGAGCGTTTTGACCGCGCGGTCGATCAGTGCGGTGCGGTCGTAGGCGACGGTGTAGGAGACATCTTTCGGGAGCCCCTTCATCGCCTCGTCGAGTTTGGCTTTGACATCGTTGATGACCTGGCGGGCGTTCGCACCGTAGCGGACGACGACGATGCCGCCCACGGTTTCGCCCTCCCCGTTCAGCTCGGCGATCCCGCGGCGCATGTCGGGGCCGAGTTGGACGGTCGCCACATCGCGCAGGAGGACTGGAACGCCATTTTCCCCGACACCGACAGCCACCTTTTCGAGATCAGAAACCTGCTCGACATAGCCTTTCACACGCACGATGAATTCCTTTTCGGCGAGCTCGATCGACCGTCCGCCGACCTCGCCGTTGCTCTTCTTGATGGCGTCGCCCACGTCGCGGATCGAAACGTCGTAGGCCCGGAGTTTCACCGGATCGACGGTGATTTGGTATTGCTTGACGAAGCCTCCCACGGAAGCCACCTCGGCGACTCCCTCCACCGACGAGAGCTGGTATTTGAGATACCAATCCTGCATCGAGCGAAGTTCGGCGAGGCTACGTTCTTTGGAGTTCAGGGAATACATGAACGCCCAGCCGACGCCGGTGGCATCGGGCCCAAGCGTCGGGGCGACCCCCTGCGGTAAGCGGGAGGTCAGCCCGCTGAGGTATTCCAAAATCCGGCTGCGCGCCCAATAGGGGTCCGTGCCGTCCTCGAAAATGACATAGACGAACGAGAAGCCGTAGAACGAATACCCGCGCACGGCTTTCGCTTTCGGCACGGAAAGCATCTTTGTCGTGATCGGGTATGTGACTTGGTCCTGGACGAGTTGCGGGGCCTGCCCCGGCCACTCGGTGTAGATGATGACCTGGGTATCCGAGAGGTCCGGGATCGCGTCGAGCGGAATCGTGTGCAGCGCCAGCCATCCTGCGACGATGAGCACGACGGTCCCGATGAGGATCAGGAACCGGTTCCGCAGCGAAAAATCAATGATTGCCCGGAGCATGGTCAGCGGGATGAGGCGTGGCGGTCGGCTGGGCGGAGGCGGTGCCCGGGATCAGGGTCATGCCACAGATCGGGCACTTCCCGCCGTGATCATATTCGATGCTCGCATGCTCGGGCATCGGGCACACAAATGTCTTCGGCGGGGCCAGCGGAGTTGGCTGAGCGACAGCCACCGCGGTGGCCGGCTGCTCGGCGGGGCGGGATTTTGCATCAGGGCTCATCATTTTCTGGATCGCCTCGCGGAGCTGGCTTTCGGAGTCGAACATGAACTGCGCGGAGGTGACGACTTTTTCGCCAGGACTCAAGCCCTGAAGAACCTGGTAGCGCGCGCTGCTATCGCGCGGCCCCAGAACTACTTCGCGCGGGTCGAATTTCCCGCCTTCCAGCGCCACGAATACCGTCGACCGGTCTCCGCTCCTCAAAACGGCGCTTTCCGGAACGAGCGTCACGGACGGGCTGATCCGGGATTTCATCTCCACCTTTGCGAACATGCCCGGTTTCAGAAGGAGTCCGGGATTGTGGAATTCCATGCGGACCTGGGCGGTCCGGGTCTTGGCGTCGAGCGTGGGATAAACGTAGGTCACCCGGCCGAGGAATTTCTGGCCCGGAAAAGAGTCAATGGTGGCGACTGCTTCCTGCCCGAGTTGGACGAACGGCATGTCCTGCTCGTAAATCTGAGCCTTGAGCCAGATGAGTGAGAGATCGGCAAGGCGGTAGAGGTTCATGCCCGGCTCAAACATCATCCCCTGCACCGCCGTCTTTTCGACCACCACCCCGTCTGCCGGCGAAAATACCGAGATTGTCCGCGACGGTTGCGGGTTCGCCTTCAATTTCTCCAGTTCGCTGTCCGCCACGCCCAGCAGGCTCAGGCGCTCGAGGGTCGTCTTCGCCAGCGCCGTGTTCCCGCTGCGCGTGAGCGATGCGAATTCCAGTTCGGCATTATAGACGTCCGGAGAATAGGTTTCGAAAAGCGGCTCGCCTTTTTTCACGGCCTGGCCGGTGGTATCGACGAAGAGTTTGTCGATCCAGCCCTTGAATTTGGCGGTCACATCGGTGAGCGCCGTCTCGTTGAAATCCACGACGCCGACCGTCCGGATCGAGCGTTCGAGCGGCCCTTCGATCACCTCGCCAATCCGCACTCCCATCGTTTGAATGGTCACGGGATCGACGATGATCGTCGCGTTACTCTCGACGGCTGGCTGATCGGAAGCCTGTTGCTTGCGCACCGGCTCGAGTTTCATGCCGCAAATCGGGCAGTCGCCGGGATGGTCCTGGATGATCTGCGGATGCATCCCACAGGTGTAGAGCTGCTTTTCGGCTGTGGGCTTCGAGGTAGCGCCAAAATGCGGGATGAGGAGAAGCAACCCGACGATCCCGATACCAACGAGACTAACAACCAGTGCGCGTTTCATATGATGGACTGTAGCGATCAGTGTTTGGCCGGCGGTTTCCTGTCATGGATAGTGTTCGTGAAAATGTCGCGGTTGAGGAAGCGGTTCGAGCCGAGGGCAGCCTCCAACTCGCTGAGCGCCTGCGCCTGGTTCATCAGCGAATCGACATAGAACAACCGCTGGTTGATCTCTTGGTTCGTGAGCGTGATGGCCTCTGGGGTATTCGCCTCCCCCGTCTGGATCGACGACTCCAGAACCCCGCGCGTCTCGTCCAGAAGCGGAAGGGAGTCTTTCGAAATCTGGGAGGCGATGGAGGCGGTTTTCGCGGCGCGCACGCGGGCGCTGCCGATCTCGGCTTCCGCAGTGAGCCTCGCGGCTTCGAGCAATCCGCCCGCCTTTTCGAGCCCGGCCGTCTTTTCGGCGACGGAGCCCTGGTTGCGGTTCCACACCGGCAACGGCACGATGACCCGCGCCCCAAGAAAATTGTCATTCATGAGGTCTGTGCCGTTGAGCGTCTTCATGTATTCGTATTCTACGCCGACGGTGATGTCCTCCCACGCTTCAGCCCGCGCGAGGGCGATTTCCGCACGGGCGACGTCCGATTCAAGCGATGCGCGGACGAGATCCGGGCGATACAGGGAAGTTCCGTTTGCTCCGGGCTTCAATCGCCCGATGATCTCGTCCAGCGAGCCCGTTAAACTCAAGCTCTCCGCAGCCTTCATTCCCAGCGCGCCCTTGAGCGTCGCCACCGCAGCCCCCTCGTCGGCTTCGAATGCCAGCAGTTGTTGCCGGACTCCTTCCTTCTCTACCTTCGCGAGATTGACGGTCATCGCAGTGGCCTGGCCGGACTGCCGCCGGGCTTCGTTCAACGCGATCAGCGAATCCATCGAGGAGAGCAGCTTTTTGAGCGCCGCAACTTTCTCCGCCGCCGCGCGGGCCTGGATAAACGTGCGCTGGACATCAAGGATCAGCTTGCGCTCAGCATCGCGAACATCCGTCAGCGCCACCGCCACCTCCACGCGCGAAACCGTTTGGGCGCGGGCCAGGCGCCCGCTCCACGGAAACCGCTGCATCAGCGAGGCCATCGCCTTGTTCTGGCCCTCACCACCGAAAAAGACATCCGAACGATACGAAAGGTCGATCTCCGGGTTCGGCCACAACCCCGCCTGCAGGAGCTTGCCCCGAGCCTGCCCGATCGTCGAATAGGCGGCCCGGATCGCCGGATTGTGCCCGAGAGCGAATTTTTGCGCCTGGTCAAAGTCCAGCGTCTCCGCCGCGAGGATGGAGGGAAACAAAAACAAGGCTGCAATTCCTCTCATATTGGAGTGTAAAACGAAAAACCTCTCGCAGTCCCTCAAAAAAGTGCGGCGCTTCCATGCGGGCAGCCGTCTCATCCGGAGTCAGAACAGACCCGATCAATGCCGTTCATCTCCATATCGACGCGACGGGCGCAGAGATCACTGGCAGACGTCACCCTCGATTTTGAGATCCAGGCCGATCTTCTGGAAGGTCGCGTCATGAAGCTGAATTCCTTCCTCATTCGAGCCGGCTCCCAGGCCGGCAATGGCGGGGACCCCGCCGCCGATGAGAACCGGGGCGACGTAGAACACCACGCGGTCCACGAGCCGCTGATCGAAAGCCTCACCCAATGTTCGTCCGCCCCCCTCGATCAGCAGCTTCTCTACCCCTCTACCTCCCAGGTCTTTCAAGACCTCCCGGAGCGGGACGTTTTTATAGACAAGGGTTTTCTCGCGGAATTCGTCGGTGAAGACGTGGCTCGTGCGGGGAAGTTTTCCCGTGCGCGTCCAGACCACCCGCCAAGGTTGAATCGCGGCAGGAATCCCGCGGATCGTGAGTCGCGGGTTGTCGGCCCGGACAGTTTCTCCTCCGACGAGAATGGCCCCGCACCCCGCCCTCAGCCTCATCGCGTCGAGCCGGGATTCCTCCGAGGTGATCCACCGCCTTCCCGGCGGCGACGAGATGCAGCCGTCGAGGCTCATCCCCGCCTTGGCCACCACAAAGGGAAATCCGGTCGCGATCCATTTGTTCCAGGCTTTGTTCAACAATGCGCATTCTTTCGCCAAAACGCCGCCCGTCACCGACACTCCTGCCTTTTTAAAGATTCTGTCCGCCCGGCCGGCATGGCTGGGGTTGGGGTCGCGGGCACCATAGACGACCCGACGGATTCCGGCGTCGATGATCGCCCGTGTGCAGGGCGGCGTGCGCCCGTGCGTCGAGCAGGGTTCGAGCGTCACATACAGTGTCGCCCCCCGCGCATCGCATAAGTTTTTCAAAGCGCGCAACGCCTCGATTTCCGCATGAGGACAGCCCGCCGCACGGTGCCAGCCGCGCGAGAGGAGCTTCCCCCTTTTGACCACGACAGCTCCGACGGCGGGATTCGGGTGAGTCCGTCCCGATCCCCTGGCCGCCTCGAGAAGAGCGGTCCTCAGATATTTTATGTCCTCGCGAATCGATGGGGTCACAGGCATGATCATCCACAACCACATTGATCGTGCAACTTCGCTTCCAGGATAAAGAGCACTTCTTCCACGATACCGCCCAGATGCTTCGAAGCGGAATCCCACTCCAACGGGCGTGGGAACATCTCGCCGCCGGCCGCGACCGTGCGGCCGCCGCTGCGCGCGCGGCCGCCCCGCTTGTCAACCAGAAGCTCGACGCCGCGCTCAAGGCAGCAGGCTTCTCGATCGTTGACAGGGAAATCTTTGCCGCCGGAGAGCAGAGCGGAAGATTGGAGGAGGCATGCCGCGAGTTGGCGGACTACTACGCCCACCTCGCGAAGGGCAGGAAGCGCGCGGTCGCAGCGTCGCTCTACCCGGTCTTCATTCTCCACCTCGCGGCTCTGCTGCTGTCAACCCCGCCTGCCATCATCGATGGAAGCATTTCCAGTTTCGTCAAACACGTCGCGTTCTTTCTCGGCACAGCCTACTTGTTCGGAGGGTGCTTCGTCCTGTTGTTCTGGACTCTTGCGCGATTATTTCAATCCAGCGCGGCAGCCGACCGCTTGATCCGAAGGATTCCGGTTGTGGGCGGCTTCTTCCGCGATGCGGCGCTGGCCAGGTTCTGCCTGGTCCTCTCGCTCGGTATCCGATCTGCTGACGGCGTGCTTTCGAGCCTCCGCCGGGCCGGGCGCGCGAGCAAAAGCGCCTGCGCGGAGGAGGCCGCGGTCGCGGCAATCCCCGCCATTCGCTCGGGGACTGGCTTCGCTGATTCTCTGGCGACCTCACGCGCCTTCCCGGTAGACTTGGAACGCGCGTTCCGTGTCGCGGAGGCTTCCGGCCGGCTTGAGGAGGAAATCACGCGATGGGCGGGGATCTACCGGGACCGCTTTTTCCAGCGCGTCGACTCCCTCACGGAATGGCTCCCGAGGATTCTATATCTCCTGATCGTAGCCATAGTTGTCGTCCGGATGTTTTCACTCATCGCGCAGATCACCGGCGCCTACTCGGCGGTCTTCGATATGTAGGAACTTCAGCGCCCAACGACCGCGCAATCTTCGCAGGGTTTGATCTGCTGGAAGAAATCGTTGCCCTTGTCGTCCACCAGGATGAACGCCGGAAAATCCACGACATCAATTTTCCAGACCGCCTCCATGCCAAGCTCCGGATATTCGAGCATCTCGACTTTCCGGATGTTGTCCTGGGCAAGAATGGCGGCTGGCCCGCCGATCGAGCCGAGATAGAACCCTCCGTGGCTTTTGCAGGCATCGGTCACCTGCTTGCTGCGGTTGCCTTTGGCGATCATGACCATCGATCCGCCATTCGACTGGAATAGGTCCACGTAGCTGTCCATGCGCCCTGCGGTGGTGGGGCCGAACGATCCGGACGGCAAGCCCTTCGGGGTCTTGGCGGGACCGGCGTAATAGACCGGATGGTCCTTGAAATATTGCGGGAGCCCCTCACCGCGATCGAGCCGCTCTTTGAGTTTGGCATGCGCGATGTCGCGGGCGACGACGATGGTGCCGGTGAGTTCGAGCTGGGTCGTCACCGGATGCTTCGTGAGCTCTTTCAGGATCTCGGGCATCGGCCGGTTGAGGTCGATCTTCACGCTGTGCTTCGCCGAAGCCTGGCGGTAACGGTCGGGGATGAACCGGCCGGGGTTTGTCTCGAGCGCCTCGATCCAGAGCCCGTCCTTGTCAATCCGGGCCTTGATGTTGCGGTCGGCCGAACAGGAAACCCCCATGCCTACTGGGCAGGAGGCCCCGTGGCGCGGCAGCCGGACAATCCGCACGTCGAGCGCGAAATACTTTCCGCCGAACTGCGCGCCGATCCCGCACGTCTGAGCGGATTTCAGGATTCTGTTCTCGAGTTCGACATCGCGGAATGCCTGCCCGAGCGCGTTCCCTTCGGTCGGCAGCGCGTCGAGGTATTTGGTGCTCGCGAGTTTCACAGTCTTCAAACACGCCTCGGCGGATGTTCCTCCAATTACGAAAACGAGGTGATACGGTGGGCAGGCGGCGGTCCCGAGCGTCTGCATTTTTTCGATGAGATACTTCTCGAGACTGGCGGGGTTGAGCAACGCCTTCGTCTCCTGGAAGAGATACGTCTTGTTTGCCGAGCCGCCGCCCTTTGCGACAAAAAGAAAATCATACGTCATGCCATCGGCGGTGTAGAGGTCGATCTGCGCGGGGAGGTTGGTCCCCGTGTTGACTTCGTCATACATATTGAGCGCCGCCGTCTGCGAGTAGCGCAGGTTTTCGCCGGTATAGGTCTCGTAGATGCCCCGGGAAATCGCCTCCTCGTCATGGCCGCCCGTCCAGACCTGCTGGCCTTTCTTTGCGACCACCGTCGCCGTGCCGGTGTCCTGGCAGAACGGCAGTACCCCGTGAGCGGAAACCTCCGCGTTGCGCAGCAGTGTGAGCGCCACAGTGCGGTCGTTCTCGCTGGCCTGAGTGTCGTCAAGGATCGCCGCCACCTGAGCGAGGTGCGCCGGACGGAGCAAAAAGGACACGTCGCGTATCGCCGACCGGGCCAGATACGTCAACGCCTCGGGCTCGACTTTCAATACCGGCTTCCCCTCGAACTCGCCGACCGAAACAAACTCGTCGGTCAGCTTCCTGTATTCGGTCGTGTCTTCACCGAGGGGGAAGAGTTTTTGGAATGTGAAGGCAGGCGGTTGTTTTGACATGGCAGTATTAGAAAAAATAATGCTGGCACAGCGCCACAACGTTGGCAACTTCAATGGCGGGTTCGGCCCCTTCCTGCCACAGCGATTGCGTCGGATATTTCGCCGTTCCCATGTCACACGTTTATGAACAAATCGCCCATCATCGATCCGGAATCCATGAGGTTTTTCGCGGGACTCAGCGAAGCCGCGATCGAAGCAGCCCGGGTCAGACCGGGCGGGCAAGTGACCCCGGACTTCCCGGCAAACACCACCGGGTTCACGCTCATCCGTCCGGGAGGGCGCGCCTGCTATCCCGCCGTTTGGACGCAAGATTTTGCGATCGCTCTGGCAACAGGGTTCGTCACGCCGCAAGAGATGTCCGACCATCTTCACCTCATCGCCAACGCACAAAACGGCTCGAAGGAAAAACGCTTGAGAAGCGGCGCGATCATCCCTCCATTTGCGATCCCCGATCATGTGCTGTTCAATGGAAAGGCCGTGTTTTACCCCGGCACGTATTCCAGCGGTCAAGACCAGGGTGGAGAGCCCTGGGGAGTCGTGCCCCCAACCAACAATCACTATGACTTCATTCTGATTGCCTATCAGCTTTGGAAGAACAACGAACCAGGCAGGTTTTTGCGCAAGATCGCAAAGGGACTTCCGATGATCGAGCGCCTCCGGCTCGCGTTCCAAGTTCCCCGGATCGACCCGGACACCGGCTTGGTTTATACCGGTGCCAGACGCCGTGCCGTGGGGTTCATTTTTTGCGATTCCATCTATATGACCGGCCACCTGTTGTTTGCCTCGCTGCTGCGCTGGCGGGCTGCTCAACAACTGGCGGAACTTGAAGACGCTTTGGGAAATGGGAGCAAGGCCATGGCGTGGCGCAAAGCCGTGGAACCCATTTCCGCCCACCTGTCTTCCACTTTCAGCGACCCATCCCGGATCGGAGGATGGTTGATGGCGGCAACCGAAATAGGACGTCAACCCGATGTCTGGGGGACCATTTATTCGCTCCACCTGGGGCTGCTCAAGGGAAGGCGGGCAACAGCCGCCCGCAAGGAAATCGTGAAGGCAGTGAATGGCGGCACCATCTGCTATAAGGGAGGTGTTCGCCACGTGCCGACGAACCACGATGCATCACCCGACTCCGCATGGGAAAAAACACCCACTCCTCGTAACGTATATCAAAACGGCGCGTATTGGCATATGCCGACCGGCTGGTTGATCGCCGTGTTGACAAAGACCTCTCCCGGCCTGGCCCGGAGGCTTTTCATGGAGATGATCGCCCATTTCCGCAAGGAGGATTTCCGCAAGGGGGCTTCCTTCCATGCGCCTTGGGAATGCTTCGGAAAAAACGGACGCGCCCGGCAAAACCCGCTGTTTCTCGGATCTGTGGCTGTGCCCTACGGAGTGCTCAAGTCCTTGGGCAAAACGTAAGCCCGGAATCCTCATTTGAAGAGTCAAGGAGTCGGACGACATTGAAAGCCAATGGAGCCCGGCACGTTTCTCTGGCTGCCACCTATGCGCGCACCGTATCCATGAAACTGTTCGCGCAGAGCCTGGCATAAAGACCGCCTTGCGCGACGAGTCCGTCGTGCCGTCCCCGCTCGATGATCCGACCGCGTTCGAGCACGAGGATTTGCGAGGCATGGCGGACGGTCGAGAGCCGGTGGGCGATGACGAAACTGGTCCGGTGTTCCATCAGCCGGTCGAGCGCCTGCTGGATGAGGATCTCGGTGGCGGTATCCACGCTCGCGGTCGCCTCGTCGAGGATCAGGATCGGCGGATTTTTCAGCAGCGCCCTCGCGATGGAAATCCGCTGCTTCTCGCCCACGCTGAGCCGGATCCCCCGCTCTCCCACGGGCGAATGGAGCCCCTTCGGAAGCCGCCGCACGAAATCCGCCGCATTCGCAGCCTCGAGCACCTTCCACATCTCGTCTTCCGTCGCATCCGGCTTGGCAACGAGTAGATTCTCCGCTGTTGTCCCGTTGAAAAGAAACGTCTCCTGAGTCACCACGGCGATGTTCCGCCGGAGATGATGCCGCGGGATCTGGCGCAGAGGAATTCCGTCGATCAGAATCTCCCCCTGCCCGAACTCGTAGAACCGGACCAGCAGGTTCACGAGAGTGGATTTTCCGGCACCGGTCGGCCCGACAAGCGCGATCGTCTCGCCTGCCTGCGCGGACAAGCTCACGTCCGCAAGCACCGGAAGATCCTTCGAGTAGGAAAACGTCACATCGCGATACTCGACAGCCCCGCTGACAGCCCCGCTGACGGGGTCCGCGCTATCGACAGCCTCGGGATCGGAATCCATAATCTCGAAAACCCGGTCGCCTGCCGCACGGCCAGCCTGGAAAATCTGGTTCAACATGTGCAGGCGTCCGACCGGTTCGTAAAGATAGCGGGCGAGCACAAAGAACGCGACGAGCACGCCGACATCCATCCGCTTCGCCAGAACCTCGTGCGCGCCGTATCCCGCGATGAGAAGCATCCCGCACGAGGTGAGAAATCCCATCGCCGGCTGATAGATCGCCCATGCCCGCATCACGATCAGGGTGGCCTTCCGCACAGCGTTGCTCGCGGCGTCGAAACGCGTCTGCTCGCGCACTTCGCTCGTGTAGGTCTTGATCTGCCGGATGCCGGCGATGTTGTCGTGCAGCAGGGAGTTCAGGGCGGACACCGACTTGCGCTGAAGGCTATAGCGCGAGCGGGCGGTGAGCGTGTAGGTCAGTGCCCCCGCGGCGAGAAACGGGATCGGCAGCAGCGCCGCCAAGGTCAGTGCCGGGCTCCAGGCGAGCATCATCCCGCTCACGATCAGGATTTGCAGGACGGCGACCGTCCCCTGCTCGATCCCGTCGATCAGCACCCGCTCGACGCTGGTCACGTCTTCGATGAGCCGTGTCATGATGTCCCCGGTCGCCCGGTTGTCGAACCACGGCAGCGGCAGCTTCTGGATGTGCCCGTAGAGCTCGCTGCGCAGATCGCAGATCACTTTTTGCTCGAAGTGGTTGTTGAACATGATGCGCAGGCTGTCGAGCAGCTCCTGCAGGAAAAATGCCGCGAGCCCGACTCCGAGCAATGGTGCCAAAAGCGCCGGCTGGTTCCCCCGGATCACGTCATCCACGATCCGCTGGGTCACCGCCGGAAAAATCACGACCATCAACGTCCCGAGCACCGCGCAGCCCAGCGTCGCGAACGCCAGCAGCGGATACCGGCGGACGTAGGGCAGGACGCGGAAGAAGACGTGCATGGGTCAGTCTTCCCCGAGATACGGCTGGTGGAAATGCACGGGCTTCTGCGATTTCTTGATCAGCTTCAAGTTGAGCATCTCCACGAACACCGAGAACCCCATCGCGAAATAGATGTAGCCCTTCGAGACATGTTGCCCGAACCCGTCTGCAATCAGCGTCACTCCGATCAGAAGCAGGAAACTCAGCGCCAGCATCTTGATCGTCGGATGCGCCTCCACGAACCGGCTGATCGGCCCGGAAAAAAACATCATAAAGATCACCGAGATCACGACCGCTCCGATCATGACCGGGATGTTGTTCACCATGCCGACCGCCGTGATCACGGAGTCGAGCGAAAACACGATGTCGAGAAGCATGATCTGCACGAGCACCGCCGCGAACGAAGACGCGGCCGCTCCGGGTCCGTGCCCTTCCTCGCCTTCGAGCTTTCCATGGATCTCGCTCGTGCTCTTCGCCACGAGGAAGAGCCCGCCGACCACAAGGATCAGATCGCGCCCGCTTAACCCGTGCCCGATCACCGTAATCCATGGCTTCGTCAGCCCTGCCATCCATGAAATCGTCAGCAGCAGAAGGATCCGCATGATCATCGCCAGCCCGAGCCCGATCACCCGCGCACGGTCCTGCTGGTGTTTCGGGACCTTCCCCGCCAGGATCGAAATGAAAATGACGTTGTCGATGCCCAGCACGATCTCCAGCGCACACAGCGTCAGAAACGCGATCCAGAGTTCGGGGTTTGTGATCCAGTCCATAGCCGCGCTGTTTTACCAAAGCAGGCCACCGTGTCCATGATGATTGGCCAAGGAGAACCACTTCTCCCAACTCCTCGCCACCTTTGAAACATACGGGATCCCTAGGCCATCTACACCGATGGCCTGAGTCATTTTGGACCCGGCTCCGGCAATGAGTAATCTGATCCCAGAGGCGAGTTCCAACGCTCACTGAGGGCTCTTGGCATCGCCCATCTCGTCGCTTTTGCTCCGCCGCCAACACCTGGGAATGCGGAGATTGCATTTTGTGGCGTCCCGCACTTAACTGACCGTTTCATGGCGATTCGCTTCTTCAACACCTTTTCCCGCCGGATCGAGGACTTCGTTCCGATGGAACCGGGAGTGGTCCGCCTCTACACGTGCGGTCCGACAGTATATAACTTTGCCCATATCGGAAATTTTCGGGCCTACATCTTCGAGGACCTGCTCCAGAGACATCTGGAGTTCCGGGGATTCCGAGTCATCCGCGTCATGAACCTGACCGATGTCGATGACAAAACCATCCGCGGCTGCCGGGCCGCGGGACTTCCCCTTGCGGAGTTCACCAAGCCGTTCAAGAACGCGTTCTTCGAGGATCTCGACGCCCTGCGCATCAAGCGCGCGCAGCATTTTCCGGAAGCCACATCCGCCGATCACATCGCCCGGATGATTTCGATGATCTCGACGCTCATAGAAAAAGGCCACGCCTACCGGGCGGATGATGGCTCGGTCTATTTCCGGATCCGATCATTCCCGCCTTACGGTCAGCTCGCCCATATCGTGCTCGACGAACTTCAGGCCGGAGTCCGCGTCCGAAGCGACGAATACGAAAAGGAAAATGTCGGCGATTTCGCGCTTTGGAAGGCTTGGGACGATGCCGACGGCGATGTCTGGTGGGAAAGCCCTTGGGGACGAGGTCGGCCGGGATGGCACATCGAGTGCAGCGCCATGGCCACCGGAATCCTCGGACCCCAAATCGACATCCATTGCGGCGGCGAGGACAATATTTTTCCCCATCACGAGGCGGAAATTGCCCAAAGCGAATGCGTCACAGGGCTCCCGTTCTCCCGCTACTGGCTCCATTGCAAGCACCTGCAGGTCGAGGGATCAAAAATGGCCAAAAGCGCCGGCAACTTTTTTACGCTCCGCGACCTCACCCGCGACAAAGGCTGGACCGGTCGCGAGGTCCGCTATGCCCTCCTCTCGGTCAAATACAGGGAGCCACTCAACTTCACCATCGATGGTCTTTCCGCAGCGCGCAGCGCTCTAGCGCGTTTGGACGAGTGGACTCGCAGGCTTCGCGAACTTTCGGAACTCGCGAAGCATGCAGATCAATCAAGCATAGCTGAATTAGAGGCATTTGGATTAGCTTTAGATGACGATTTAAATATCTCTGCAGCGTTGGCTGCAGTCTTTGACATAATCCGGGAGACCAACCGAAGAATGGATCTCAACGAGCTAACCCCGGAAGCGGCCAAAGGGTTGCTCGACTGGCTGCAAGGGGTTCAATCAGTCCTTGCCACGGAGCCCGAAGTCGAGGAAATCCCTCAATCGGTTCACTCCCTTGTCGAGCAGCGAGCCCAGGCCCGCGCCACCAAGGACTGGAAATCCAGCGACTCACTCCGGGATCAAATTCAAGCACTCGGATGGACGGTCAAGGATGGCAAAGATGGTCAGAAACTCACCCGAACATAATCCCATGCACGCACCGACCGACTTCTTTGACCTCCAGCACACCGAACACCGGGTGATCTTTGAAAATGTGGAATACGTCTGGCAGGCGCTCTCGAAAATTGCCCCTTACCTCCAGTTCCGACTAAAACCCGCTATTTTAGGAAATACAATAGGCAAGCCGTTCATAAGTAGCGCAGTGTTTATTGGAAAAGGTACGGTGGTAGAGCAGGGAGCGATGATCAAAGGCCCAGCATGGATCGGTGAAAACTGCGAGATTCGCAATGGTTGCTATATCCGCGAAAACGTCATCATCGGGAACGGGGTGGTCGCGGGTAATTCCTGCGAGTTCAAGAACTGCCTGGTTTTCGACGGTGCTCAGGTGCCTCATTACAACTACGTGGGAGACTCGATTCTGGGCTACAAGTCGCACTTGGGAGCCGGGGTGATCCTCTCAAATGTGAAACTCGACAAATCGGATGTTACCGTCCCGGGGCCGGCAGGTCTTCTCGCGACAGGGCTGAGGAAATTCGGGGCGATCGTGGGCGATCACGCCGAGGTCGGCTGCAACAGCGTCCTGAGTCCCGGGTCTCTGATCGGGAAGAATTCGATCGTTTACCCCGGGAGTCAATGGCGGGGTTTCCTGCCGGCCAATCACATTGCCAAGATCCGGCAGGAGTTTTCCCTCGTCGAGCGCCGTCAATGACCAGGCCGGTTACTGTCAAAGAGCCGGCAGAACTGCTCGCCTTTCTGTTCTCGACCTGGCCGGAGACCAAGAAAACCAAGATCCGCAGCCTGCTGAAGCACCAGTCCGTGACGGTGAACGGGGAGCCGGTCACACAATTCAACCATCCCCTGCAGCCGGGGGATGTTGTGGGAATCCGCCCTGTCCGCTACGCGGCCCCTAAGACCTCGATTTCCGCGGGGATCAAAGTGTGGTTCGAGGATGCGCACCTAATGGTGATCGACAAGCCGTCGGGCCTATTGAGCATCGCCAGCAATGCCGAGGACGAAAGGACAGCCTACTTCCTGCTCACGGACTACCTGCGGGGCAACAATCAAAGAGGCCGCGAGCGGGTCTGGATCGTCCACCGGCTGGACAAGGAGACCTCCGGGCTCATGGTCTTTGCGAAAACGCCCGAGGCAAAAGAATTTCTCCAAAGCCATTGGGAGGAGAATGAAAAGCACTACGAGGCGGTGATCGAGGGACGCCTCCGGAACAGGGAGGGCGTCCTGACATGCGATCTCGACGAAAGCAACAAGTTCAAGGTCCGCATTGCCAGAGCCTCCGCGCTCACCCGCCACGCGATCACCCACTACAAAGTCCTCTCGGAAGATTCGAAGGTCTCGCTCGTCCATCTCCGCCTGGAAACCGGGAGGCGTCACCAAATCCGCGTCCAGCTGGCTGCCGAGGGATGCCCGATCATCGGAGATGAAAAATACGGGGCGGCCACGGACCCCGCCGGACGCCTCGGCCTCCATGCCACATTTCTGAAGTTTTTTCACCCGGTCACGCGTGAAGAAATGCGGTTCTCCTCGCCATTGCCCAGAGCGCTGGCTGCCCATGCGACGACGAAAGCACAGGATTGAAGCGGCAGGAAATGTGGGTGGACCGAACGCCAACGGCGTTCCCTCCTTCAGCCTTGAGTTGCGAGGCACGAGTTGCCTCGGGAAATGAGGCTGCCTATTTCACACCAGGTTGAGGCGGCACAGTCGCCGCACCGCTGGGTTGCGGCGCAAAATTTGAAGTCACTTCCAGACAATCGATGGTGTAGACGATCGCGTTCGTCTGCGGAATCAATAATTGGATGAGATCGCCTTTCCTGAAGTCGCCGAACCAGGAGTAATCTGGTTTTCTACGACTCGCCGCCAGACGCAAAGGCTTGAGCATCCTGGGCGCGTTTCATTTCCCCAGCAATCCGTGAGATCAAATCCGGGGCCTTTTCTTGCGTCTCCGTGTCGCGCAAGTCAGCCTCAATGCCATCCAACCATTTTTGCTGCTCAGGCGTCAGCCCCTTGCTCTTTTTCAACTGGCGCAAGACATCTCCTCCTTTTTCCATCATTGCCCGCGCCTCGTTCTTTGACTTCGGCTCAACTTTTATCCAAGTCGCTCCAGTGTGCCAATAAGCCGTTGCGAGCCTGCCCTGCCATTCCGCATTGCCCGCGTCGTGATTTGCCAGCTTTTCAATGAGGGAAAGACCTTCACTGCAGTTCTTGAGTGCGTTGGGCAGATCGCCCTGGGCCTGCAGCACTTCGCCGACCCCTTCGTATGCGATGGAAAGATCACACTGCCATCCGGTGTTGCCGGGGTCCTGTTTTACGAGTTTTTCAGCAGTCACGAAGCTGTCGCGGTAGCTCTTTAGTGCGGTGGAGAGATCGCCTTGAGCCTGCAGCACTTCGCCAATATAACCGTATACGTCGGAGAGGTCATGCTGCCATATGGCGTTACGGCGATCCATCTTTACGAGCTTTTCAGAGACGGCAAGACCGTCGCGGTAGCTCTTTAGCGCGGCGGAAAGATCTCTTTGCTCGAATTGAACCGAGCCGATTGACGCGTAGCAGCAGAAAAGATCACGCAGCCAAAGTGTATTCTCGGGTTCCTGTTTTAAAAGTTTCTCAATGATGGTAAGAGCGTTACCGTAGCTCTCAAGTGCACCAGAAAGATCACCCAAATACTGGCGCGGTTGGCCCACCATGCTGTAGGCTATAAAAACATCGTGCTGGCGCTCTGAGTCGCCGGGGACTTTTTTAAGCCGTCTCTCGTTGATGGCAAGAAGTTCAGTGAAGCTTTTGAGTGCGCCCGAGTGATCGCCTTGATCATCCTGCACCAAGCCGATTTTGTAGTAACTAACGCCGAGATCGCGCAGGTAGGAATCATCGTCGGGATATTTCCCGACAATTTTCTCCGCAATGGCAAACCCGTCCCGATAGTATTTCATTGCGCCGGGCAGATCCCCTTGAGTTCGCAACACATCGCCGATTTTGTTGAAACTGACGGACAGGGGACGCTGAGAGTCGACGTCGTCGGGCTTCAGTGCGGCTATCTTCTGGGCTATCTTCAATGCATTGGAGTATTGCTCCAATGCATCTTTGAGCCGACCCTCTAGAACAGACAGGTTGCCTTGATCATAGATTGCTTCGATTTCGAGGTTCAGTGACAAAGTATCGCCTGCTTCAGACGGATGCTCCACGTGGTATTTTCTGATGCGTTTGTTGATGCTATCCATCAAGTCGAGACGACCAACTTTCTCCAGAGTTTGGCTGAGGGAGCCTTCCATGTACTCGAGCAAATCGAGGGCGCTTTTCTTTGCCGCCACGGCCTTTTCTTTCGCCTGCTGCGCCGCCGTCTCTCCCTCCTCGGCACGCTTCTTCTGCGCGGCCACCTCCTGAAGCCGTGTCTTTGCCAGCGACTCCGCGTGTGTCGCCCGCACGGCCTGCCATGTGCTCACAGTGATGCCCGCGGCCAGCGACACAAAAACCGCAGCCGCAGCAGCGAAGGCCAGCCGGTTGCGCCGCACCAGCTTTCTCAACCGGTAACCCGCGCTTGGCGGGCCGACGCTCACGGGTTCATGGTTGAGGTAGCTGCGCAAATCCTGCGCAAAGGCGGTGGCCGTCTCGTAGCGACGGTTACGGTCCTTCTCCAGTGTCTTGAGGAGGATCCAGTCGAGATCGCCGCGCAGCGCATTGCCAAGTTTCTTTGACTCGGTGTTCCGCTCCCCGGCTACAACATCAATCGCCTTGGTGACGGGCACGAGCCGGGAACTAGGCCTCTTGATCTCCCCCTCGCGGATCAGCCGCAGCATTTCATCAAATGCAGCCGCCCGCAGTTCTTCACGGCTCAGTGGTGTCTGCCCGGTGAGGAGTTCGTGCAGGATCACCCCGAGCGTGTAAATATCGCTCCGCGTATCCACATCGGGCATGCTTCCGGCCTGCTCCGGGCTCATGTATTGAGGCGTGCCAATGACCATGCCCTGTTGTGTGTGCGCGAGGCTGACCAAGACCTCCTCCTGCGTCGCTCCGAGCGCCTTGGCGATTCCGAAGTCGATCACCTTCGGCACCGGTTTCCCGTCCACTTCCGCCACTAGGATATTCGAGGGTTTGAGGTCGCGATGCAGGATCGCCTTTTGATGTGCGTGCTGCACGGCCTGGCACACCGGGATAAATAGCTCCAGCCGCTCGCAGATCCCGAGTTTGTGCGCGTCGCAGTATTCGGTGATCGGCACCCCCTTGACCAACTCCATGACAAAATAGGGTCGCCCCAGGTCGGTCGTGCCGGCATCAAGCACACCGGCGATGTTGGGGTGCTCCATCAGCGCGAGTGTCTGCCGTTCCGCCTCAAACCTCGCGATGATCTCGCTGCTGTCCATTCCCGGCTTGATGATCTTGAGCGCCACTTCGCGCCGGATCAGCTCGGTTTGTTCCGCCTGCCAGACAATGCCGAAGCCGCCCTTGCCGAGTTCCTTGAGCAGCCTGTAACGGCCGATGATCACGTCGCGCTTCTCCGCAGAGACCGCAGTTGGTCCCGAGGGCCGCGCTCCATCATCAGCCATCGTGGGCGCCTCGTCAGCTGGGAGGTGACCTGGGGCTAATGGATCATCGGACACGTTCACGGGATGAAACCAACCAACTTCCTCATGGGCAAGCGAATTGCAGGGTCCAAGCACTCCATGATCGAGATTGCCTGCCCCTCCATGCCCGGCAGAAACAAACCAACCGACTCCCAGCAAGCCACAATCCGAAAGGAAACCCATGCCCGCAACAAACGGACATACCAGCGGGGCGGCCACGCCCCAACTCAACGGAAGCAACCACTCCACAACGCCGGGTATCCCGGCAGCGGAGAAACTGGCCATTGAAGCGGCTATCGAAAACTCGTGGACGCATTTTCGAATTTGATTTCTTCGGGGAGGCGTCGAGTGTCTGGCATGCTCATGAAACCTGCTGTCCTTGCTGGCATTCTTTTCACGGTCCTGCTCCTCCCTGCCTCCGGCGAGGTCGTGATACCGACGTACCAGCCGCGGCTGCCGTTCTCCACGGTCTTCAAGGGGAAGGACAAATTCGACCGGCTCGTCGCCAAGGCCGTGCGGGAGAACTGGCGAGCCTTGCCGATCGGGGAGCGGACCGCGCAGGTCGGGCAAGCGCTGCTGGGCACCCCTTACGTCAACTACACCCTCGAACTCGACGACCGGATCGAGTCCCCTTCGGTCAATCTCAACGGGCTCGACTGCTGGACATTCTACGAGGTCTCGCTGGCCTTTGCCCGGATGCTGAGAGTGAAGGACGGGGACTACCATCCGGAGGATCTCCTCGCTCTGATCGAGTTCGAGCGTTACAGGGACGGGCATTGCACGGGTAGTTTCCTATCGAGGATGCACTTTCTTGAGGAGGTCTTCGCCAACAACGGGGCCCGAGGGCTCTCGGTCAATCCCACCAGCCAGATGGGAGGCGTCCGCCTCAGCCGCAATATCACCGAGATGACCGCCGCATGGAAGAGCTACCGGTATCTCCACCACAACCCCGGGTTGCTTCCCGAGATGGCCAGGATCCAGGACCGCGTCTCGTCCCTGCCGGTTTACCACATCCCCCGCGAAGGCGTGGCCGTGGCGGAGCGGCTGATCCAGACTGGCGACATCATCGCGATCACGTCACGGGACAAAAGCGGATACACCTCGCATGTGGGCATCGCTGTCCGCAAACCGGACGGGGTCCACTTCATGCACGCCACGTCGCGCCGCACTTCCGGCCACAGGGTCATTTTGGACGGACGGATCTCGGAGTATCTCAACCGCTCGAGCGACCATTACGGGATCATTGTTTACCGCCCGCTTGACGTTCGCTGACCGCGGCGGGTGGAGAGGCCTTGCCGAGGATGTCGAGATAGGTCCGAAGCACGGATTTGCCGGTCTCGGGGTCCATCCGCTCGACGCTCATTGATTTCAGCATCCATTGCCCGTCAATCTGCTGGACCGAGACCACGGTAAATTTTTTTGAGAGCCGTCCGTTGCGGTCATAGCCTTCGATCCTCGTCAGCGCGCCCTTGCTTTTGTCCACCCAAACGCGCACCGATCCATATTCGGTCGCGGTGGGTGGAGCCGGGATTTCAATTTTATAAGCGGTGCTCGTGCTGACTTTCTCTTCGCCCAGAAGCTTCGGGTTTTTCCAATAGAGAAACCGCATCGCCAGATCCTCGTAGGTCAGCAGACCTCCCCGGACGGAATCATCGTAGCGCACGGGGGCAAGCGCCTGGGTTTTGCCGCCTTTGCGTTCCTCCAGAGTCGAACTGGCCTCCCCCAGCCCGAGAAGAATTTCCTGGGAGGGATTCTCGAACAGATAGGAAATTTTCCCGTCCCGGACGGCGATCTGGAACGGGACCTTGTGCCCGTTTGCGCGGAGCCGCGCGCTCAGTAGCACCGGCTGGCCGAGTGGATTCGTGCGCGCGGCTTTTAGAATCTGCTCCGCGTCATTGTCCGCACGAACGGAGGCAGCGATCAGAAACAGACAGGCAACCCAAGAGCAATATTTCACGGCGTGACCATGACAGATCATCACGGGATTTCACGAGTTTATTGCTCGCACAAGCGTAGCTCAGCCCGCAAGAATCCCAGGATGACACGGTTTCTCCTCATCCTAGTCTCTGCCTGCGTCCTTGGCGCGTGCACGAAGAAGCGGACCTCGAACGAACTCGTCGTGGGCATGGATCTTTCCTATCCGCCGTTCGAGACCATCGATGCCTCCGGCAATCCGACCGGCGTGAGCGTGGATCTTGCGCGGGCGCTCGGAGGGCATCTCGGGAGGCCCGTCCGCATTGAAAACATCCCGTTCACCGGGCTCCTCCCATCGCTCAAAACGGGAAAAGTCGACTGCGTGATTTCTTCGATGACCGACACACCGGAACGGCGGACATCAATCTCGTTCTCGGATCCCTACCTGACGATCGGGCTCGCTTTGCTCGTCGCCAAAGACTCTCCGATCCGGAGCATCGCGGACGTGGATCAACCGGGAAGATCCCTGGCCGTCCGCCAGGGAACGACCGGAGAAGTCTGGGCCAGGGCGAATCTGAAAAACGCGAGAATCATTTCGCTCGAAAAGGAAGCCTCCGCCGTTCTCGAAGTCGCACAGAGCAAGGCGGATGCATTTCTCTACGACCAGATGAGCGTCTGGAAAAATGCCCGCGAACAGGCCGGCACCACCCGCGCGCTGCTCGCGCCGGTGCAGAAGGAAAACTGGGCGGTGGGCCTGAAACTGAACAACGAACCACTGCGCGAGCAGATCAACGAGTTCTTGAAATCCTACCGGGCGTCGGGAGGATTCGAGCGCCTGGGCGACAAATATCTCAGCGAGCAAAAGGCCGCCTTCCGCGAGCAAGGACTCCCGTTTTATTTCTGAGGATTCTCAAATACCTTGAAATACCGGTTCGCGTAGAGCAGAGGATAACCTGCGCTGTGCGGGTGTTCGTAGAGGCGCCTGGCAAGCGGATTTGAAGGCGCCGCCCGTCCGAGAGTCTGGGCGGCATTTGAAACAACTCGCTCCGGTTCATAAGCGAAAATGTAGCCGACTTTCCGCTTTTTAAGGATCTCCCAACCGTTTCCCTCCGAGAGAAAAAAATCTGCGGCATCGGCGATCCCCGGCAGGCTCTGGTGGGATGATCCCGCGACGCAGGGCTGCCCGGACCACCAGACGATCGCCGGGCTGAACCACCAAGGCGCCAAAACACCACGCGCGGGAAGCCCATTGATTTGGATCGCCGCATCGCGAAGCGCCACCGCATCCACAACCGATTCGGCCCTCGCGCGGAAAGTGGCATCATCGGGATAGAGAGCGCTTTCCCAGTAGGCGGCAACCGGCCAGAGCGAGAGGATAAAGATCCCCCACCCCGCTGTTTTCCACCGGGCCAGGGGAAGGAGCCATGGCAGGCTGACAGCGAGTGCGATAACGAAGAAATATCCCCACCTCAGATGCATGAAGGTCAGCCCGGCAAGTAGCACTATCAGCGCACAAAGGAGAAGATAAACAGGTTCCCTTTTTTTGAGATAGCCGACCAGCAGGCCGAATGGCGCCACGATGGCCAGCCCTCCCCCCCAACTGAATAGCACAGCGAGCGACGCGTGCCGCAATTCCCCGATGTTCAGTGACCAATTGCCGAAGCGTGCGTCAAAGGCGGCCACATGAAATCCATCCACCAAAAAGCCCAGAAGCAGGATCGCAAAGAATATGACCACCGGGTCCCGCGACAAAACCATTCGCCGCGCAAAAAATCGCAGCAGCAGGACAGCAGCTAAGAGAATGAGAGGTTCGAAGAGCGATACCCAAAGCGCAAGCGCCCAGGCAACCGCCGACAGTCGGTTACGGTCTTTGCCTGTCCAAATGTCCACCTCTGCCACCAGCGCAATCGTGATGAGGAGCATCAGCAGGGATTGATGGTCCGGACGGCCTAGAAGAAACCCGTGCGAGACGATCGGAGAAACGGCCAGAAGAATGATCGTCGTGCCACCGAACGGGCGTCCCCGGCACCAAACCGCAAGAAACACCATAGTGCCCAGCCCGAGGATCGGAGAAATCCAAGCTCCTGCCAGAGGAAGAGCATCGCCCGAAAACCATCCCATCACCCCGGCAAGACCGGCGATCAGATAGTCCAGTGGCGACGTGGTATGGGGCTGCGTGCCTTCCGGATAATTTTCAAAATCATGATGCCGGACCGGCGCAAGCGGATGCTCGCACAACTGCCGTACTCGGGTCATTCTCGCGTAGCAGTCGCCGTCGGTGAAATACACGTTCCCTTTGAAAAAAACCGCGTCGGCATTCCATGTGAATGCCGACAGCGCTAGCCCGAGGACCAGCACGGAAAATAGCCAAGCCGAAAAAACTTTGAGGAAACGGCAGGAAAATGCGGATAGACCCAACATATTGTGGACGGGATTTCCCTCCATCCCAATATCCTGTGGGAAAAGCCAGAAATAATTCGAAAATTTATTGCCAGCCCCCGGTGTTTAGATAGCCTTGAGGAACACGGGAATCAGCCCCCGAAACCCACTTCCGAATCAAGATGCCAGACGAACCAAGTCCTGAAAAACCCGCAGCAAAAACCGACGCCCAAAAAGCCGCGAAACCGACCCCGGATTTCAAGGCCAGCGAATACACCGCAGATGACCTGAGCTCTCTCAAAGGGCTCGAGGCCGTGCGCAAAAAGCCGGGCATGTATATCGGCGGCACCGACGAGCGGGCGCTACATCATTGCGTCAGCGAGGTCCTGGACAACTCGGTCGATGAATTTCTCGCGGGGCATTGCGATCACATCGACGTGACGATCCACTCGGACGGCTCGATTTCCATCCGCGACAACGGGCGCGGCATCCCGGTGGACATCAACAAGGAAGAAGGCATTCCAGGTGTCGAACTCGTGCTCACGCGCCTGCATTCGGGCGGAAAATACGGTCAGGGCAACTACGAGTATTCCGGCGGCACCCACGGCGTCGGCGCGAAGTGCGTCAACGCGGTGTCCGAGTGGTTCAAGGTCGAGGTCACGCGCGATGGGAAAATCCATGCGATGTCGTTCGAACGCGGAGTCACAAAGCAGCAACTCCACGTCATCGCCGAAGTGAAGTCCAAAAAACACACCGGCACGCTCATCACGTTCCTGCCGGATACAGAAATCTTCCTCGAGACGATCGAGTTCAAGGCCGAGCGCATCATCACGCGACTGAACGATATCGCGTATATCAACGCGCCTCTGTCGTTCACATTCCTCGACGAGCGGCAGGACGGAGCTAAGCCGATTCAGATCGTCCATCCCAAGGGCGTGGAGGAGTTTGTCGAACGCCTGGTCGAAAACAAGACGCTCGTTCACCCGAAGCCGATCATGATCAAGGGAGCAAGAGACAAGGTCATGGTCGAGATCGGGCTGCACTACACGGACACCTACAATGAGCAGCTCCTCTGCTACACGAACGCCGTGCCAAACCCCGACGGCGGAGCTCACAGCAGCGGCTTCCGCGGTTCGCTCACACGGGCGATCAACCAATACGCGAAGAACAATTCTCTGCTGAAGGAAAAGGACGTCCCGATCACCGGAAACGATGTGCTCGAGGGCATCGCCGCCGTGGTCAGCGTCAAGCATCCGGACCCGCGGTTCGAGTCCCAGACAAAGGTCAAGCTCATCTCCCCCGAGGTGGACGGCATCGTCGGCTCGGTCAGCTACGAGGGGCTGATGCTCCATTTTGACCAGAACCCGAACGTCGGAAAGCGCATCATCGAGAAGTGCCTCATGGCAGCCCGCGCCCGCGAGGCGGCTCGCAAAGCCCGTGAGACCGTGCGCAAAGGCGCGCTCACCGGCGGCGGGCTTCCGGGCAAACTGGCGGATTGTTCCGAACGCGATCCGGCACTGACCGAGCTCTACGTGGTCGAAGGCGACTCGGCGGGAGGTTCCGCCAAACAGGGTCGCGACCGCCGTTTCCAGGCGATCCTCCCGATCAAAGGAAAAATCATCAATGTCGAGAAAGCACGCCTCGACAAGGTGCTGCAAAACATCGAAGTCCAGACACTGATCACCGCCATCGGCACCGGCATCGGCATGGCCGGCGGCGAGAAGGACCAGGAAGGGACGTTCAACATCGAGAAGCTGCGCTACGGACGCATCATCATCATGACCGACGCCGACGTGGACGGCTCGCACATCCGCACCCTCCTGCTCACATTTTTCTGCCGGCAGATGCCCGAGCTGGTGAAACAGGGCAAGATCTACATCGCCCAGCCTCCGCTCTATCTCATCAAACGAAAGAAGCGCGAGGAATACGTGGACGACGACGCCCAGCTCAACAAGATCCTCATCGGAATCGGCGCCGACGAAGTCAAGGTGAAGAACCTCGCGGACGGCAAAATTTTCTCCTCGACCCAACTCAAGGAAATCCTCGAACTCCTCGAACGTTTCGCGAAATTCAGCGGCGCCATCCAGCGGCACGGGGGAGACATCGAATCCTACCTCGGAGAACGTGATCCGAAGACGGGCAGGCTTCCGACATTCATGGTCAAAGTGCGCGAGGGGAACTCCGAATGGGCGACCTACTTCCCTGGCGAAGCCGAAGTCCGCGAATTTCACGAGGGCAACCGCGACCTCGGCCTCTACGACGACCCATCGCCCGAGCCCGCGGAAGGCGACCCCGTCCCCGTCGAACCGGCGGCGAAAGCAAAGAAGGACAAACTCGACCCCTCGAGCCGGCGACGCGCCAAGCTCATCGAACTGCACGAGTCGATCTCCGCTCAGAAACTCATCGACGAACTCGCCCGCAAAGGCCTGAAAATCGAGCACTACTCGGACAGCGACACCCCGATCTTTGAACTCGTCGAGGGCGAGGGCGACAAGGCCGTCACCCACCCACTGTTCGCCATTCCCGAGATCCTCACCAAGGTTCTCGATATCGGCAAACGCGGACTCTCGATCCAACGGTTCAAGGGCCTCGGGGAAATGAACCCGAAGCAGCTCTTCGAAACAACGATGAATCCCGAAAAACGCAAAATGCTCAAGGTGGAGCTGAACGAGGACAACGCGGTCGAGGCCGACCGCATGTTCACGATCCTCATGGGCGATGTCGTCGAACCCCGCCGCCAGTTCATCGAGGACAACGCCCTCAACGCACGGCTTGACGTCTGATTTCCTATGTATACGCAAAACGAAAAAGTCGAACTGGTGAACGTGGCCGACGAGATGTCGAAGTCGTTTCTCGACTACTCGATGTCGGTCATCATCTCCCGGGCCCTTCCGGATGCGCGCGACGGGCTCAAACCCTCTCAGCGCCGCATTCTCTTCGCCATGAACGAGCTCGGCATCCAGCCGAACCGCAAGCACCTCAAGTGCGCCAGAATTGTCGGCGAGACGATGGGTAAATACCACCCGCACGGCGACCAGGCAATCTACCCGACTCTCGTCCACATGGCCCAGCATTGGGCGATGCGAGAAATGCTCATCGACGGTCAGGGGAATTTCGGCTCGGTCGAAGGCGATCCCCCCGCGTCCATGCGTTACACAGAGGCCCGCCTCCACCATCTGGGGGCCGTCCTCATGACGGACATGGACAAGGGCACCGTCGATTTCATCCCGAACTACGACGAGACGGAATCCGAACCAACCGTGTTTCCCGCCGCTTTCCCGAACCTCCTCGTCAACGGTGGCACAGGCATCGCCGTCGGCATGGCGACGAACATCGCCCCCCACAATCTCGGGGAATGCATCAACGGGATCTGCGCGCAAATCGACGACCCGGACATCACGATTGACGGGCTCATGGCCCACATCACCGGACCGGATTTCCCGACCGGCTGCATCATCCAGGGTAGCGTGGGAATCCGGCAGTATTTTGAAACCGGACGCGGGCAGGTGCGGGTGCGCGGCCGTGTGGCCGTCGAGGAAGGCAAGGGCGGGCGCGAGAGCATCATCGTTACCGAGATTCCTTACAACGTAAACCGCTCGGACCTCGTCAAGCGGATCGCCGATCTTGTCAACGAGAAGATCCTCACCGGCATCAGCGACGTCCGCGATGAAAGTGCTGAGGACACGCGGGTCGTGATCGAGCTCAAGCGCGACGGCAACCCGAAGGTCATCATCAACAACCTGTTCAAGCACACCGCGCTGGAATCCTCGTTCAGCGTCAATATGCTGGCGATTGATCGCGGTAAACCGAAGCTCCTGTCGCTGAAAGAAGCCATCAACTGCTACATCGAGCATCGCCGGGAGGTCATCCTCCGCCGCACACGGTTTCTGCTCAACGCTGCCGAAGTCGAGGCCGAGAAGTTGGAGGGCTACCTCATCGCGCTCGCCAACATCGATGACTTCATCAAGATCATCCGCGACTCGAACGACCGCGACGACGCGAAGGCAAAGCTTCTCGCGCTCTCATGGACGCAGAAGGCGGTAGAAAAGCTCGGTATCCTCATCCGCAGCGAAGCCCGCATCACGGATGGAAAATACAAGTTCTCCGAAAAGCAGGTCGGGCACATCCTCGACCTCCGCCTCTACCAGCTCACCGGAATGGAGCGCGACAGCATCAAGAGCGAATACGACGCGCTCGTCTCTACGATCAAGGACCTCCTTGACATCCTGGCGAAGGAAAGCCGCGTCCTCACGATCATCAAGGACGAACTCCGCGCGCTGCAGGAAAAGTTCGCCACCCCCCGCCGCACGCAGATCGTTCCGGCAGAGGGCGAAATCGCCATCGAAGATCTCATCGCGAACGACGGCGTCATCGTCACCCTCACCCACAACGGTTTCATCAAGCGCACGCTGGTCAGCGCGTTCCGCGCCCAGAAGCGCGGGGGCAAGGGGGTCATCGGCATGACCGCCCGCGAATCCGAGAACGAGGAGGACAGCGACTTCGTCGAGTATCTGTTCACCGCGACCACGCACGACTACCTCATGTTCTTCACCGAGACCGGGCGATGTTACGTGGAACGGGTCTTCGAAATCCCGGAAGGCTCGCGTGCCAGCAAGGGCCGCTCGATCGCCAACCTCCTCGAACTCCGCAACGACGAGAAAATCGCGTCTACAATCCGCGTCCAAGGCCAGAAGAACGACGAGGACACCTGGAACGAAAAACTCCACGTCGTCTTCGCCACCCGCAGCGGCGTCGTCAAAAAATCCAACCTCAACGACTTTAAAAACATCCGCAAAGGCGGGATCATCGCGATCAAGATCGAAGAGGGCGACCGCCTGATCGACTGCAAGATGACCATGGGGCAGGACGAGATCGTCCTCATCACACACGACGGTCAGAGCATCCGCTTCCACGAGGAGGAAATGCGCGACCAGGGCCGCGATACCGTCGGCGTCTGGGGCATCCGCCCCGAAAAAGGCGACTATATCGTCGCCGCCGCGGTCGTGAACAAGGACGCCCAGTTGCTCGTCGCCGGAGAAAACGGCCTCGGCAAACGCACCAGCTTCGAGGAATACCGCGTCCAGTCCCGCGGAGGCAAAGGGATCATCACGATGAAGACCAACGAGAAAACCGGCGGCGTCGCCGGCGCCCTCACGGTCCGCGATGACGCCGAACTCATGCTCATCACGAACAAGGGCAAAATGGTTCGCACCCGGATCAAAGAGATCCGCGAAACCGGCCGCAACGCCCAAGGTGTGAAGCTTATCGACCTGCGTGAAGGCGAAGTGCTCCAAGGCATCGCTCCCGTTGTCAGCGACGAAGACGAAGAGAGCGAAGAAGCGTGAACCCACACCCCCGGCCCACGCGATAGGCAGAGCGCAAGGCCGGGCTGCTTTTGCGTTTGACCCGGAGATGCCAGTAAGTTCATGGTGTCGCGGTTCATTTTCAGGGAGCTTCTTATGGGTAACCCAAGCATTTTCCGGACGAAATCCATCATTCAAATCCAGCACGAAATTTCCAGCGGCTCCAGCGCCATGGGAATCTCGCTCAAGCGCCACCTCGGCGCGACGAGCCTGGTGCTCTTCGGGATTGGGGTGGTCATCGGCGCGGGAATTTTTTCGCTCACGGGAATGGCAGCCGGCCAGTATGCCGGTCCCGGCATTGTCATTAGCTTCATCATTTCGGCGGTCGCCTGCGCGCTCGCGGGCCTCTGCTACGCGGAGTTCGCCTCGATGGTGCCTGCAGCCGGCAGCGCCTACACCTACGCCTACACGACATTGGGTGAGTTCTTCGCATGGATCATCGGATGGGATCTTGTGCTCGAATATGCCGCCGGCGCGGCCACTGTAGCCACCAGTTGGTCGGCTTACCTGATGAAATTCTGCGGGCAGGTCGGCATCCCTCTTTCCCCGCAGTGGGCGGCTTCCCCGTTCGATGTCGTGACGCTTGCCGACGGCGGACACGGCCACGCATTCTTCAATCTTCCGGCCACCTTTATTGTTGTAGCCATGTCCTTGGTTCTCATGAAAGGCATCCGCGAATCCGCCATGCTCAATTCCGTGCTGGTCGCGCTCAAACTTTTCGTAATTTTCGCGTTCATCGGACTTGGGTGGAAATATATTAACCCGGGCAACCACCAGCCGTTTATCCCTCCCAACACCGGAGGATTCGGCCACTTCGGCTGGAGCGGAATCTTTCGCGGCTCAGCCGTCATTTTCTTCGCCTACATCGGCTTCGACGCCGTCTCCACCGCTTCGCAAGAGGCGAAAAACCCCAAGCGCGACATGCCGATCGCCATCCTCGGCTCTCTTGTTATTTGCACTGCCCTCTACTGCACGTTCGCCTACGTACTCACCGGTCTCGCAAACTACAAGGAATTCTCCGGGCTCTCAGGTCTGGCTCCCGTGGCCGTCGCCATCTCGCACACGCCCTACAAGTTTTTCACGCTTTTGGTCGAAGTGGCGATCCTCGCCGGGTTTTCCTCCGTGATCATGATCCTGCTGCTCGGCCAGTCGCGCGTCTTTTATGCCATGTCGCAGGATGGCCTGCTGCCGGCGATGTTCAGCGAATTGCACCAGAAGTTTCGCACACCCTGGAAATCAAACATTCTCTTTGCCGTCTTCGTAGGCCTCTTTGCCGGTCTTGTCCCCGGCCATGTCATTGGTGAGATGACGAGCATTGGCACGCTCCTGGCGTTCGTGATTGTCTGTATCTCCGTCCTCGTCCTCCGGCGCACCATGCCCGATGCCCCGCGCGCATTCCGCGTGCCATTTGTTCCGTTCGTCCCCATCGCAGGCGCGTTGAGTTGCCTGGCCATCATGGCCTCGCTACCCATGGAAACGTGGATCCGTCTCGTCGTGTGGCTCGTCATCGGCTGCCTGCTTTACTTCAGCTACAGCCGGTGGAACAGCCGCCTCCGCGGCGGGACGAAACTCTAGTGTTTTTTATGGCTTGCCGTGGCCGATGGGCACGAGGTGTTCTTCGATGGTTCGGATCAAAACCTCCGCGCTCACTGGTTTTGCGATAAAAAACTCTCCGCCGATGAGCCCGTTGTGTGCATTGACTTCGCGCTTGCGGACTGTCGCTGTCACGAAAATTACGGGGATATTTTGTATTACAGGATCGGCTCTGAATTGTGAAATCACATCCCCGCCATCATATTCAGGCATGATGATATCCAACAGGATGATATCCGGGGAAAATTGACGCGCGACCTGAACCGCCGCCGCCGGATCGTTCAACTCCCGCACCTCGTAGGCCCCAGAGGCTTCCAAGGTCATTTTGACAATCTTTGTAAACCCCGGCTCATCATCAATAATCAGGATTTTTCGTTTCATAATTCATCTGCCCTTCGAGGGCATTGTGACACTCACTCGGGAACAACTCAAGATTGTTGCAAGAGGTGATCTATTACGCCTTCAGAGCAGCAAACAGCAGCAAGGCGCGGGTGCCACCGTCCGGACGGTTGGTGATCTGCAAGCTTCCGCCGTGCAGTTCGATGATTTTCCGGGTTACTGTGAGACCGAGGCCGGTTCCCTTGCCCGGGGGCTTGGTCGTGAAAAAGGGATCAAAAATCTTGGGGAGCTTGTCTGGCGGAATCCCGTCGCCGCTGTCTTCGATTTCAACGATGGCAATGGTGGATTCCCCCGGGAATTGCCCGGATGTTTGGGAGCCAGAATCCCTTTCGGTATTGGAGGGTTGTTTATAAAAACTTCTGACGGTCAGGGTGCCACCGTCAGGCATGGCATCGATGGCATTAGAAAATAGATTCACAAGCGCCTGAACAGCCTTGTTCTGATCGAGCGCCACCGGTGGAAGGTCGGGGGCAAGATTTTTTACCAGCTCAACGCGGTTTGATTTCCTGCTGTGCCTAACCAGCAGGATCGCTTTTTCAATCGCGGAATTAAGATCCCCTGGCTGGAGCGCCAATTTTTCCGAAGCGGAGAAATCGAGCAAGCCGCGGATGATCGTATCCGCCCGCCCGATTGCATCGCGCATTTCTTTCAAGACATCCGCCACGTTCCCGTCCACGTCGGGTAAGGCGCGCGAAAGATAGTCCAGACTCATCGCCAATATTGCCAGGGGATTCTTGACTTCATGGGCCACCCCTGCAGCCAGCCGACCCGTGATTTCCAGTTTTTCCGTATTAATCAAAAGCATGTGGGATGCTTTTAACTCCTCGTGGGATTTTTGGAGATTGGCTAGGGCTTTGCGCAATGCTTCCTCCGCGAGTTTGCGCTCGGTGATGTCGGAAACCAGTCCATCATAACCTGCGAGCTTGCCATCAGGTGTATGCCGGAGAACCCGCTGGTTGCGGACCCAACGGATCGAGCCATCACGATGATAAATACGGTGCTCGACAGGAGGCATGCCTTCACCGGATGCCATTTTTGCGGCGATGGCGACGACTGTGGGGCGGTCGTCCGGATGCACAACTCGATACCATAGATATGGGTCATTGGCATAATCCTCAGGGCTGTAGCCGGTCACGCTCAGGCAACCAGGTCCATGCGAGGTGGAGTCGACTGTGCCATTTTGAAAATTCACCGTGTAAATATAATCGGTCACTGACGCCAACAGTTCTTTCGTGCGCTTTTCGCTCAGTTGCAACGCCTCCTCCATCCGCCGGCGCTCGATGATGTCCGCACTCAGCTCCTCGTTGACTTTCTTCAGTTCGGCTGTGCGTGTGTCCACCAGTTGCTCGAGTTGCTCGCGGTGCCGTTCGAGGGCGTCGGCCATTTCGTCGAATGCTATTGCCAGACCGGTAAACTCTCCAAACTGGTGATCCGGTCTTGTGCGGACGGCCAGATCCCCGGAGCGAAGTCTGTTGGCAGCAGCGACCAGATCCTTCGTCCGCCGGAGCACAAAGGCCCCGGCGAACACCCAGGCTGCAAGAACAGCGAACGCGCCTACCGCACCCAGGAATATAAAGCTGCGGACCATCATCCGGTTTGAAGCCGCGTAAGCCACGTCCGGTGGAATCCCGAGGATCAGATATCCAACGATTGTGCCACCGCCCGATTTCAAAGGTGTAAACGCGTAGAGCCGGACCACACCGTCGATGCCGGCAGCCTCGGCTGTTCCCTCATCCCGGCTGGAGAGGACAGCTCGAATGAATGCGGTGTCGGCCACTGATTGACCAACCCACTTCCCGAGGTCTGCACTCCGTGCCAGAATATTCCCGGAGCTGTCGAGCAGGGTGGCGACTGTGCCTTCAGGCAGATGGGCACTTGCAAGCAATTGACTTTCCCATCTCAGGTCAAGCGCGGCAAATGCGATGCCGAGAATGTTTCCATCATCGTCGAAGAAAGGGCAACTGCAAGTCAACGTCGGAGCGTGTGCAGTGCGGCTGACCACATAATCTCCCACAGCGAAAGCCCTCGCCTCCACACTACGCCTGAACCACATTCTGTCTGCGTAGTTTATCGGATGAATGAAAGTCAGGGCGCTGCATATGAGCATCCCGTTCCGATCCACCACGCCAAAGTTCGCGTAAAGCGGGTTGTTCTTGAGAAGGCTCGCCAGGAGCGGATCGCACAGCCCCGGCTCCAAGGAACGGACTTCGGGCACATGAACAAGGACGCCGAGAAGTTGCTTCGCGCCATTGAGCACGCGCTCCTGGTCGGACGCGACCATCTTCGTCACGTTCAGAAGTTCGCGGTTCGCCTGCTCCGAAGCCTGCTCCTTTTGCTTGATGCCGATATAGAGCGACAGAAACAAAGCGGGGATTACAGCGAGGACAACCACCAGAACCAGCCGCGTGCGGATCTGGGAAAAACTCGCGGCAAGATAACTTCTGATCGTCTGCACCTGATTAGATCTTCGTGATGTGCCCGCCCCCGCTTGCGCGGCCGGATCGCCCAAGAGCGACGAAGAGCATGGTCCACAGCCACAGCATGCAATAGTAAAAGTCAAGATAAACGCTTGAAGAGGTCAGCCTGCCCAACCGCTTGGCGAGGGTGTGCCGGGGGGGATCCGTTCGGGTTGCGGAGAAGGAGGCTATGGGCATCCAGTCCGGCAAATGAGACCCGTCAACGCTTCCTGGCCGGCGTTGGCTTGGGTGTTGGGGTCTTCGGAGGAGTTCCCCAGAGGAGCAGCGACGGACGCTGGTTCACCGCTGCACTGAGCTGCACGAGGTTGGCGGAAGTTACGGTCAGGTTGTTGACGATTTCCCGCACCTCGGACGGTTTCAGTCGCGTCGCCGGTTCGATGTTCTTCAGAATCTGCTGGAGCTCGCGGTTCGAAGCTTCCAGTTCGCCAAGAAATTTTGAGGCGTCGGCTGACAGCTCCGGAATCCGGGCCTTTTGCAGAACGGAATTCGAATCTTTGATGAGAGCTTGGAGATCTCCGCTGACCTTATCCACCTGGGCCCCGACCACGGCTTTGTTGAGGTTGTCCAAAAGCTCGGTGCCGGTCTGGCTGATCCCATTGATGTTGAGTTTTTCCACCTCGCGAAGAATGGCGTTGATGGAATCCAGGAAGCTCGTGAGCTCTCCCGGTGCCGAGGGGACATAATACACTTCCGGTTTCCACGGCGGCCAAAGTGCCGGGAAACGCGTAGGGTCGAAGTAGTCGATATCGAGGTAGTTCAGACCGGTGATCCCCTGCGGCTCAATCCGCACGCGAAGCCCCTGCTCAATGCTTTTTGTCAGCAAGGGAGTGAGGTCATCGGTAAACATGTTGGGAAACACCTCGCGGTTGAGCTCCATGAAGAGAACCACGTAGTTGTAGAGCCCGTCGGTCTCCTTCAAATGATACTCGGTAAACGCGAATGCGATCTTCGTCACTTTCCCGATAAGCACTCCACGGAATTTTACCGGGGTTCCCACATCGATCCCCTGCACCGACCCCTTCACGTAGGTTTCCATTTCAATTTTCCGGCTGAAAATCTGGCCGCCGCCAAAAACGAGAAGCGCTAGAACCAGCAGAGCCACCCCACCGGCAACAAAGATGCCGATTCGAAAAAAATCCGGCTTGGCACTCATGCGGGAACCTCCCGCGCTTCGCGGTGAAAAAATGCGTGCACGCCGGGATCCATGTCATGGTCGCGGAGGTCGGCGGGGGATCCTTCGGCAAGAATCCCCTTCTTGGTTGAGTCGAGCATAATCACACGGTCTGCCACCGCATAGATACTGGCCAGTTCATGGCTGACAATCACAAAGGTCACTCCGAGATTGTGGTTAAGGTTCAAAATCAGTTCATCCAGACCGGCGGAGGTGACAGGATCAAGGCCCGCTGAAGGTTCATCGAGGAAGAGAACCGCCGGGTCGAGCGCCATCGCCCGCGCAATCGCCGCACGCTTCTGCATGCCGCCGCTGACCTCGGAAGGAAAATGGGCCGCGAACCTCTCGAGCCCCACGAGTGACAGCTTCATACGGGCCACAAGCTGCCGTGCATCCGCCGGCAGATCCGTGAACTCCTCCATGGCAAGCATCACATTTTCCTCCAGGGTGAGCGATCCAAAAAGCGCGCCGCTCTGATACATCACCCCGAACTTTTCGATCAGCTCCGCACGCTGCCCCCCCGTGGCGGTCGTGATATTTTCTCCATCGATGAGGATTTCACCGGCGGCAGGAGGCAGCAGTCCGATCAGGTGTTTCATCAAGGTGCTCTTGCCGCAGCCCGATCCCCCGATGATCACAAAAACCTCGCCGCGGCGGACGTCGAAGGAGATTTTGTCGAGAAGGACAAAATCCCCGTAGGCGGCGGTCAGGCCGCGGACTTCGATGATGTTCGATCCGGTCACCATTTGAGAACGTAGAAGATTCCGGCAAAAACCGCGTCGACCAGCACGATCAGAAAAATCCCGCTCACCACGGCGCGCGTGGTGGATTCCCCGACCGCCGTGGCCCCGTTCCCGGTCTGGAGCCCGCGCAGGCACCCCACACCGGCCACAAGAATGCCGAACACAAAAGATTTGATGGTGCCCGTCATCACGTCGCTCACGCCAACCGCGCTGACAAGCTGGTTCCAGAGCGCCGCGAACGGGAACCCCTGGGCCATCATCACGAGGAATCCCCCGGCCACTCCGAGCACGCTGGCGTAGATCGTCAGCACCGGGGTGACGATGAATCCGGCCAGCACGCGGGGCACCACCAGAAACCGCATCGGATCAAGCCCCATCGTTTGCAGGGCGTTGATCTCTTCGTTGACCGTCATCGTCCCGATCTCGGCGGCGAACGCCGACCCTGAGCGGCCGGCCAGGACCACGGCAGTCATGATCGGCCCCATCTCGCGCAGCAGTGCCAGGGCGACAAGGTTCACGACAAAAATATCAACACCGAACTGCTTGAGCGGTACCGCTGCCTGAAAGGCCATGATCATTCCCGTGAGAAACGAAACCGTGCCGGCGACCACCAGCGCGTCAACGCCGGCTTTCTGGGCGGTGATCCACATGTCACTCCACCGGACCAACCGCGGTTTCGCGATGCAGAGCAGGGCAGTGACCGTAAATTCCCCGATGAAAGAAATTTGTTCCCGGGTGTCTTTGAAGACAGCCCAGGCCGCACGGCCGATCTGTGCAAACAGCGACTGATCCCGCTCTGGAGCCTCGGCGGGCTCCACGGGCAGATCGTCGAACGGCTTGAGCAGCGCCGCAATCTCCGGACGCAGGCCCGTGATCCGCGCGTTTCTCTTGTGGCTGAGCGACCACAGAAACGCGAGCCCCGCCCCGTCTGCTGCGACCACCTTCGAGGCATCGACCTGGCATTTTTTTGAGACTTGGCCAAGGAGGCTCCATGAACGCGCCACCTCCTCCGCATCTAAACTCCTGCCGAGAATCAGCTCGTCGCTCTTGGGATCAAAAGTCATGTGGCACAAAAACCATCAACTAGATAGCGGCCGGATCACCCCTGGGCAAATCCCGATTCACAGGATCAAATATTGAGAACAGCGCGGACATTGTTCAGTCTGCAGGAATGATTTCGATTCGGGAGGATGGCGGGAGCGCGGAGGTGTCGGCTTTTGAGCGGGAGGTTCATGCGATTTTTTCGGAAGACGGAAAGCTTTCGCACGGGGCGGGATTTGAATTCCGCAGGGAGCAGCAGGACATGGCCTGCGCGGTGGCGCGGACACTCGAACGCGGCAGACAGTTGGTGGTCGAAGCCGGCACGGGCGTTGGCAAATCGCTCGCTTATCTCGTGCCAGCAGCGCTTCACGCCGTGCGGACGAAACGCAAGGCGGTGATTTCGACACACACGATCTCGTTGCAGGAACAACTGATTTTCAAGGATATTCCGTTTGTCCAGCAACTCCTCGACGAGGATTTCGAAGCGCTGCTGATGAAAGGCCGCCAGAACTACCTCTGCACGACACGACTGGCGCGCGCGATCAACCAGGCTGCGGATCTGTTCACCACCGAGCAGAAATCCGAGCTCGAGAGAATCCGGGACTGGAGCCAGACCACGAAAGACGGCTCGCTTAGTGATTTCCTCGAGCAACCGGACCCCGCGGTGTGGGAGGAAGTGCGCAGCGAACAGCATTTGTGCACGCCGAAGATGTGCGGGCAGAACTCCGGATGCCATTATCAAAACCTGAGGAGGAGGATTGCGGGCGCGCACATGGTCGTCCTCAATCACGCGCTTTTCTTCACCCTGCTCGGGGCGACGGAAGATGCGGAGAACCGCACGGGCGGCCTGCTCTTCGCCAATGATTTCGTAATTTTCGACGAGGCACACACCCTGGAGGAGGTGGCCTCGCGGCATATCGGAATGGAGGTTTCCCAACTCGGCCTCCGGCGCGCCGTTCAGCGGCTCTACAATCCGCGCACAAAAAAGGGCCTGTTCCAGATGATGAAGAATGGATCCGCCTGCAAGGCCGTGGCGGATGTCCTCCCTGTCTCCGACGATTTCTTTGCGAGTATCAGCTCAAAATGCACCTTCAAAAAAGGGCGCGAGTTTCGGGTGCGGGAAGCCGGGCTTGCCGATGGCGGGGAGGTTTGCACGAACTTGGCCAAGCTCGGCGAGTTGATCGCAACCGAAGCCGTGCGCTGCAAGGATGAGATCGGGGCGGCCGAGTTGCAGGACACGGCCCGCAAGCTGCGAAGCGCCCGCGCTGCGATAACGGATTTTCTCGCGCTTGAGCAACCGGACCATGTCTATTGGGTCGAGCAGAGCGGACGCAAAGAGCAGTTCTGCACGCTGCGTACCGCTCCAGTGGATCTCGCGGATGCTCTGCGCAGGATCCTCTTCCGCGAGGGGGCCTGCTCTGTACTGACGAGCGCCACCCTTTCTATCGGAACCCCGGACCTTTCGTATTTCCGGCGCCGCGTTGGCGCGGAGGAAGTCCCAGCCATGCAGATCGGAAGCCCGTTCGATTACGAAAAGCAGATGAGCCTCCACCTCGTCCGTCAGATGCCCGAACCGAAGGACTCCGGCTACGAAAAGGCTCTGGAAAAGTGGATCGCCCACTTCACGGACAAAAGCCTCGCGCGGGCATTCGTGCTTTTCACCAGCTACCAGACCATGCGGGCGGTTTCGGAGAACATGGAGTCCCATTTCGATAAAAAGGGGTGGCCGCTGCTTGTCCAAGGAACGGGCATGCCCGCTCAACGCATGCTGCGGGAGTTCCGCCAAAACCCGCACAGCGTGCTTTTCGGGGTTTCGAGTTTTTGGACCGGGGTGGACGTGCCCGGCGACGCACTCTCAAGCGTGATCATTACGCGGCTCCCGTTTGCCACGCCGGACCATCCGCTCACCGAGGCCAGACTCGAAG
>Ga0194054_10000096_pt1 | contig 43057 bp, 43 predicted proteins | sample SepL2210m_MetaG_FD_163628 | JGI IMG/M metagenome (GOLD analysis project Ga0194054, IMG submission 163628) | Anoxic zone freshwater microbial communities from boreal shield lake in IISD Experimental Lakes Area, Ontario, Canada - Sep2016-L227-10m | ecosystem: Environmental > Aquatic > Freshwater... | reverse complement strand
CGTGCAGAGGGAGCCGGTGATGATCCGGAAGCACAACCGGGAGGCAGCCGTGGTCATGTCTCCCACGGAATACGACCGGCTTCGGGGCATCAACGTGGCGGAGTTCTCCGCGTTTTGTGATCGTGTCGGCAAGCGGGCGGGCGCGCGGGGGCTTACGGAAAGAGGACTGGCGAAGCTTCTTGCCGGAAAATGAACCGGACCGGACGGTGGGTTTTTGACACGAACGCATTGGTCAGCCGCCTGCTGGTGCCGGGATCCGTGCCGGCGCGGGCCTTGCAGAAGGCGATGGAATCCGGATATTTGCTGGTTTCCGACGAGACGCTCGATGAATTGGCCCAAGTGCTTGCGCGTCCGAAATTCGACAAATATGTGGGACCCGCAGACCGGCGCCGGTTCTTCGAGCTGCTGGGACGCGTGGCGATCCGGGTGGAGATCCTCCGCCCCATCCAGGCCTGCCGGGATTCCAAGGACGACAAATTCCTGTCCCTGGCCGTGAACGGGCGTGCGGATGCGCTGGTGAGCGGGGACAGGGATCTGCTCGCTTTGCATCCCTTTTTGCGGATTCCCATTCTGACGCCTGCCGCCTTTCTGGCTGGAACGGCAGATTTTCCAGAATGACCGAACCTTGCGGATGGGGGTCTATTTAGGTGAGATCGAGCTTCACGGGTTCTTGCGCGCCGAGGCCGCAAATTCTTTTTCGAATTCCCCCGCACGACCTGCCCCGTCCCGATCTGCGCGAGGACTCGTCAGCCGCGCGGCCCGGGAGGTGAGGACGGCGAGGATTGCGTCGAGAACCGCGTCGAGGTGCTTCCCGGCGTCGACCGCCAGAAACCGCAGGACAAAATACCCGTGTTGCTGGAGGAGGGAATCCTTCCGGCGGTCGCGTCTCCAGGCGTCTTCGTCGGCGAGGTGCTGCGGGCCGTCGAGTTCGATGACGAGCCGGGCCTCGTCGCTGAGGAAGTCCGCCTCCATCGCGCCCTGCTGGTCGAACGGGATGGCGAGCGAGGCATTGAGGCGGAACCTGCCGCGTGTGGCCGGGAGCGATTCGAGGCGCTTGAAAAGAAACGCCTCCGACGCGCTGCGTGCGCGGGCAACGCCCTCGGCGCCCGGGATCGGGCGGCAGGCGGCGCGGACAAAAAGGTCGGCCAGCTCGTTGTCCACACCGTCGCGGATCAGCCGGCGCACACTGGCCGCGTAGTCGCGCTTCCATTCGGGATCCACCGGGAGCGGGACATCCGACGGCCAGCCCGGGATCGCGCTCGCGGGGAGAAGCAGCGAATAACCGGCCGCCTCGTAGCCCGCGCACCTGCGGTCGAACATGCGAGCGAGCATCGGGACATTGAGGTCGGCGTAATCATAGACGCGGGCTTCCGTCTTCCCCTCGTGGAGCCGGTGGAGGCGGCCGACGTATTGAGCGATCGTGCCGCGCCAGGAAACCGGCATCGCGAGGAAAAGCGTGTCGAGCTGCGGGTCGTCAAACCCCTCGCCGATAAATCCCCCGGTCGCCAGAAGAACGAGATTCGTCCGGTCTGCCGCCAACCCGTCCCGCGCGGCGCGCAAAGACTTTTTTCCCATCCCTCCCTGGAGGCGGATCACGCAGGCGCCTTGCTGCGCGAGAGAGGACGCCAGAATGTCCATGTGACCGGTCCGCTCGGTGAGCACGAGCGGGCGGCGACCTTCTTGCAGGCACGCGGCCACATCGGCGCAGAGCAGGGCGTTCCGTGCGTCGTCGTGAACCAGCTCGTCGCAGAGCTGTTGAAACTCGGCGCGCGGGTCGGCATCCGCTTCGCACGCGGTGCGGAAGGCCGTCGGACGGATCATCACGCGGTGCTCGAACGGACGCGCCCGAGCCTGGGCTTTGGCGTCCACCCGGTAGCGGACCGGGCCGCACTGCATAAAGATGATCGGATGGTGGCCGTCCTTGCGCGCGACCGTGGCCGAGAGGCCGGTGAGAAATTTTGCCTTCGCGCGGCGTGCGACGAGTTCGAAACTCTGCGCCGAGAGGTGGTGGCATTCATCCACGACGAGGTGGCCGTAGCCGGCCACGCAGTCGTCCACGACATGCTTTCGGACGAGCGATTGGATCAAGGCCACATCGAGCAGGCCGTTGAGCTTCCGCTTCCCGCCGCCGAGGCGGCCGATGGATTTTTCCGTAACGCCGAGAAAGCGCGAAAGCCGTTCGATCCATTGTTCGAGGAGCTGCCGGCGGTGGACCAGGACGAGCGTGCTCACGCCGCGGCGGGCGATCAGCCAGGCGGCCAGCACGGTTTTCCCGAAGGCGGTCGTGGCGGCGAGCACGCCGGTTTCGTGCGCGAGCATCGCCTCGGCCGCGGCGACCTGATCCGGCCGGAGGGCGCCGTGGAATTCCATCTGCAGCGGAGAGCCGGCCTGCCGGAGATCCTGGAGATCCAGCCGGACGTGGTGAGACTTCAGAAGAATTTGCAAATCGCCGAGGCATCCGCGCGGGAGGGAGATGTGCGCGGGATGGTCTTCCGCACAGGCGATCACCCGCGGCTTGTTGAACGTCGTCAAGCGCATCGCCTGGGCGCGATAAAACTCGGGGTTCTGAAATGCGGCGAGCCGGACAACGCGGTTGAGCAAAGCCGGCGGGAGCGATGCCTTCGGAAGGTAAATCTGATCGGAGAGCACGGCTTCGATCGAGTCCGGCAGCGGATCCGTAATCGGCGGGTCTTTGGTTTTGCGCGAGGGCGGCGCCTGCCATGGCGTCAGCACGAACTCCTCGTCGGGAGCCGCCCGCACGCCGAGCACGCGGTTCCGGCGCTCGGCCTCGGCGACCAGCGCAGCAACCTGAACGACCGGGATTTTTTTGATCCGCCCGAGGAACTCCCACTGGTCGGCATGCGGCTCGAGCTGCGCGTCGAGGAAGACCGCGTTCCCGGATTCGCGGGCGGCCTTTTGCAGCGGGAGCGCAATCAGATTTCCAAACCCGCCGCGAGGGAGTGTGTCCTGGTTCGGAAACAGCCGGTCGTATGAGGCGAGTCCGAGTCCCGGCCGGCTCTCCATCGTCTCGGTGAGCAGATGCGAGCCGAGTTTGCGGGCGAGGACCGCCGGGATGGCCTCCTCAAAAAAGAACCACGCATGCGCGCCGGCGCCCGAGCGCGAGCGCTCAAGCACCGCCTGCAGACCACGCTCGCGGCACATCCGCGCGAACCCCGCCGCATCGTCCCGCCATCCCTCTCCATCAAAATCCACCGCAAGAAAAAAACATGTCTCGTCGCGCAGCATCGGATAAATCCCCATGACGAACGGGCGGTCGCCGGCATCGCGTCCGACGAGATGCCAGTGGACGGCCTCGTCGGTGAGCGCCTGCCAGCAGGAGTTCGGGCAGACCGGGCATTTGACGCGGGGCTTCTCGCAGACCCCGCGCACCCATTCGTTCCCGCAGGCCGGCACGTAGCCGGATTTTCCGCTGCGCAGATTCTCGAACCGCCGGGCATAGACATCATCGCGCCCGCGAAAGAGCGAGCGGAACCGCGCGATCTTTTCGGCCGCCGGGCTCAGTTGGCACAGAACTGGCGGCGGGGGAATCAAGGATCTTATCCGCCCCAGCGGGCGCCCTCGCTGAGGGCGGGGACCCAGCCGCGGAGATGGCCGTCGGCATAGTTGGTTTTGCCGATCGCCCCGATCATCTTTTTTCCGGTGGCCCGGCGCCAGAGCTTGCTCATGCTTTCGCCGGTGTGGCAGCTCCAGCTTTTGATCAGGGCGTCGCGGGTGAAGAGCCCGCGGCGAAGCTTCACGAGATCGTTTTCGTGGAGCCAGCTCTTCGACCCGCTGTCGATTTCGTTGCTGTAGTCGAACATCCAGCACGCGCGGTTGGAATGGCCGAAGAATTCGAAATTCGCAATTTTGACCTCTTCGCGCGGGCGGCCCGCGTTGAGGTAGCTGATGACGTCGTCGCCGTTGGCGATCCAGACCAGGTTGACGCGGTATTTGTCACGGACGGAAAGGATGTTTCCGATCAGGTCGGCTTTGTCCTGTCGGGCTCCGCGGCGGACGTAGCCGGGTTTGTAAACCAGCCAGGTGATCTCGGCCTCCGGGCCCTGCTCCTTGCGGATCTGCTCGATGCGAACGCGCGCGGCGCGGACAAAGTTCCCCCACCACACGTCATGGGGCACGGCCTTGTATTTTTCCCACTCGATGAGCGAGGGGCCTCCGCTCAGGAGGATGTATTCCTTTTGGACGGCGGCCGAGGCGGAAAGAATGCCGGCCAGAAAAACGAGGAGCATCGCACGGAGCATGTCTATAAAGATTGGCGCTGGGCGCGGAAGTTCAAGCACATTCTCCTGAAACGCCTGCCGCTCCGGCGGCCGCGAGTCACAGCATCGCCTGTGCCCTGGCGGCGATGGCGGCGACATCCCAGAGCCGGCCGATGCCTTCGTAGCCGCAGGCCAGGAGACCCTCTTCGGGCCCGATAAATTCGGCTCCGCGCGCTTGGAGCGTCGCGACATTTTCCTGCGTTGCCGGGTGAGCCCACATTTTTCCATTCATCGCGGGAGCGATGAGCAGCGGGGCGGTGGAGGCAAGGGCGATGGAAGTGAGCGCATCATCGGCAATGCCGTGGGCGAGCTTCGCGATGACATTCGCGGTGGCGGGCGCGATGAGCAGAAGATCCGCGCGGTCGGCCAGCGCAATGTGACCGGGGCACCAGGATTCCTTCTCGTCGAAAATTCCTGCGGCCACCGGATTCCGCGAGAGCGTCTGGAAGGTCAGAGGAGTGACAAACTCCTTCGCGTTTTCCGTCATCACAACGAAGACATCGCACCCGGCTTTGGTGAGACGGCTCGTGAGGTCGGCTGCTTTGTAGGCGGCGATGGAGCCTGTGACGCCGAGAAGGATCGTTTTCATAATCCGGGAATATCCAGACGCCGGCTGAGATAGCGCTCCGCCCGCATGACGGCGCGGAATTTTTCAATATCCTCCTCCATCGAGCCGCTGATCAAGGTGTAGCGGTAGTGCCGCCAGTGCCGCATTTCCGCGGCGGCGTTGCGGAGGCGCGTGGCCACCTGCTCCCCGCTTTCCGTGCCGCGCCTGCGAAGGCGGCGCGCCAGCTCCTCCAGACCGGGCGGCATGATGAAAACGTCCGCGAGAGCGGCGGCGATGATCGGGTCCCCGCAGCTCCGGATGCTCGCCGCGCCGGTCGTATCAACATCAATAAGCACGTCAACGCCCTGGGAGAGGTTGTCCACAACGGGAGATTTCAACGTGCCGTAAAACTGCCCGTGCACCTCGGCATATTCCAGAAAATTTCCCGCCGCGATCCGGGCCAGAAATTCCTCGCGCGCGAGGAAAAAGTAATCTTCGCCGTCGGTTTCTCCCGGCCGCGGCGGGCGGGTTGTGCAGGAGACGGCATAGACGAAATCCGGCTTCTGCCGCAGGGCGGTCGTGAGCGTGGTCTTCCCGGCCCCGGATGGCGCGGAGAGGACAAAGAGGATTCCTGCGCGTTGGATTTTATTCAATGTTGGCAAGTTGTTCGCGGATTCTGTCGAGCTCCGCCTTGGCCTCAATGACCAACCTGGCAAGAGGGGCGTCGGAAGATTTCGCGCCGATGGTGTTGAACTCGCGCCCGAGCTCCTGGGCGAGGAACTCCAGCGTGCGTCCGACCGGGCCGTCGGAGCCCAGCTTCTCCCGGAACTGAGCGATGTGGCTGGCCGCCCGGTGGAGCTCTTCGGTGATGTCTCCGCGCTCCGCGAGAAGCACGACCTCCGTGAGCAGGCGGGGATCGTCGCCCGGGATTCCGACTCCGGCGCGCGCCACGCGGCGAAGAAGAGATTCGCGCTGTTGAGCGGCGGCCCCCTTGGCGAGAGGCGAGATTTTTTTGGCAATGCCGCCGAGGCGTCGGATCGCTTTGTCCAAGACCGACCGCAGGGCGCCGCCTTCCCTGCGGCGCGTGGAGACGAGCCCGTCCAGCGCCTGGTCCAGCGCGGCCAGAACCGTCTCTTTCACGCCCTCGCCGGAGGGTTCCGCGGAACGGACCACCCCCGGTGCCCGCAGAACATCCGAGAGCGTGATCTCCCCGTGCAGGGCGAGCTTTTTCTGGAGCGCCCGCGCCTCACGCACAAAAACCGCCGCGTGTGCGCTGTCGAGAATCCCCCCCGAGGCGCCCGCCGGATGCGAGAGCGTGAGATTCACCTGAACCCGTCCGCGCGCCACACACGACAGCACCCGCTCGCGCACCAAGGGCTCCAGCCACGAGGCCCCGCGCTCGGAGTGAAAGGCAATCTCCGCCGTCTTGCGGTTCACGGAAAAACATTCCACGACAGCATTCCACGCTTTGGTTCGGGACTCTCCCCGTCCGTGTCCGGTCATGCTTGTCATGCCGGAAAGCTAGCCACACGCCCGCGTGCCTGTCGAGGAGGTTCCCTCCGCCTCCCGCGGGTTGGGTGTGATTTCAACCCGAATGAGCGGAGTTCTGTCGGTTCCGTTGAACAGGACAGCTTGAAATCCCGCGCGGTTGCGTGCATCCTGCCTGATATGAAGTCCGTCCAAGTCTGCTACGAAGGCCGCGTCCAAGGGGTCGGGTTTCGTTGGACGGTGAAAAACACGGCCTGCGGATTCGATGTTGCCGGAAGCGTGAGGAACCTGCCCGACGGGCGGGTCGAAGTGCTGGCGCAGGGCGAAGAGACGGAGGAATTTTTGGAGGCGGTCCGGACGAGCGGGCTGGCCGGACACATCGCGCGGGAGCGGCTTTCCGAAATTCCCCGCGTCACCGGGCTGCGGGGGTTTTCCATCATTCCATGAAAGCGGTCACCGTCGAAAACCTCACGAAGATCTACCCGGTCCCGATGCGGAGGCAGCGGGTTGTTGCCGTCAGGAACCTGAGCCTCGAGGTTCGCGAGGGCGAGGTTTACGGGCTTCTCGGGCCGAACGGCTCGGGCAAGAGCACGACGCTCAAAGTTCTCCTCGGCCTCGTCACGCCGAACGAGGGGACCACCACGATCTTCGGACGCGACAGCCGGGAATACCGGAGCCGCGCGGAGGTCGGGTTCCTTCCGGAAAACCCGTATTTTTACAAGTTTCTCACCGCGGCGGAGACGCTCCGTTTTTACGGAAAAATCTGCGGGCTGGGAGGGAAGCCGCTCGACGCGCGGATCCACGAACTGATCGAACTCGTCGGGCTGCAGGACGCGAGCCACCGCAGGGTCGGGGGGTTTTCCAAGGGCATGCTCCAGCGGATCGGGCTTGCGCAGGCGCTCGTGCAGGATCCGAAACTTGTTGTCCTCGACGAGCCGACGGCCGGGGTGGATCCGGCGGGTTCGCGACAGATCCGGGACCTGATCCTCGACCTGAAAAGGCGAGGCAAGACGGTGCTGCTGACGTCGCACCTGCTCGGCCAGGTCCAGGAGGTCTGCGACCGGGTCGGCATCATGGCCCGAGGAGAGATGGTCCGCGAAGGCAGCCTCGACGACCTCACCACGATCAAGCGCCAGACGGAATTCCTCGTCGAGGACGCGCCGGAGGGGCTCGGCAAGAAAATCGAGGAACTCGTCCGCCAGTCGGGCGGGCGGTTCATCGCGGCCCGGCGTCCGCAGCGGGATCTCGAGGGGGTTTTCCTCGAAGCCACCGCGCCGAGAAAATGAGGACTTTCCTGACCGGCACGGATACGGGGGTCGGCAAAACCTTTGTGACGGCGCTCCTCGCGCGCGGGCTCCGTCGCGCCGGACTCGACACGATTGCGCTCAAGCCGGTCTGTTCGGGCGATCGCGCGGACGCCGAGATTCTCAGGGCGGCCGGAGGAAACGAACTGACTCTCGACGAAGTCAATCCGCTGTGGTTTCAACTTCCGGTCGCCCCGATTGTGGCCGCGCGGGCGGAAAGCCGGACCGTCTCGATTCCCGCGCTGGCGGACTGGTTCGGCAAGGTTTCCGCCAGACGAAAGTCGGTGCTTGTTGAGGGCGCCGGGGGGTGGCTTGCGCCTGTGGCAAAAGGAGCCTTTGCCGCCGATCTTTGCGCGGCCCTCGCGCTTCCGGTCATCGTTGTGGCCGCCAACCGGCTCGGCTGCGTCAACCACACCCTGCTGACCATCGAAAGCATCCGCGCCCGCGGCCTGGAATGCCGCGGAATCATCCTCAACACCATCCAGCCGTCACCGGACGAAGCCGCGCGAACGAACCGCGCCCTCCTCGAAGAGTTCACATCCGTCCCGATCCTTATGGAAATTTCCCCGGGACAATCCGAAATCGAACTTGCGGTTGCGTGAGGCCGTCTCCGGGAAATAACCGGACTTCTGAAGCGCACGACTCACCTGCCCCGTGATGATTTCGCTTTTCCGTGCGCGGCGCGCTCAAGCTGCCAGACGGGGTTTCCGGCGACGATGGTCGCGACGGCGCGTCCCTTCCAGGAGTGCTTGTCGAACGGCGTGTTCTGGGAGAGCGAGAGCGAAAGGGACTTGTCGAACGTCCACTCGAGATCCGGGGCGATCAGCGTGACATCGCCGGGGGCGCCGGGTGAGAGGGTGCCGCGATCCAGGCGCAGAAGCTTCGCGGGCTCGGCGGTGAAAAGCGCGATCAGGCGGGCGAGGGAAATGGCTTTCCGCTTGTGGACGAGGATGTCGCAGAACGTGGAGAACTCGGTTTCGAGGCCGGTGATCCCGAACGGTGCGTGGTCGAACTCGACTTCTTTTTCGTAGGCGGCATGCGGCGCGTGGTCGCTGCAAAGGATGTTGAGCGTGCCGTCGGCGATCCCCCCGATGATCGCCTCGACATCCTCGTCCGAGCGGAGCGGCGGGTTCATTTTGAAGTTCGTGTCGAATCCCTGGAGCGAGGCGTCGGTGAGCGCGATGTGGTGCGGGCAGGCCTCGCCGGAGACCGCGACCCCGCGGGCGCGTGCCTCGCGGAGCAGGCGGACACTGCCGCCCGAGCTGATGTGCTGGCAGTGGATCGGCGACCGGCAGAGGTCGGCGAGCAGGATGTTGCGGGCGACGATCACTTCCTCGCCCATGCGCGGCCAGCCGGGCAGCCCGAGGCGCAGGCTCCATTCGCCCTCGTGCATGACCCCGTCGCCGACCAGCGAGTCGTCCTGGCAATGGTCCATGACCGTGAGCCCGAACATCCGGGCGTATTCGACCGCGCGGCGCATGACCTCGTGGCTTTGGACGCAGCGGCCGTCGTCGGTCAGCGCCACGACACCCGCGGCCACAAGCGCTCCGAACGGCGCGAGCTCCTCGCCTTTCAAATCCTTCGTGATCGCCCCGGTGCAAAAAACATTGACGACGGCGTGCTGTTCCGCCCGCTCGCGGATCCATGCGATCGTGGCGGCGTTGTCGGCGGCGGGCGTGGTGTTCGGCATGGCGACGATGCTTGTGAACCCGCCGGCGGCCGCGGCCCGCGTGCCGGTGGCGATCGTCTCCTTGTGCGACTGGCCGGGTTCGCGCAGATGGACGTGGATGTCAATGAGCCCCGGCGCGACAACCAGGCCGGTCGCGTCGAGCGTCTCGAAATCCCCCTTCGCGCCGCCCGCGGAGATCCGGCCGCCCTCGATGAAAAGATCGCCCTTTTCGTCGCGGTTGTTTGCGGGGTCAATGATCCGCCCGTTTTTGATGAGGAGATTTTTCATGTCGGGAGTCCGGCGCCGCCGGCGCAGAGGTAGAGCGCGGCCATGCGCACGGCGATGCCGTTCGAGACCTGTTCCAGGATGACGCTGCGGGTGCCGTCGGCGACATCGCTGTCAATCTCGACCCCGCGGTTGATCGGCCCCGGGTGCATGATCAGGCACTCCGGCTTGAGCCGCTCCGCGCGCGCCTTCGTGAGCCCGAAGAGCGAGATGTATTCGCCGAGCCCCGGGAAATATTCCTTCCGCTGGCGCTCGTGCTGGATGCGCAGGAGGTTGATCACGTCGGCATCCCCGAGCACGTCGTCGAGCCGGTGGACGACCCGCACGCCGAGTTTTTCAAAGCCCCCGGGGACGAGCGTGGTCGGGCCGACGAGGGTCACGCGGGCGCCGAGTTTGACAAGCCCGTGGATATTCGACCTGGCCACCCGGCTGAAGAGGATGTCCCCGACGATCGCGACATGCAGGCCCTCGATCCGCCCGTGCTTCTGCCTCATCGTGAAAATATCCAGCAGCCCCTGGGTCGGGTGCTCGTGCGAACCGTCCCCCGCGTTGATCACGCAGGCCTTCAGCCGGTCGGCAAGAAACCGGGGAGATCCCGCCGAGCTGTGCCTCAGCACGATGATGTCCGCATGCAGCGCCTGGAGGTTCAGCGCCGTGTCCTTCAGCGTCTCGCCTTTTTGCAGGCTCGATGCCGTGGCCGTGATGTTCACAACGTCCGCGCTCAGCCGCATCGCCGCAATCTCGAACGACGTCCGGGTCCGCGTGCTCGGCTCGACAAAAAGATTGACGAGCGTCTTCCCGCGGAGCGCGGGGACTTTTTTCAGGCTGCGTTCCGCGACGCCTTTGAAAGCGGTCGCGGTGTCGAGGAGGAATTGAATTTCCTTCGCGTCGAGTTCGTCGAGCCCGATCAGGTCTTTGCGGGTCCAGGTCTTCATCGTGTGACCACCCGCACCGAGTCCGCGACGCCATCGAGAGATTCGAAGCGCACGCGGATTTTTTCGTGCCGCGCGGTCGGCAGGTTTTTCCCCACATAGTCGGCCTGGATCGGCAGTTCGCGATGCCCGCGGTCCACCAGCACGGCAAGCTGGATGCTGGACGGACGGCCGAACGAGGCCAGCGCGTCGAGCGCCGCCCGGCAGCTCCGTCCGGTGAAAAACACATCGTCCACGATCACCACCGGTCGGCCGTCCAGATCCACCGGAAGATGTGTGGGCGACGGCGTGGTCACGCGCCCGCGTGTCGCCAGGTCGTCGCGGTGCATCGAAATATCCAGGGTGCCCAGAAACGGACGCCGACCCTCGACTTTTTCGATGTGATCGGCCAACCGGCGGGCGATCTCCACCCCCCGTGTCGGAATTCCCGCCAGCACCAAAGCCTCCAGGTCGCCCTGCCGCTCAACAATTTCGTGGGCCATCCGCCGGATCGCCTTCTGTATGGCGCCGGCATCCATCGCGATGTTTTCTTTTTGCATGTTTCATGCCCTCACGGGAGCACTGGAAATGTCCGGAAAAATCAGCCCGCGCCGGCTTTGGACTGCTTGGAACGATCGAAACGCCACGCGGTGCGGTATTTCATAATCCAATCCAGCAGCGCCCGCTCGAAACCGATGTCCTGGCCGGACTTTTCGCTCTCGATCCACTTGTGACGAAGGATCTCTTCCCGCTCCGCGAGGAATTCCTTGTAGAGGACCGAGTTCTTGACGAGATCTGGTGTCTCGCTTTTGTGGGAGGTCATTTCCGTTTGAGTATTGCGGCTCCAACCGGCTTTGTCAAACGGATTTCCGCGACAACGGATTTCCGCGACAACGGATTTCCGCGGTTGAACCACCAACGAATAAACCGCAGATTGCTGCTGGCAATTGCCCCGCGGAAGGTGTAGAGATTTTCTCCATGTCAATGCGCTGTGCTTTGTTTGCGGCCGGACTTGCGGTTTTCCCGGCTGCTTTTTCCCCGGCATCCGAGGCGATGACGAAGGCCCAGGTCCAATCCGCCGCCGTTTCCGATGCGATCACGATCCCGTCACCGGGGGAATTTTTTGCGGCGATGGGCGATCACGGGCAGCCGAATTGGACGCAGATGTTCGTGCCGAAGACCGCCGTCAGCACCTCGAGCCGCGAACAGATGGCCCTGATGTTGGGAGTTCTCGTGGCGGATGGATACCTCGCGGTCGAGGCCCAGGACGGGCAGGGGGTCAAAAACACCGGCAAGGAGATCATCAACCTTGCGAAGAAGCTGAACGTCAGCCAGAGCGTCCTCGGACGCGGGAACAGCATTTCCGATTTCGCGGAGAACAACGACTGGAGCGCGCTGCGCGAGGAGCTCGAAGCGACACAGAACGAGGTCAAACTTTCGATGGTCGAGCAAAAGGACAAGGATCTTGTCATCATGGTGACCGTCGGCGCATGGATTCGCGGCACCCAGGTGGCGGCGGAGTTTATTTCCAAGAACTACAGCCCCGGCCTGGCCGGCCTTCTCCGGCAGCCGGCGATCGTCGAGTATTTGCTCTCCGGGCTGGACGGCCTGCCGGAGAAGCTCCGGGGGGCGGCGCTGATCGTGGATGTGCGGCAAAAGCTCGGGGCTGTGCTCGCGCTCGTTCAGACCAAAGACCGCGCGGCGCTCGCGCCCGAGGCGGTCAATGAACTCGCCGCCACGATGATCTCCCTCGTCAACGCCATTTCCAAAGGGGAAAAAGAACCATGAAAAAGCTTCTCGTTTTTCTCAGTGCCGCCGGCCTGCTGGCCGCCCAGGACGCGCCTCCCCCCCCCGCCACCGCCAGAAGCCGCGCGCTCGAGCTGGCCGGGGCGTTCGCGAACGATGGATATAAAATTCGCGACGGCTTCTGGGCCGGGACCCTCGAGGCCGGCAAGCCGCAGTTTCTCCAAGTGAACCTTTTTTCCGGGAACGAATACTGGTTCTCGGCCGCGGCGCTGCCTCCGGATGTCAAGATGTCCGTGACGCTGTTCGACGAGAACGGCCGCCCGCTCGCGGAAGAAGTTTTCCAGGACGGTGCCGCCGCCGCCGCAGGGCTCGTTCCCGACGCGAGCGGAAAATATTTCGTCCGGGTCGCTCTCCTCGCGGGCGACAAGGCCGGGTTCTGCCTCGTCTATTCCTACAAATAATCCATGCCCGCCACGACCGCAGAAAAAGTGAACAGCCCGCATGTCCGCCAGTTTTCTGTTTTCCTTCAGAACAAAGTCGGGGCGCTCCTCGGGGTGGTCAAGCTGCTGAACGAGCACAATATCGTCGTCCTCGCGCTCAGCATCGTGGATTCCTCGGAGTCGGCGATCGGACGGATGATCGTGAGCGATCCCGAGCGGGTTTCGCAGCTTTTCCTCGAGCACGACGTCCCATACAGCGACTGCGAGATGCTGGTGGTCGAGCTCAAGGAAGGACCCGGCGATCTCGCCAAGGTGCTCGCCGCGCTGCTCATGGCCGAAGTGAACGTCTATTTCAGCTACCCGCTTCTCATCCGCCCGAGGGGCCTCGCCGTCCTCGCGATGCACCTGGATGACAACGACTGCGCGAGCAATGTGCTCCGCGGGGAGGGGTTCAAGACGCTTTCGCAGGGCGACCTTTCCCGTTGAGCGCGGAACAGCATTTGAGCCGTGGCCGCCACAGGGCACGCAGAGGGAAAACTTCCCGGGCATGACCGTCCTCGCGATCGAAACATCCTGCGACGAGACCGCGGCGGCCGTGCTGCGCGGGTTCGGCGGGGTGCTTGCGCACGAGATCTTCAGCCAGGCGCGGATCCACGCGGAATTTGGCGGGGTCGTCCCGGAGGTCGCCTCGCGCAACCACCTCGAGTCGCTGCCGTTTATTGTCGGGCGGGCAATGGAAGGGCTTCGCGTCCGGGATCTCGACGCGGTCGCGGCGACGACCGGCCCCGGGCTTGCGTCCGCATTGTTGGTGGGTGCCTCCGCCGCGAAAGGCCTCGCCATCGGGGCCGGACTCCCCTTCCTCGCCGTGAACCACATCGAAGGACATCTCCTCTCCCCGTTTTTCGGAGAGGAAAAAATCCCGTCGCACACGGGTCTGGTGGTGAGCGGCGGCCACACCCTGCTCTTCGACGTGGAGGGGTTCGGCCGCTATCGCCTGCTCGGACGCACGCGCGACGATGCGGCGGGCGAGGCCTTCGACAAGGTCGCCAAGCTCCTCGGTCTCGGATACCCCGGCGGCGCGGAAATTGACCGCCTCGCCCGATCCGGAAATCCGGCCCGTTTCGATTTCCCCCGGGGGATGCTCGACTCCGGAGACCACCAGTTCAGCTTCAGCGGACTCAAGACGGCGATGCGGGTCTTTTTGGAAAACGGCTTTGCGGAGGGCGATCTTCCCGACATCTGCGCGTCGTTCCAGCTCGCCATCGTCGAGGTGCTCGTCACCAAGGCCCTCCGCGCGGCGCGGGCCCACGGGAGGAACATCGTCTCGATCAGCGGCGGGGTCAGCGCGAATGCCTGCCTGCGCGAAGTGGCGGGAGAAGCCGCCCGAAAGGAAGGCCTCGCCCTGCGCTTCGCTCCCGACGGGCTCCAGACCGACAACGCCCTCATGATCGCCTGCGCCGCCGCGCACCACCTCGCGGCCGGACACCGCCACGCGAGCGACACCGACATCCGGCCGAATTTCGACCCCGCCGCTCTTTGCGTTTGAAGTCTTCAAAATCAGTGCGAAGGTGGACCCACTATGAAACGTCTCCTCCTCTCCGCAATCCTCCTCGCCGCCTCGACCGTCTTTGCCGCCGAAGGCTGGCAGACCGACTACAAGGCCGCATTGGAACAGGCCGCCAAGGAAAACAAACCGGCGCTTTTGGATTTCACCGGATCCGACTGGTGCGGATGGTGCATCAAGCTGGACAATGAAACATTCTCCCAAGCCGACTTCAAAAAATTTGCCGCGGCGAACCTGATTCTTGTCGAGCTCGATTTTCCGAACAACAAGCCTCAATCCGAAGAGGTGAAAAAGCAAAACAAGGAGCTCCAGGCGAAATACGGAGTGGAAGGGTTTCCCACTCTCGTCCTCCTTGACAGCAAGGGCAAAGAGATCGCCAAGAACACCGGCTACCTCGCCGGCGGGCCGGAAGCCTTCATCGCCTGGGTGAAAAAAGCCGCGAAGTAGAAGCGCTTCGGCTGGCGGCGGAGGTGAGATTGGTGCATGGTCGCCGCATGAGCGGGCGGGCGGATTTTCAGGAGAAGCTGCGGGACATGCCGCACAAGCCGGGCGTGTATGTGATGCGCGACCGGCTGAAGCATGTGATCTACGTCGGGAAGGCGGGCGACCTGCGGAAGCGGGTGGGGAGCTATTTCCTAGCGTCACGGAAAGCGGCCGCGGACGCGAAGACGCGGGCGCTGATCGCGAGCGTCTGGGATTTGGAATACCATGTCGTGCGCAGCGATGCGGAGGCGGTGCTCTTCGAGGGAAAGCTGATCAAGGAATTCCGTCCGAAATACAACGTCAGCTTCAAGGACGACAAGCGGTTCCTGCTCGTGCGGGTGAATTTGGGCGACGTGTTCCCGAGGTTTGCCTTGACGCGGCTGAGGAAGGACGACGGCGCGCGGTATTTCGGGCCGTTCGCGCACTCCGGGCCGCTGCGCTCGACGCTGAACACGATGAGGAAGAAGTTCGGCCTGCGCTCGTGCCGGGCGGCGGTTCCGGACGAGAGGGACTTCAAGCATTGCATGGAGCATGCGCTCAAGAATTGCAGCGCGCCGTGCGTGGCGAAGATCACGCGCGATGATTATCTGGAGCGGGTCGCGGCGGCTTGTGAATTTTTGGACGGGCAGAGCCGGGAGTGGATCGTGCAGGTCGAGTCGGACATGAAGGCGGCCGCGGAGCGGCTCGATTTCGAAAAGGCGGCGCAACTGCGCAACCTTCTCGACGATTTGAAAACGACGACGAAGCCGATGACGCGGTTCACGCGCAAGTCGCTGCCGACGACGATCCACCCGGAAGCCGACATCGCCGCGCTCCAGGACGCGCTCGGGCTCCCGAGGCCGCCCCGCGTCATGGAATGCTTCGATATTTCCAACATCTCCTCGACGCACATCGTGGCCTCGATGGTGAGGTTCCGCGACGGGGTTCCCGACCGCGCGGGATACCGGAAATACCGGATCCACGGGACGCCGCACCAGAACGACTTTGCCAGCATGGCGGAGGTTGTGCGGCGGAGGTATGGGCGGGTCCTGCGCGAAGCGGCGGCGAGCGTGCCGGATGCGGAGTTCAGCCAGGAACCGGTCGGCGAAGCCGTGGCAAGGATCGCGGAAGATTCCCCGCTGATCCCCGACCTGATCATTGTGGACGGCGGAAAAGGCCAGCTCTCGAGCGCGTGCCGGGAACTCCGGCGGCTCGGGCTCCATGACGCGCAGGTCATCGGCCTCGCCAAGGAATTCGAGGAGATATATCGTCCGGGCCGTCCGCTGCCGATGCGTTTGCCGGAGGACAGCGGGGCGCTGCGCCTGTTGCAGAGGATCCGCGACGAAGCCCACCGCACGGCCAACGACTACCACAGCCTCCTGCTCAAGCGCCGCGTCCGCGAAAGCCTCCTCGATGAAATCCCCGGCGTCAGCACCGCCCGCAAACAGGCCCTCCTCGAACGCTTCGGGTCGGTGCACCGGTTGAAAAAGGCCTCCGCCGATGACATCGCCGCCGTCCGCGGCATCAGTGCCTCCCTCGCACAAAACATCATGAAAACCTTGGCGGGCAATTTCCCCGGTTCTGTCTGATCGTAGTGATTCGGGTGCTACGCCATGCGGACGGTGGCCATCGCCTCCCCGGCTTGAGGCGGAGCCTCTGTCGGGTCGCCGCCATGTTGCCGTGACCGAACAGCGCACGCGCAAAAACCACGCGCCACTTTATCGTTATATTGACCAGCCGAGAAGGCGCTCCGCCGAGAGCCTGACATTGTCCGGGCCGGCGACTTCCAGCGTGGTTGGGCCGTCAAAGCCCGTTTCCCGCAGAGCGTCCACGATTGCGCGGATACCAACAACCCCGTCCCCGAGCGGGATCGCGCCCATGCCGCAGCCGAATTGTTTCCCCCGGCGCGGCGTCCATTCCTCCGGCATGTCTTTCCAATGGACATGCTTGATCCGCTTGCCGAACACCTTGACGAATTGCAGCGGATCCCCGCCGCCGAGCCAGGAGTTGCCGGTGTCGAGGTTGACCCCGACGGTCTCCTCGTTCCCGAGCGCATCCAGGAGGCGCCGCATCCCGTCCACAGTGTCGGTCAGGATGCCGTGCGGCTCGATCAGCAGTTCGATCCCGAGTTGCTCCGCCCAGCGGACGGGCTCGTGCAATTTTTCCCGGATGCAGAAAACGCGTTCCGTGTCCGAGAGCCCGTGCCCGAACGGGGTCTTCGGGTCGCCCTCGGTGGTGATGACCTGCCTGATTCCAAGCAGGCGGGCCAGCTTGATCGCCTTGATGATCTCGTGCGTGCCGTAGCGGTCGGGCGCCGCGGGGTCCAGCAGGTTGGCGTGTGCGCAGACGCTGGTGAGCGTGAGGCCGAATTCACCGGCCATGTCGAGAATGGTGGAGGGCAGCGAATCGAGGCTGAATGAGGCGGCAAACCCGTATTCCGTGCCGAGGGTCGCTCCGTCGTGATTGTCGGTCAGGTCGGCGTAGTCAAATCCAAGGCTGCGGATCACCTCGAACTGCCGGCGCATCGGGGTGAATGGTTCCATCAGGGCAAAGCATCCGATTTTCATAAGGGTCTTTTGGTATTCTAAGTCTGCGCCCAGTCGCCGCGGACGGCGCAGTTCATTTGTTCATTCAGCGCCGTGGGCGATTTGATTTCGTACTTCTGCGGGTCCCAGACCACCTCGCCGCCGGATTTTATGGCCATCACCGACAGATGGCTGATGGCATCGGAGCGGACGGCGTCGGCAATCGGTCCGATGGAGGGCGAACGGTCGCGCACGCTCTCGACGAACGCCCGGTAGTAGCGATTCTTGTAGAGGACGCGCCTGCTTCCCTCGCATTCCCGGATCTTGAACCAGTCCTGGTTGCTTGCGAACACCCCTGAACGACTCAGGCTGACCCAGCCCTTCGTGCCGAAGAACGTCGTGCCATCACCGTAAGGATTTGGGCAATACTTCTGCACAATCGGCGTGGCCACGTCGCGGCTCATGAAACGCATCGGGACGCCGTTGGCAAACTTGATGTCCACATCCCAGGTGGTGAAGGTGTTGAACAGGGCGTCGGGGGTCGGGATTTTTCCCGTTCCGCGCAGCGAATACGGCCCCTGGAGGTCGGCGTCCATTCCCCAGACGGCGATATCGAGCGGATGCGCCCCCCAGCCGGCGATGAACCCGAGCGCGTAGTCGGCGCAGAACCACGAGCCCGCGGGGGTTATCCGTTCCTTCGAGCACGGCCGCATCGGCGCGGGTCCGATGTAAAGATCGTAGTCGAGCCCCTCGGGCACGGGGATCTCCTCGAGCGACCCGCCGCTTCTGCCCCCAGCACACCAAACTTCGATCCGCTGCAGCTCACCGATATAGCCGTTAAGCACCAGTTCCACGCCTCGCTTGAGGAGCTCCTGGCTGCGCTGCATGGTGCCGTACTGGAAAATGCGGTCGTACTTTTTGCATGCATCGATCATCGCCTTGTTCTGGTTCAGGCTGTGCCCGAGCGGCTTCTCGATGAAGACATCCTTGCCTGCATGCACCGCTGCGAGCCCGATCGGTACATGCCAGTGGTCGGGCGTCACGACCACCACGGCGTCAATGCTTTTGTCGGCCAGCAGCTCGCGGAAATCGTTGTAGAGTTTCGGATCATGGCCCTGCGACTCCTTCACGAGCTTGGCCGCCCTCTCGCGGCGCTGCCGGAACGGATCGCAGATTGCAACGCTTGCGGAAATGTCCGAGGCCTGCGCCAAGAAATTGCTCGCGTCGCCGGTGCCCCGCTGGCCGACTCCGATGTGGCCGAGCTGGATTTTATTGCTCGGGGCAGTCTCGGCCGCCAGGAGGCGCATCGGAATGAAACGTGGCGCGATCGAGGCTGCGATCACGCCGCGCAGCATGCCGCCGACGAACCGCCGGCGAGTAAGTGTGTTCTGGTTTTTTTTCATGTGATTAGGGATTTGTTGTTGGAAGGGTGATTTTATTTATACCGTCGGCGACGGTTCCGGTTCCGGCCCATTCGACGCCGCGCAGCAGCATTTGTTGAAAGCCGACAGAGCGCATGGCCTCTGGATTATGACCCAGCACGAGGTTGAATCCATGGCCTTTGCCATAGTCGGTTACCATTGCAACCGGCTCGTCCTTGCCTGTGCCCCTCTTGTCGAGTGCCGAAAAGGCGGTCGCTATTACTGTCATATCCGGCTGGACAACCATCCGGTGCCAAAGCTCGTCCGTCGTCTCAAATGGCGCCACTCCGCGAACGATGGGGTGAGCCGGTTCGCGGGCAATTACGCGGAATGTATGCGCGGGGCCGTGTCCCGTATTTTTGCCCCAGGTGCCACCAATGATTTTTTGGTAGTCCGCCCAATCGGCGAACGATGCACCGCCCGCATGCACGACAACGAAGCCTCCGCCATCGCGCACGAAATTTAGAAAAGCCTCGCGCATTTTTGGCGGCCATTCCTTGACGGCTGCCTTATTGCCGAAAGTGTTCCAATTGCTCAACAGGACGTCGTAGTGGGCGAGGCTTTCCGCGGTGCAAGTCTCAGGATGCTCGGTGACGTCAACAGTGAAGCGGCTGTTTTGTGTCAGAATCTTCTGAAGCTCGGGGGTCGTCAGTTTCCAGTTGTGGTTGTTCTGTCCGGAGAAGATCAAAATTCGCAACGGCTTCTCCTCGGCCTTGCAGCAGACAGTCAGAAAAGCGAGGGAAATCACCGCCACGGCTGCAAAATGCAATCTTGAAAAGAGTCGAATAGCATGGCGATTGACGTTCATGCGCGGACCGTAGCAAAGCCTTCGCTGGCTGTCTTGCCGTTTAGTTCATTGAAGGATTTTACAAGTTGCCGTAGAACATTGGGCGACAATGAGCATCAATCAGCCATCTCGCCGTGAGGCCAGGCCGAATTATCGTGAGGCAGGCGAAACGTATCTGGCGGACAATTGTCAGCCGCTCATCGAAGCCGCACGGGCAGGCAGAGTCGCCATGCACGCGCTGTCACGGGCCGGATATCCCGGCCGCCAGATTGGAGCTCGCCAATTGCCGGGGCTGCGGTCTGTCGGTTATTGGGATGCGGGCCCCAACCAGAATTGGGGATTGCCTCCCCATCGAAACGAAGGAATAGAAATCTCGTTCCTTGCGAGCGGACGGACGTCCGTCGCCATTGAAGGCAAGCGCACGCTTTTATCGCACGACGAGTTAATGATCACCCGCCCGTGGCAGCCTCATCAGATCGGCAATCCACATATTGCTGCCTGCAAGCTGATCTGGTTGATCATCGATGTCGGAGTCCGTCGTCCCCACCAGCCATGGAACTGGCCGGACTGGATTGTGCTCGACCGGCCGGATCGGGAAATGCTCACGCGCTATTTGCGTCAGAACGAACAATTGGTCTGGCCGGCATCAAGCGAGATTTGCCGTTGCTTTCGCTCGATAGCCCAGGATTTAGAAACCGGCGGGGATAACATGATCTCCCGCATGGCCGTCGGCATTAACGGGCTGTTGCTCGCGTTGTTGGGCGGTTTCCAGCAGCGAAATATCCCTCTGCGTGCGACTCTTGCCAGCGCAGAACGTACTATACTCCTGTTTCTCGAGGAGCTGAATGCCACGCTGGATCAACCATGGACCCTCGAATCCATGGCAGAAAGCTGCCATCTTGGCGTGACGCAGTTTGTGCATTATTTCCGATGTCAGACGAATCTCACCCCCGCCAAATTTCTGAACCATGCACGCATCCAGAAAGCATGCGGGATGTTGGCGCGCGAGTCCGCCGCTTCCATTACAGACATCGGGTTTGCGTGCGGCTTTTCATCCAGCCAGTATTTCACCAACGTGTTCCGGCATCAGATGGGCTGCCCGCCAAGGGAATACCGGGCCAGGCGGTTGTCATTTTCCTGACTTGTTCATGCCCGTGCCGGGCACACAAGCGGCGTCCCGACGCTTGGAGAAAGCATCCCTGCGGCAAGATGCCGCCTCCACGGGTTTTCCTCGCAAGGTTTCAAGCGTTTCCGCCCCGCCGGAAAAAATCCACCTCGCTGATTGATGCCCGCGTCCGTTTGGCATTTACTGAGCCATGATGTCCTCATCCATTCTCATTGTTGATGACGAGAAGAACACGCGCGACGGCCTGCGGAACGCGCTGGAAGGGGAGTTTGACGTCTATGTGGCGGCGGATGCGGAGGGGGCGATGCAGATGATGGAGACGATGCCGCCCGATGTCCTTCTCACGGATTTGCGGCTGGGCGGGGAGGACGGGATGTCGCTCGTCGGGCGCGCGCTGAGGCTGCCGAAGCCGCCGGTCTGCATCATGATGACGGCCTACGGGTCGGTGGACACGGCGGTCGAGGCGATGAAGAAAGGGGCTTACGATTTCGTGACGAAGCCGGTGAACATCGACCGCCTGGAGATCCTGATCAAGCGGGCGCTGAGGGACCGGGCGACGCAGAAGGAAAACAAGGAGCTGCGCGAACGGGCGACCAGGCAGTTCACGATCGAGGGGATGATCGGGCGTTCCCCGGCGATGGCCGGGGTTTTTGAAACGATCAGGCAGGTGGCCCCTTCGAGGGCGACCGTGATGCTCCAGGGGGAGAGCGGCACGGGCAAGGAACTGGCCGCCCACGCCATCCACCACCTGAGCCCGCGCGCCGCGGAAAAATTTCTGGCCGTGCACTGCGCGGCGCTGACGAGCGATCTGCTGGCGAGCGAGCTTTTCGGGCACGAGAAGGGGTCTTTCACCGGGGCCTTTGAGCGGAGGATCGGGCGGTTCGAGCAGGCGAAGGGCGGGACGCTCTTCCTCGACGAGATCGGGGAAATTGACGCGGTCACCCAGGTGAAAATTCTGCGCGTGCTCGGCGAGCGGACATTCGAGCGCGTGGGCGGGAGCCAGACATTGCAGGCGGATGTCCGCCTGCTCGCCGCGACGAACCGGGATCTTGGAAAAATGGTCTCCGAGGGGAAGTTTCGCGAGGACCTGTATTTCCGGCTCCATGTCGTCCCGCTGACGATCCCGCCCCTGAGAGACCGGAAGGTGGACATCCCGCTGCTGGCCGACGCATTTTTGAAAGAATCCGCCGCGGAGAATGGCAAGCCGTGCCGCGAGCTGGCTCCCGAGGCGATGAATGCCTTTCTCGACTACGACTGGCCGGGGAATGTCCGCGAGCTGAGGACGGCGGTCGAGCACGGGGTCGTCATGTCCAACTCCCCGAAAATCACACTCCGCGACCTCCCCGCCAGCCTGAGGACGCCCAAAGCGTCCGGAATTCTTCCGGCCCCGGTCGGATTAAATTTGCACGAAACCGAAACGGCACTTATTCTCCGGGCTTTGGAAGACTGCCGGGGCAACCGAACGGAGGCGGCGCGGAAGTTGGGGATCAGCCGCCGCACGTTGCACCGCCGTCTCACAGAACTGAACATCTCGAAAAGGCAGGAAAGCTCCACTTAAAATTTATGGCAGTCTCCAGCGAAGTCGGCGTTCAATCGGCGGTGCATTCTCTTGAGCAGGGCAGGCTCGCTCCCATTATCAAGGGGGCGATGATTGCCGCCCTGATCATCGTGCTCACCCTGCTCTACCTGTTCGTCCAGTTCCGTGGTTTCGCCACGGTCACGGCGATGGACCAGGCGCAGATCGCCCGGAATATCGCCTCGGGGAAAGGGTTCAGCACACGATTCATCCGCCCGCTCGCCGTGTGGCAGCTCGAAAACGCGGGGAAGGACATCCCGACGGACAACTTTCCGGATTTTTATCAGGCCCCGCTGGGGCCGTTTGTCAACGCGCTTCCGCTCTCGCTGGTGAAGTCTTCCTGGAAGATGACTCCGACCGATCTGGTCTATGTGGGAGACCGGGCCATCGCCGTGTTTTCGGTGTTTTGTTTTCTGCTCTCGGTGGCGGTCTGGTATTTTGTCGGGGCGCGGCTTTTTGACGGCAAGCTTTCGCTGATCGCGTGCGCGATCGTTCTGCTGACCGACATGATGTGGCAGTTCTCGCTTTCCGGGCTTCCGCAAATGCTGATGCTGCTGCTGTTTTCGGGGGCTGTGTGGCTGACGATCTTCGCCATGCAGAACCGCAACGAGCTGACGTGGGTGATCCTGTCGCTTTTCGCCGCGGGGCTGCTTTTCGGGTTGATGACGCTGGCCCACGGATTGGCGGCATGGATTTTTCTGGGCTGGCTGATCTTTGCCCTGGTGTATTTTCAGCCGCGCGGCCTGGCGGCGCTGGTGGCGCTGGCGGCTTTGCTCATGGTCACGCTGCCGTGGATGGTGAGGAATTATTCCGTGTGCGGGAACCCGTTCGGCCTGTCCGTCTATTCGTCGCTGGTTTCCGGCGCGAGCCCCGAGGAGGGATACCTGCGTTCGCTCGACGCCGCGCCGGTCCTTGGCGGAGCCCACCTCCTCAACAAGATCAAGACCGGCGTCCTGGATCAGATCGAAGGGATCTTTTCTTTTCTTGGGATGAACTTCGTGGCCGGGGCGTTTTTTCTGGCGCTCCTTCATCCGTTCCGCTCTCCGGTGGTGTCGGGGTTCCGCTGGTGCGTCGTGCTGATGTGGGTCGGGGCGGTTGTGGGGATGGGAGCGTTCGGGATGGCGGGGGTTGTCTCCTCGAACCAGATGCACATGCTGTTTCTGCCGTTGTTCGTTTTCTTCGGCCTGGCCTTTCTGATGGTCCTCTGGAGCCGTTGGGAACTGGGATACCCGCTGGTGAGGATCCTCTTTCTGAGCGTCGTCGTGTTCCTTTGCTCGGTGCCGATGCTGGCGACGTTGTTTTCCTCCCGGGGCGCGGCGATCCAGTGGCCGCCCTATATTCCGCCGTTCGTTGCGATTTTGGGGGATTGGTATGGGGAGAAGGAAATCATCGCCTCCGACATGCCGTGGGCGGTCGCATGGTATGCGCAGCGGAAGTCGGTGCTGCTGCCCGAGTCGGTGCGGGCGTTCAACCACATGAACGATTATCGCTCCCTCGGCGAGCCGATCAACGGGCTTTACCTGACTCCGCTCACCGGAAACCTCCGGCTTTTCTCCGATATTTACAAAGGCGCCTACAAGGAGTGGGCGCTCCTGATCACGCGCCCGCCGAAGGTGGACGGGTTTGCCCTGCCGTTTTACACGGCTCTCCCGATCGAAGGCGAGTGCATCATTTTCGCGGACCGCGACCGCTGGAGCGCGCCGCGGGAATAAAATCAGATCAGCTCGGCGGCCACCTCGTCGGCCAGGAGCCTGCCTTTGCGGGTGAGCCTCACGCGCGGGCCGCCCGTGACGATCAGTCCGTTGACTTCGAGCGTCGCGAGAATCACCGGGTCCGCATCTGCGGTCGCGATCCCGTCCGATGTCCGCAGCGAAAAGGCGATCCTCTCGGCGCGGCGGACCGGTGCCGTCACGTCCTCGGAAAAATCGTGTGTTGGCAGGCCGAGTTGAACCCGGCGGATGTAGTCCGACGTGTCCGCGATATTCCTGCGGCGGGATCCCGCCCGTGTGCTGAACGCGCTCGGCCCGAGTCCGGCATAATCCTCGCCGCGCCAGTAGCCCAGGTTGTGGAGGCATTCGCGGCCGGGCCGCGCGTGGTTGGAAATTTCGTATTGGGCGAAGCCCGACGCGGCGAGCGTGTCCATCGCGATTTCAAAAAAGCCGGCATCCCGGGCGTCCTCCGGCGGATAATCGCCGCGCGAAAACCGTTTGAAGAATTCGGTGTCCTCCTCGTAGGTGAGGCAATACGCGGAGACGTGCTCGGGCGCGAGGCCGATCGTCGTCCGCAGAGTGTCCCTCCACTGGCTTTCCGACTGGCCCGGGATGCCGAACATCAAATCGAGATTGATGTTTGCAAACCCGGCCTCGCGGAGGATCGCGTGGCTGCGGGCGGCCTGCGCGCCGGTGTGAACCCGGCCGAGCGTGCGGAGGAGGGAATCCTCCCACGACTGGACGCCCATGCTCACGCGGTTCACGCCGAGCGCGAGCAGGGCGGAGGCTTTCTCCAACGAGACGGTCGCCGGGTTCATCTCGATCGTGAATTCTTTCACCGCCGAAAAATCCACGCGCGCCCGCAGGCCGGCGATCAGAAATTCGAGCTGTCCCGTCGCGAGCGAGGTCGGGGTGCCGCCGCCAAAAAAGACCGTTTCCGGGCGCAGTCCGGGCGCCGCCGATTCCGCCTCGACCAACAAAGCGTTCAAAAACCCCTTCGTTTTATTGCGGTCTCCGGCTTCTTTGTAGAAGCTGCAATACGGACACACCTTCGGACAGAACGGAATATGGACGTAAAGGTGGCGGACCATCAACGATGACACTATTTCCAACAGGGATGAGATGCAACCGGACAGCGCGTGCACTGGCACTGCTGGCCGTTTTTTCCCATGCCGCCCTTGCGGCGGCTCCGCCCGCGAAAGTTTATTATGTGGCGGATGCCGCGGCGCTGACGCCGGCGCGGGGAGTGAATCCCGGCGTCGCCAGGCGCATGGTGGACAGCCTCGTCATGGCGGTGACCGGGCAGCCGGATGTGGCGAGCGCCTGGGGGAGTCTGGTGAAAAAGACCGACCGGGTTGGGATCAAGGTCGCGGCGGCGGGCGGCGCGGTGAGCGGGACCAATCCCGAGGTCGTGGATGCGATCGTGGACGGCTTGAAGGCGGCGGGACTCCCCGCTTCCCGGATCATCGTCTGGGACCGGAATCTTGAGGACTTGATTGCCGCGGGCTACCGCAGGGACGCATCCCGCTACCAGCTCCGCTGGGTGGACCACGCCGCGGGGTATGACCCCCAGGCCCAGGTCAATGCTCCCGTGCTCGGCAAGCTCATCTGGGGGGACAGCGGGTTCGGCGACAAATCGGGGACGCGGTATTCCAACATGGCCGGCGACCAGCTCAGCAACAAAAGTTGTTATTCAAAAATCCTGAGCCGCGAAGTCACGAAGATCATCAATGTCCCGTCGCTCGCCGACAGCTTTCTCACCGGCATCAACGGGGCTCTCGCGAACATGGTCCTGCCGAACATCGACAACTGGCGGCGCTTCACCAAGCCTCCGTCCTACGGCGACCCCTATCTCGCCGAGATCTATGCCGACGCGATGATCAAAGAAAAAGTCGCGCTCACGATCCTGGACGGTCTCGTTCTCCAGTATGCCGGCGGGCCGTTTGCGAACCCCGGATTTTTGCAGGATCATTTCACGATTTATGCGAGCCGGGATCCGGTGGCGGTGGACGCCACGGCGATGCGGCTTGTGGACGATGCCCGCAAGCCCTCGAAGCTTCCCAGCCTGGCACTCACGACCGGCTGGCTCCAAAGCGCGACGGGCATCGGGCTCGGCCAGCACGCGGCGGATCAAATCGAGCTCATCCCGGTCGGCGCCGAGGGGCCGCGCTGAACGGCGGATCAATTTCCGCCGGCGCGCGGCGCGTGGCGGATGTCCTCCGCGTCCACGGCGAAGACGGTGTCCTCTGCGATGTTCGTGGCCTGATCGCCGATGCGCTCGAGGAAACGCGCGATAAAAATCAGCTCGAGGAAGTCCTCGATTTGTCCGGGGTTTTTCTGCATCTGCTCGGTGAGCCTGTTGGCATATTCCCGGTTGAGGGCGTCGAGATCGCGGTCGCGCGCTTTGATCGAGCGGGCGAGCTCGGCATCCTGGTCCGCGAAAGCCTTGATGGCATCCATCACCATGGAGTCGGCATGGCGGAACAGCGGCTCGATGCCGGCGGCCTCCGGGACTCTGGCCTTGAGGTTCAGTTTGCGGGCGCGGCGCGCGATGCCGACCGACTGGTCGGAAATCCGCTCGAGGTTGGCGCTGAACTTCATGGTCGCGATGACAAGGCGCAGGTCCGAGGCCAGCGGCTGAAATTTCAGAAGAAGGGCGATGCCTTCCTGGTCCATTTGAACCTCCAGGATGTTGATCTCCTCATCGTCGGCGATGACGGTGTTGCACGCGCTCTCGTCGCGCTCCATGACGCCCTTCCAGGCCCTTGCGATGCTCCTTTGGGTGAGGCTGCCCATCATCAGGGCATTCTTCCGATACTCCATGAGACGAAGCTCGAAGCCGGAAAGAATATGGGGGGAGGTGCTGCCGGGTGTTGCCATGCCGACAAGCTACCCGCCGGAAAATTTCCGACAAAACATTTTTTATCTTCCCGAGCGGAACCTCGCGTAGGCGAGCTCCTGCTGGGCGCCGGAGAAGACGAAGAGCGCAATGAAGAGGAGCATCGGAGATCCGAACCAGCCGACCACGGCAAAGCCGACCGCCAGCACCTGGCCGACCCGCGCCGCGATCGTCGTCGCGAGAAAATGGTCGAGCTTCATCGCCAGCAGCGCCCGCAGAACCCTCCCGCCATCCATCGGAAACGCGGGGATCGCATTGAAGGCGACCAGCACGATGTTGATCCACAGAAGCTGGGCGGTCAGGCTTCCACCCACCCGGTCGAGCCCCGAAAAATTCGACAGGCTGATCTTCGCGGCGAGAACAAAAATCAAAACCAGGGCGATGGCGACATTCACGGCCGGGCCTGCGAGCGCGACGACCAGCTCCTGAACCGGTTTGTCGGGCATGCGTTCGAGCCGGGCGACCCCGCCGATCGGGAGCAGCGTGATATCCGGGGTCCGGATTCCGTAGGCACGGGCGGCGAAGGCATGGCCGAACTCGTGGAGCAGGACGCAGAGGAAAAGAGCGAGGGTGAACCCCACGCCTTCGACCGCGCCCGCCATCCCGCCCGCCTGCCAATACATCCACCCGAACCACGCGAGCAAGAGCAGGAAGGTGACGTGGATTTTGACGTCAATTCCCGCAACCCGGGCAATGCGATAAGACCATCTCATAAAAAATAGGTTTTCCGTCGGGGGAGTTTGGCATTATCAGTTCAATCCACTGCCGCCGGCAGCACACACATAATCCAGAATCTCCAAAAGAAAATGTCATTTCCAAAAGTTCTTGTTGCCGACCCGGTTTCCCAACGTGGCATTGATGAGCTCGCCGCGGGCGGCGTGCTGGAGGTTGTCGTCAAACCCGGCCTCAAGGAGCCGGAGCTGATCGCTCTCATTCCGGAGTTTTCCGCCCTTGTTGTGCGCAGCCAGACGAAGGTCACGGCGGCGGTTCTTGCCGCCGCGACGAAGCTGAAGGTGGTCGGGCGCGCGGGCGTCGGCGTGGACAACGTGGATGTGGATGCCGCGACGCGCCAGGGGGTGATCGTGATGAACACGCCCGGCGGCAACACGATCTCGACCGCCGAGCACGCGTTCTCGCTCCTCATGAGCATCGCCCGGAGCATTCCGCAGGCGGATGCCAGCGTGAAGGCCGGCAAGTGGGACCGCAAGAAATACGAGGGCGTCGAGCTCTACAACAAGACGCTCGGCATCCTCGGCATGGGCCGGATCGGGACCGAGCTCGCCCGCCGCGCGATGGCTTTCGGCATGCGGGTGCTCGCCTACGACCCGTATCTCTCCACCAGCCGCGCCCGCAGTCTTCAGGTCGAACTGGTCGAGGATCTCGACGCCCTCATGCCGCTTGCCGACTTTATCACGATGCACATGCCGCTGACCGACGAGACCCGCCACATGCTCGACGCCCGCCGCCTCGCGCTCTGCAAAAAAGGCGTGCGGATCGTGAACTGCGCGCGAGGCGGACTCATTGACGAGGCGGCTCTCGGGGAGGCGCTCCAATCCGGCCACGTCGCCGCGGCAGCCCTTGATGTCTATGAAATCGAACCCCCGCCCGCCGACTTCGCGCTTCGCGGGATCCCGAACATCGTCTTCACCCCGCACCTCGGGGCCAGCACGGCCGAGGCCCAGGAAAATGTGGGCATTGAAATCGCCCAGGCGATCCGGGCGGTCCTGCTCGACGGGGAAATCCGCAACGCCGTGAACATGCCGAGCATTGACGCCAAGACCGCCGCCGTCGTGAAGCCCTACCTCACGCTCGGCGACAAACTCGGACGCTTCGCCGCCCAGCTCGCGCCGAAGCGCAACGACCGGATCGTCATCACCTACGGCGGCAAGGCCGTGGAAATGCCGACCGAGGCGATCTCCCGCGCGATCCTCACCGGGTTTTTGAAAAATGCCGGAGGCGAGGAGGTCAACAGCGTCAACGTCCGCACGATGGCCGCCACCCTCGGCCTCGACGTCGAGGAGGTCCGCTCAAGCGAACAGGCCGACTTCAACGAGTGGCTTCACGTCGAGGTTTTCAGCGGCGACAAAAACGTCTCCGTCGGCGGAACATTCTTCGGCGCAAAAAACAACCCGCGCATCGTCCGCGTCAACAGCCACCCGGTCGAGGTCACTCCATCCGGCGTCGTTCTCCTGCTGGAAAACAAAGACTGCCCGGGGATCGTCGGACACATCGGCACGCTTCTCGGCAAGGAAAACATCAACATCGCGAGCATGAGCCTCTCCCGCACCGAACCGGGCGGACGCGCTCTGACGCTGTTGAACCTGGACAGCCTCCCCGACGCCGGCGTCCTGGGACGCCTGTCCGCCGACACCGATATCTACGCCGCGCAAGTGATTTCCCTGTAGTTCCCCTTTACATCGCGATCATTCGTGAGAAACTGACCAGTTCCAATCATCCACCTGCCGTGGCAAGAGACTTATACCAAAAATGCCGGGAATATCGGGACAGCGCCGATGCACGGGCGCAAGGGTTTTACCCGTACTTCCGTTGTATCGAGGAGCCCCACGGGAGCTATGTGGTTTGCGACGGGCAGCCGAAGATCATGATCGGCTCGAACAATTACCTCGGCCTGGCACAGGATCCCAGGGTCATCGAGGCGGCCTGCGAGGCCACCCGCCGCTATGGCGCGGGCTGCACGGGGTCGAGATTGCTGAACGGCACGATCAAGCTGCATGTCGAGCTCGAAGAGGCGCTGGCCGCATTCCTCGAGCGCGATTCGGTCGTCCTCTTCTCCACCGGGTTTTTTGCAAACCAGGGGGCGATCTCTTCGCTCACCGAGGAAGGCGATGCGATTCTCTGCGACCGCGAGAACCACGCGAGCATTATTGACGGCTGCCAATTCGCCCCCGCGAAGCTGATCCCCTACCGACACAACTCGCCCGCATCGCTGCGCAACCGCCTGAAGCGTTTGCCGGAGGAATCCGGACGGCTCGTGGTGATGGACGGGGTTTTCAGCATGTCCGGAGATATCGCCGACCTTCCGCCGCTGCTCGGGGCCGCGAAGGAACACGGCGCATTCGTCTATGTGGACGAGGCGCACTCTCTCGGCGTGCTCGGCCCGCAGGGACGCGGAACCGTCCACCATTTCGGCCTCAACAAAGAGGTGGACATCGTGATGGGCACGTTCTCGAAATCGCTCGGCTCGATGGGCGGGTTCATCGCCGGCGACGCCCAGATGATCGAGTTTTTGAAGCATCGCGCCCGGTGTTTGATCTTCACCGCCGCCCTCGCCCCGGCCGTGGCGGGCGCCGTCCTCAAGGCCCTTGAACTCATGCAGCAGGAACCGGAGCGGATTGACCAGCTCTGGAAGAACACACGCAAGATGCACGAGGGGTTCAAGCGCATCGGATTCAAAATCGGGACGACCCAGACGCCGATTGTCCCGATCCTGATCGGCAGCGAGGCGAAGGCGTTCATCTTCACGCAGAGGCTGTTCGAGCTGGGGATCTTTGCAACCCCCGCGATCTATCCGGCCGTCCGCTACGGCGAGGCCATCGTCCGCACCAGTTTCATGGCCACCCATACCGACTCCGACCTCGATCGCGTGCTCGAGAGTTTCGAGAGACTCGCACGCGAGCTAGGAACATTCGATGACCCCGCCTACATCAACCCCGCCCGCAGAAAAAACGTTTTCGATTTCCGTTTGCCGGACGCCGCGGGAGTGGAGGCGGTTCGAGAGGGTGGCGGAGAGCCTTCACGGAACGGATCCGGCGTTCATCCCGCCGTTTCCCGGTAGCGTCGCGAAATATCTGGCGCCGGGATCGCCGTTTCATCTCCGGCACGGCACGATCACGCCGTTCGTGGCCATGCGCGACGGGCGGGCTGTCGGACGTGTCGCCGCGATTGTCAACCGCTCGCACAACAGCCTCCACTCGGATCAAACCGGATTCTTCGGATTCTTCGATTGCGAGAATGATCCCCGGACCGCGCACGCGCTCCTCGAACGGGCCGCGCAATTTCTGCGCGAGGCGGGCATGGACCGGATCCGCGGTCCCTACAACCCAAGCATCAACGACGAGTGCGGACTGCTCGTGGAGCGCTTCGACCTGCCGCCATCCATCGGCCTGACCTGGAATCCGGAGTATTACATCGGCCTTCTCGAAGGGGAGGGGTTTTCCAAGGTCCGCATCCTTCACGGCCTCAACCTGCCGATGCACCGGCTCCCGAAGCCCGAGCGCCTGGGGCGGATCGTCGCGCGGATCGCCTCGCGCGCGAACCTGAAAATGCGCACGATGGACATCCGCCGGCTTCCCGAGGAACTCGAGATCGTCCGGAAAGTTTACAATGCGACGCTCGAGCGCAACTGGGGGTTCATCCCGATTTCCATGGAGGATCTGCTGGCGGCGGCGGGCGACATCCAGGCGATCGCGGATCCCGCGCTGCTGCTCATTGCGGAGATGGATGGAAAGGACGCGGGGGTCGCCCTCACGCTTCCGAATTTCAACGAGATCCTCGTGCGGATCAAAAAAACCCCCCGCTGGCTCAGGCTTCCGCATATTTTCTTCCTCATGAAAACCTGCAAAATCCGGTCGTGCAGGCAGACGGTTCTCGGGGTCGTGCCGGAATGCCGCGACCGCGGGCTCCACGCCTGGCTGATCTACGAGCAGTTCGTCCGCGCACAGGAACGCTATGACAACGCCACGCTCGGCTGGATGGAAGACAACAACACCGAGATTTTGAAAAACTGCCGGATTGTGGGCGGCGAACCCGAGAGAAAATGGGCGATATTTGAGAAGGAGATTTGAAAACCCGCTAATCCCGCCTAGTTTCATCGTCTATGCAACTCTCGATGCGCACAGACTATGCCCTGCGGGCCTTGTTCACCCTGGTCGAACACCACGGGGACAAACCGATTTCCATTGGCGAGCTTGCCCGTCGGAATGATGTGCCGAAGAGGTTTCTTGAGCACATCATGCTCGACCTCAAAAAAAAGGGATGGGTCAAAAGCGTCGCGGGCAAGCACGGCGGCTACCTCCTCAAAAAAAGCCCGTCAAAAATCACGATGGGCGAGATCGTGAGGCATTTCGACGGATACCTTGCGCCGATCGCCTGTGTGTCGGTGACCGATTACAGGCGTTGCTCGCAGGAACCGGGTTGCCGGTTCCGCCGGGTGCTTCTGTGCGCGAGGAACATGGTCGCCGAGTTGATGGACCGGGCCTCTCTGGCCGATGTTATGCGCGGACCGCCGGTGCTGTTCGCGGAGGTTCGCGGTCTCAACGGGGAGGGAATCTGATCTCATCCCGAAATCCGCGACCGAGAAACGCTTTTCCAGGCTCACCCACGGGATCCGCCAACGGGTTCCGCTCTTGACGCAGGGGCGCGTCGAAGGCTTAGTGATCCGAGATTTTCATCCATGAAGCCATCTCTTCTTCTTGCCGCCGCTTTCGCCGCCCTCGGCGGATGCGCCTCCTACGACACCCGGCTGACCAGCGGCAACACACAATATCTCGGACAGGACGGCTCGATCATCGCCCGTTCCAGCGAATCCACCCTCGCCGACAAAAACTCCTACTGGGACGGCGACGGGGTCGAAGGAGCTCCCTCGATCGTGATCAGTCTCTCCGATCAGACCGCGTCGTTCTACAAAGGCTCGAAGCTCGTCGGCGTTTCCGCCATCTCCAGCGGACGCGAGGGCTTCGGCACGAAGGCCGGAAACTACAAAATCCTCCAAAAAGAACCAAACCACGTTTCGAACCTCTACGGCGACTATGTGGATGCGGGGGGAGTGGTGCTGGTCCGGAACGTGGAAGTGGGAAAAGACCCCAAGCCGCCCGGTGCCGTTTTTGCCGGTGCCCCGATGCCGTTCTTCCTGCGCCTGACCAATGCGGGCCTGGGCATGCACAAGGGGTTCCTTCCAGGGGTCCCCGACAGCCACGGCTGCATCCGCATGCCGGAAAAAATGGCCAAAGTTTATTTCAGCAACGTTTCGGTCGGCACCCCCGTCCGCATCGTGAATTGATCCGCGCAAATTGACCGGAGTCAATGCCCGCCGACATTCCCGCGCATTTGTTCTTGTCAGTCCCCGCAGGGTGGAGATTCTGGCGCGCGTTCCGTTAATCCAACAAACCAACACCTATATGTCAGCCACCACCATCACAGCCATCCGTGCCCGCCAAATCCTTGACTCCCGTGGAAACCCGACGGTCGAAGCCGACGTCGAACTGGCCGGAGGAGTCCTGGGACGCGCCGCCGTTCCGAGCGGAGCCAGCACGGGCGAACACGAGGCCGTCGAGCTCCGTGACGGAATCAAAACCTCCTACCTCGGGAAAGGCGTCACCAAAGCGGTCGCCAACGTCGGAAAATTTCTGGCCCCCGCGCTTGTCGGCCTCGATGCCCTCGACCAGATCGGCCTCGACAAAACCATGCTGGCAGTGGACGGCACCCCGACAAAAAAGAAAATCGGGGCGAACGCGATTCTCGCGGTTTCTCTCGCCGCGGCGAAAGCCGCGGCCGCGCAGTCCGGCCTCCCGCTTTACAAATACCTCGGCGGGCCGAATGCCAAAGTCCTCCCCGTCCCGATGATGAACATCGTCAACGGCGGCGCCCACAGCGACGCCCCGATTGACTTCCAGGAATTCATGATCGTTCCGAAAAATTTCCCGACGTTCTCGGAAGCCCTGCGCGCCGGCACGGAAATTTTTCATGCGCTCAAAGGCGAGCTGAAGAAGCGCGGGCTCTCGACCGCGATCGGGGACGAGGGCGGGTTCGCTCCGGCATTCGCCTCGGCCGAGGACGCGCTCGACACGATCGCCAAGGCGGTGAAAGCCGCGGGGTACAAGTTCGGCAGGGACGTCTTCATCGCGCTCGACGCGGCCTCCAGCGAGTTCTACGACGCCACGAAGAAGTTGTACATTTTCAAAAAGTCCGACGGCTCGAAGCTTTCCGGCGACCAGCTTGTCGAATACTACAAGAAGCTCTGCGCGAAATACCCGATCATCTCGATCGAGGACGGCTGCTCCGAGAACGACTGGACCGGCTGGAAGAAGCTCACCGACGCGCTCGGCGACAAGGTCCAGCTCGTCGGCGACGACCTGTTTGTCACGAACGTCGAGTTCCTGCGCAAAGGCATAGACCTCGGCGTCGCCAACTCGATCCTCGTCAAGGTCAACCAGATCGGCTCGCTCACCGAGACGCTCGACGCGATCGAGCTCGCGAAGGAAAACAGCTACACGGCAGTCATCAGCCACCGCTCGGGCGAGACCGAGGACACCACGATCGCCGACATCGCGGTCGCGACGAACGCGGGCCAGATCAAGACCGGCTCGCTCTGCCGCACCGACCGCGTCGCCAAATACAACCAGCTCCTCCGGATCGAAGAGGAACTCGGCGACGACGCCGTCTACGGCGGCAAGATGCGGGGCTGATCCCTCGCTGAAATCACGGGCGCGGCGCGGAAGGAAACTTTCGCGCCGCTTTTTTCCCTCAGTAAAACCTCTGCGGTGGGATCAGCGGTTGCGGCCGGGTGAGGCGGTCCACGAAGCGATCCCATGCGGCCTGACCGGCGAGAATCTCGATTTCGACGCGGAGGTAATAGAGCGGGACTTCGGGATCCAGAATCCGGGGGATCCGTACGGCGTCCTTTTCCGTGGTGACGATGGCGGAGAGTTCGCGTCGCGCGCAGCGGCGGATGAAGCTCTCGATCTCGGGGGTGGTGTAGCGATGGTGGTCGGTGTAGGATTTCGAGAGATCGATCTCCGCGTCGAGCGCGCGCAGGGCGTTCTCGAAGCTCCCGGGGACGGCGATGCCGCTCAGGGCACCGATGCGGAGCCCGCGAAGAAACTCGAGCGGCCTGATCTCGCCGGTCACAAAATTCCGGAGGTGCTTCGGCCGGTGCGCGCACTCGATGATGTCGGCCGTGCGGTTGTATTTGCGGATCCGCGCGATGATCGCCGAGTTGTCGGAGCCGTCGCATTTGGTGAGGAAGATGTGGGTCGCGCGGCGGAGGTTCCGGGGCGGTTCGCGAAGCGTGCCGCGCGGGAGCATGAATTCGTTTCCGAACGGCGCCTGGCGGTCCACGAGAACGACATCTAGCCCGTGGCGCATGCGAATGTATTGCAGCCCGTCGTCGAGGATGAGGGCGTCGGCGCGAAACTTCCGCACGGCATACGTCCCGCTCTTCACGCGGTCGCGGTCCACAAGCACGACGACGCCGCGCAGGTTGTTGGCCAGCATGAACGGCTCGTCGCCCGCCGTTCGCGAATCGAGCAGAAGCGATTGCCCGTCGGACACGACACGCGGGATGAAGACCGCTTGATTCTTGGTGATCCTGTCGAGCAGACGGAGCAGCAACGGGCGGGGAATGCTCTTGTATCCCCGGCTGAGGATGGCGACCCGGCGTCCGCCCTGCTGGAGGGCGCGGGCGAGGAGTTCGACGACGGGGGTCTTGCCGGTGCCGCCGACCGTGAGGTTCCCCACGCTGATGACCAGGCATCCGTGGAAATGAGGCCGGAAAATCCGGTTCCTGTAAAGCGCGAGCCGGGATTGGACGAGAAGCCGGTAAATCATCGAGAGCCCATGGAGGAGCCCGCGAAGCGCGTCCGCCCGCCGGCCGTAGCGTCGGCCGAGGATGACATCAATCGCAAAGCTTTCGAGCCCCTCGATCCAGCGTCTCATGCAAGAATCTTCACGCCGGCATTATCCGCGCGGATGGCGATGGCGACGGCCGGATCGAGCCCGGATGCCGCGATCATCGCGTCCGCGATTTTTTCGGGTTTGCGGAGGGTGACGCACGAGATCGTCGAGCCCGACCCGCTGAGCCACCCGCCGAGCGCGCCGGCCGCGCATGCGGCTTCGATGACCGGCGTGAGGCAGGGGAGAAGAGGCTCGCGGAACGGCTGATGCAGCCGGTCGTGGAACGCCCCCGCGAGGGCGGCGTAATTTCCAGCGGCGAACGCCGCCGCCACGGCCGCGGCGTTTCCCGCGCTGAAAGCCGCATCCGCGAAGGAAACCGTGCGCGGAAGGGCTTTGCGTGCGGCGGGGGTCGCTATCTCAAGATCCGGAATGAGGAGCACGAAGCACAGTTCCTTTCCCACCCGGTAGCGTTGGAGCCGCCCCATCGGCGGCGTGACGGTAAACCCTCCGAACGTGGCGGGCGCGGCGTTGTCAGGGTGCCCCTCGAGCCCCGCGCACAGACGGAAGAGATCGGTCCGGACGAGCGGTCTTCCGGCCAGCTCATTGAGTCCGTGAAGGACGCCGAGCCGGACGGTGACGCTGCTGCCGAGCCCGCGCGAGCGGGGGACCGAGCCCTCGACGCCCCAGTGGAACGCGAACGGCCGCCGCTTGGCCTCGCGGAAAAAAAAATCCGCGGCTTCCGCCGCCATTTCGCCCTTGGCGGGCCCGCGGCCGAGGCGGACGGTCGTTGTGTTATAAATTTGGAGGGCGATGCCGAGGCAGTCGAACCCCGGACCCAAGTTCGCCGTCGTTGCCGGCACTCTGACGCGCGCTTCATTCATCTCGCGGATCATGCGCGCTGGCGGCCCGCGGGAAAAGAAGATCCCTCGCGTGGAATCGGACGGAGGGTCCCTCCCTCGTGCCATTCGCCGGGGATGAGGATTTTGCGCGGGTGGCGGGAGTGGCCGATCTCATTGCGGCTGAGCTGGCCGATGAGCAGATCCACGGCCGCCGCGCCGATGATTTCATGATTCTCGCGGACTCCGCTCCAGTTTTCGACGTCGTCCACGACGTTCAGATTCACGAGTCCGCAGTCGCCCGGGACCGAGCGTCCGGTTTGCTGAAGCCATTCGCGAACAACCGGGTTGATCGAGAGGATGGCGTCCGGCTTGTGGGTGTCCATCCACCGGTCGAACACGGCCGGCCGGCCTTCTTTGAAGCGTTCCAGAAAGAGCACCGGCACGCGCTGGCGTTCAGGAAACTGGGCCTGCTCGACAAGGAACGCGGCCTGCGACCGGCCTTCGGATTCGCTGTCAAGGTAGCGGCTGTAGAGGAACCCCACGCGCTGATAGCCGCGCTGCACGACCGTCTGGAATGCGAGGCGGAGGTTGAAATGAAAGTCGCGGTCGGCGATGGGAAACCCCTGCGGATAATACCGCGAGGCCGGAGTGGGCTCAACCCCGGGAGCAACCAGGTTTCCGCTGCCGATCAAAGCAATCACGCAGTCCGACCAGTCCTCGAGCAAAAATTGCTTGTGGAGCATGAGGGGAAGGACGACCCCGAAGATCCCCTTCTGGCGCAGGATTTCGGAAACCCGTCCGACGGCGGCTTCACTGCCTTTCACGTCGGATCCGATGGAGATCTCCTCAAGGCGGAACCCCTGGGCCTCGCAGCGTTCTCTGGCACCGTTCAGATAACCGCGCAACCAGGGAAATTCCTGCCAGCAGAAAGGATTCGGGTAGTCGTTGAGCCAGGCGAACGCCGACTGCATGGCGACGGGCCGGTTGGCCCGCGCCTGCGCCTGATACATGGCCACGAGGGGGTTCGGGCGATACCCCTCGCGTTTGGCAATGATCTGGATGCGCTCGCGTGTGCGGACCGGAATCGCCGGATGATTCCGGAGCGCGCGTGAGACGGTGGCCTTGTGCACGCCGGCGAGCTTGGCGATGTGCTCCAAGGAGATTTTCTGAATTTTCATGGGAGGCCTCGACCCCATGCGATTACCTTTTTGTCCCGCTGTTCGCAAGCCTCGCGTTGCATGGCGTTGCGTTATTCTTTTCTCTTTGCCCCCGGCTCCTGTCGGGGCAGGCTCTCCATCCATGGCGAAATCGGAAGAGCAGATCTTGGTTATCAAGCGGGAGCTTTTCGATCAAATCGGAAGCTTCCAAGGGCTTTGTCCCGAGGTGGACCGGTACCTGCAACCTTTTCTCCTGAAGAGAAACAACTTTTTCGTCCCCCGCTCGGCCGCCGAGCGGGATCCCTCCCTCAAGCAACTGATCCCGTATGCGGTTTTCCGGCACGGCGGGAAAATCCTGCACTACACGCGCGGAGCGAAGTCGGGGGAAAAGCGCCTGGTTGCCAAGGGCTCGATCGGCATCGGCGGCCACATCAACGACAACGACGAGAGCCTGTTTTCTTTCGACCAATCGGCCTACCACAACGCGGTGCGCCGCGAGATTGCGGAGGAGCTGCGGCTGGGCGGCGGCTTCACCGAACGCGCGGTGGCGCTGATCAACGACGACTCGACGGAAGTCGGAAAAGTCCACCTCGGAGTCGTCCATCTCGTGGATCTGGAGAACGCGGAGGTGAGCGCCGGGGAAAAAGCGATCGAAGGGCTCGGCTTCGCAACACGCGAGGAACTCCTCCGGCGCAGGGATTCGCTGGAAACCTGGTCGCAAATCGTGCTGGACGGGCTGCCCGCTCCGGCCTGAACCCGGGAAATTTCCTGGATTCGTTTCTTGACGTTTGCAGGCGGTTCCGGCATGGGATTCGTTTCGCCTTCTGGAAAATTTCCTGTGTGGCTGCCCAAACCATGACATTTCGCCGACCGATCCTTCTCTCCCGCCTGCTTCTGCCGGCGCTGATTTTTTTGGCTGTTCCCGTTTCCCGCGCGCAGGCTCCGCAGGGGCCGGTGGTCAAAGAAATCGTGGTCGAAAACGTGGGGGCTCCGAGTATTTCCAAGGAGCGCGTGCTCGCGAACCTCGCCACCAAAGTCGGCCAGCCCTACAGCGAACGCGCCGCCGAACAGGACATCCGGGCGCTCTACGCGACGGGCGGGGTTTCCAACGTCCGCCTCTTCGCCGAGCCGCTGGGGGACGGGGTAAAAGTCACCGTGCTCCTCCAGGGACGCCCGGTCATCGAAGAGCTCCTCATCGAAGGGGCCGACAGCATCCCGATGAACCGCATCCGCCGCGAAATCAGTTCCAAGGTCGGAGATGTCGTGAGCGAGGAAAAAATCGAGGACAGCCGGCAGAAAATCATCAAGCTCTACGAAGATAAAAATTATTCCGAGGTGGACGTGTCCTACCGGGTGCAGGAAGTCCCTGGCAAGAACCGGTCGCGCGTGACTTATACGATCACCGAGGGTCCGAGGCTCGTGGTCAATCGGATCACGTTTATCGGGAACGAATCGATCCTCGGGCGCGACCTCCGCAAGGTCATGAAGACGAAAACCGAGGATCTTCTCTCGTTCCTCACCAAAAGCGGACGTCTCCTGCCCGCGCAGGTCGAGGAGGACCGCGCGGCCCTTCGCACGCTTTACCAGAACCGGGGCTTCGCCGACGTGGACGTCTCGGAGATCCAAACCCAGCCGATTGCCAACGGCGGCGTCGAGGTCGTCATCACGATCGTCGAGGGGACCCAATACCGCGTCAACTCGGTGAAGCTCGAGGGGGCGAACGTCGTGCCGGAACAGGAAATCCTCACGCGCATGAAAATGCGCGGCGGGCAGCTTTTTACCCCGAAAGGCATGGGGGACGACCTGAAGGAACTCCGCAATTTTTATGGCACCAAGGGCTACGTTGATATGGTCGCGATGCCGGTGGTCCTGCCCGCCGGCCAAGGGGCGGTGGATGTCACCTACCGGCTCGACGAAGGCGTCCAGTCGTATGTCAACCTCGTCAACATCCAGGGAAACACCCGCACCCAGGACCGGGTCATCCGCCGCGAGCTCGCGCTCAAGCCGGGCGAGGTCTTCGACACGACGCTCGTGGAGGTCAGCAAGAAGCGCCTCGAAAATCTGAACTACTTCTCGCGCGTCGAAACGCCCGCCTCCGACACGATTGTCCCCGGCCGCAAGGATCTGAATGTCATCGTCGAGGAAAAGCGCACGGGGTCGTTCAACTTCGGCGTCGGGTTCAGCACGATTGACAGCCTCCTCGGGTTCGCCGAGATCCAGCAGTCGAATTTCGACATCTTGAACTGGCCGAACTTCACCGGCGGCGGCCAGCGGTTCCGGATCCGCGGGCAATACGGCATCCAGCGCAGCGACTTTGTCATTTCTCTCACCGAGCCGTGGTTCCTCGGCCTCAAGCTTGCGGTCGGCGTCGAAGCCTACTACCGGAACGCGAACTTCCTCTCGGCGGTCTACAGCCAATCGAACGCCGGCGTGGCATTCCAAGCCCGCAAGCAGATCTGGCGCGCTCTCTCGGCCCGCTCGGAATACCGGGTCGAGCAGATCAAAATTTACAATGTCGGCAACGTCAATCAGAACAACTATTTTTTCTACAACGGGTATAACGACGGGTATAACGGCAACGAAAATGTGGGGTTGGTTATTGAAAACTCCGCGGGCACCTACACCAAGAGCGTGGTCACGGGCGGGCTCACCTGGGACACCCGCGACAGCCTGTTCCTCACCCGCAAAGGAGAGCTCCTGGAACTCACCGGCTTCATCGCCGGAGGCCCGCTGGGCGGAACCGTGCAGGACTACGGGCTCTCGCTCGAATTCTCCAAATACTTCGCGCTGCCTTTCGACCTGATCTTTCTCGTGAAGGGTCAGATCGCCATCACGAACGGATGGGGAGGAGACACCTCAAGTGTGGATGGCGGCTATGGCAGCGGAGTTCCCATTTTCGACCGTCTCTACCTCGGCGGCGCCAACAACATGCGCGGCTTCAATTTCCGCGAAGTCGGTCCGGTGGACCAGTATGCCAACCCGATCGGCGGCAATTCCCTGGCCTATATCACGCTGGAAATGACCTTCCCGATCGTCTCGCGCGTCCGGGGAGCCATCTTCACCGACATGGGATTTGTCAATGTCAAACCCGGCGACTTCGGAACATCGAATGCCAACGTGGACGCAGGCATCGGCCTCCGCCTCGACCTCCCGATCGGCCCGATCCGCGTGGACTACGGCATCCCGCTCGTCTATGACAGCTGGAACGGCCCCCCCGGAAAATTTAATTTTAATATCGGATACCAATTTTGAACAAATCGTCCGGAACGCGGTCTATGCTTGACCGAACAGATTCCTTGTTCTAAATCAACCGCTCACACAGAAAACCAACCAACATGCTCAAATCCATCCTCTCCGCCACCATCCTGGCCACAGCCCTCATCGCGTTTGTCCCGTCCGCCAATGCCCAAGGCAAAATCGGCACTTTGGACATGAACGCCATCTTCACCCAGTATTACAAAACAAAGGACGCCGAGACGAAGCTCAACGAGGCCCGTGCCGCCGCCAAGAAAGAACTCGACGACCGCCTCGAGAATCTCAAAAAGTCGATGGACGAGATCAACAAGATCAACGCCGATCTCGACAAGCCGGAGCTCAGCAAGGACGCCAAGACGAAGGCCACCGCGAGCCGCGACGCGAAGGTCAACGACGCCCGCAACCTCGACCGCGAAATCACCGAGTTCCGCAGCACCCGCGAGCGCCAGCTCCAGGAGCAGTTCGTCCGCATGCGCAAGGACATCATTGACGAAATCATGAAGGTCGTGAACGACAAGGTCAAAGCCGCAGGCTACGACATCGTCTTCGATAAATCCGGAATGAGCATGGGCCAGATCCCGGTTCTCATCTACTCCCGCGATGATCTCGATTTCAGCAAGGACATCGTGACCAGCCTGAACAAGAACGCCCCGAAAACTCCGGCGTCGAACTGATGACTCTGCGCGAGGTGGCCGCCCGCACGGGCGGCTGGGTGGCCCCCGAGGCCGCCGATCTCGAGATCTCCGGCCTGGCATCGCTCGACGATGCCAACCCCGGGGATCTTGCGTTTTTCGGAAACCCGAAATACCTTCGCTCCCTCCGGAAATCCCGCGCGACGGCCGTCTTCGTCCCTCACGGATTCAGCGAGGAGGGTCCCGCTGTCAGGATCTGGGTGGACTCACCGGCGACCGCCTTCGCCGGACTGCTTCCGGAATTTTCTCCGCCGGAAATCCCGATCCCTTCGGGCATCCACCCGACGGCGGTCATCGCCCCGGGCGCGGAGATCGCTCCGGATGCTGCTGTCGGTCCGCATGCCGTGATCGAGCCCGGTGCCCGGGTCGGCCCCCGCTCGATCGTCGGCGCGCACTGCTACATCGGCCATTGGGTCGCGATCGGAGAGGATTGCCGGCTCCACCCGAATGTCACGATCCGGGAACGCTGCACGCTGGCCAACCGCGTGACCGTCCACTCGGGCGTCGTCATCGGGGCCGATGGATTCGGCTACGAGTTCCACGAGGGAAGCCACCGGAAGATCCCGCAAACAGGAATCGTGCAGATCGAGGACGACGTCGAAATCGGCGCGAATTCCACGATCGACCGCGCGCGGTTCGGACGCACCTGGATCCGCAAAGGCACAAAAATCGACAACCTCGTGCAGATCGGACACAACGTCACGATCGGCGAACACGGCATCCTTTGCGCGCAAGTCGGAATCTCGGGCAGCACCCGCCTGGGAAATTTCGTCACGCTCGCCGGGCAGGTCGGCCTCGGCGGGCATATCGAACTCGGTGACGGGGTCATCGCGTGCGCCAGGTCCGCGATCGTGAAGGACGTGCCCGCCCAGAGCGTCGTGCTCGGCAGCCCCGCCCGCCCGATCCGGGAATTCAAATCAAACCACGCGCTCCTGAAAAACATCCACAAACTCTACGCCCGCGTGAAGGAACTTGAAGCGCGGGCCGCCGGGGAGTCCGGTGAGGCCCAATCCTAACGATGAAAAACCGTAGAAGCGGCATCTTGCCGCTTGGCTGCTTTCTCCCAAGCGCCGCAAGCGGCGGGACGCCGCTTCTAGTTTCAGCCCATGTCCGAGGAGAAAACCCACCATTCCCACGACCGGATTTTCCGGCATGCGATGTCCCTGCCACTGGTCGCCCGGCAGTTCCTCGAAACGTGGATTGCTCAATCGCTTCGATGATCTGATCGCGCAAGAATTGTCAGAAATCTTTGACCCCGAGTCCGTGACCCCGAATCCCGTGCCCGCGGATCAGGGTGCAAAACACCTTGGTTGCCTCACTTGCCGACACCTGCCATCCTCCCTCCATGCCAGAAAAGGAATGGACACTTCCGCGCGGTCCCTTCGCATTGCAAATCCGCCGTCAGACCGTCGGCGGGAAAGTTCACTCGTTCGCCGTCATTCTGCTCGCCATGCACGGCGGAAAATGGATTGACGTTTCCCGCTACGACACAGCCCACGGTTACGCGCACCGGGATATCCTTGGAAGAATTCACGGCTTGCGCGGAAAGCTCCGACTCCCTACATTGAATTACAACCAAGCCTTTCGATATGCCATCCGCGACCTTGAGCAAAACGCTGAACCTAATTTCCGCAGTTGAGATGAGGTGAAATCGGCGCAACGCTCTGGTAGTATGGTGCTTGATGAAGAAAAAGAGCGCATTGAGAGTTCACCCGCAGGGTGAAGAATATTTTGTGTTTCCAACGGC
>Ga0194054_10000094_pt1 | contig 43346 bp, 52 predicted proteins | sample SepL2210m_MetaG_FD_163628 | JGI IMG/M metagenome (GOLD analysis project Ga0194054, IMG submission 163628) | Anoxic zone freshwater microbial communities from boreal shield lake in IISD Experimental Lakes Area, Ontario, Canada - Sep2016-L227-10m | ecosystem: Environmental > Aquatic > Freshwater... | reverse complement strand
GACAGCGAAACGCCCGCTCGGCAATATTTGCCCCGATTTTCCCCCTGTTGCACAATTGCAGCGAGCCCCCCCTTTTCCACTGACCCCACGATCGGCCGATCGTCGCGATGGACTACCCTTACAAATGACGGACGCGCACGAGTTAAAAACATCTAAATTCCTGTCACCCAACTACCAGACCGTTGATGCCTGCGCCATGACTATGCAGTTCCTAACGAGACCGTTGCGTCGAAAGTTACCGCAACCAACAGCCCCGTGGTTGCCGTGGGGGGGGCCCCCTCGCCATCTTTAGGAGGCGGTGCTGCGCGACTCGCGTGGAATTCTACCTGGTACATCGTGCTGTTGATCCTACCTACACGAATACCAGGGTTAAGGAGCGCGCCCGCCATATTTATGTCTGTTCCAATTACCGCAAAAAAGACACTCGGAGGTTCGGGAGCTGTTGCTCCCCATGTGATCAGAGCGTGCACGGTGCATGAACCAGAATGGGGGGACGACGCGTAGCCTTCGTCCCGGCAATGCGCGACAGCGTGCGCCGTGACGTGCATTGACATCCCGGGTTTCACATAAAATTGTTCCGGCGCATCCACAAATGAAGGTGTCCCCCTAGCGTCCCCCCATACCCGAATCGCGACCGCCCGTAAATTGTACCCCTCGGCGAAGTATCCCTCGGTCTTCACCACCGCGCCAGATCGCACGTAGGCGTCTTTTCGAGAAAACCCGCCGTCTTTCCCCTTGATTTCCCAAACTACCACCGGTGCCCAATCAGGCGGCGCGCTGTCATGACCTGTCAAGACTTGCCCTTCTACGCCCGGCGAGATTGACAGAGTCAAGTCTTTGTCGAACAGGCCCCCCCCTACTATGGGATAGGTGGTCCCGAGAGTGTGCGCCGTGCCCCCACCCTGCCCAGGCGCCCAACCAACAGTGCCAGGTGCAATCGTCGTCAAGACGTGACCCGTTGTGGACGCTGGCGAGATCGACAGAGTCAAGTCTTTGTCGAACAGTCCGCCACCCGATATAGGGAACGACGTCCCCAACGTGTGCGTCGTACCTCCCCCAGAAGGCCTCCACACCACTTGCCCTTCATATGTTTGGAGAGAGTAACCTTCTTCGCCAGGCTCGATTGAGAGCAGGATGTCGTGGTCCAGCAGCTCACCGCCACTCAATGGCCATGCTGTATTGACCCAAAAAGGTCCCGCAGCCCCCCCGCCCTTTTCAAAGGGCATCCACTGGATGTTTTGCAAGTTTTCTTTGCCACTGGGGGGGGGAGAATCCACGTCGTCGCTGACCCACATTTCCCATTGTGTCAAATCTCGATCCCACCCACGCAAATAAAAAGCACCCGACATCACACCACCCCCTTGCCCATGCGTCGCAGCGCTGCTGCGAATTCGTCTTTTTTTGGCAGTTCAGCAAAAGGAACAACCCAACTATTGACGACAGCCAAATACCCGTACTCAGCCCAACAACGAGCCCCTAAAAGCTCCTGCCCCTCAACTTCCGAGGATGAAAACAGAACCCCCTGAACATTCAATTCGAGATCCTTAACAACAATCGTTTCAGAGCATGCCACACCCCCTGCGCTCGCACAAAATGCCTCGACAAAACCACCCCATTGCGCTGTCCGCACTGCCGCGTCGGCAGTAACAACCTGTCGAAACGCTGCAGTGACAATCAACCCATAAGCCGCAGGAACAACAGGCGAAAGCAACGTCAGGCTGGGCCAAAACCCAAGGACTCGTTTCCTACCCGCCAGCACATCTGATCCCGTCGATCCCCTGCCTACTGCGAAAATGCCCCATGGTAACCCCGCACCACCGCCGTCGATCACCAATTCGGTGCGCCCCTCGATAGGATCATCCGTCAGCTTAGCGCCTTTCCCGGTGATGCGGATCATAGGGCGCATTGGCAACGGCTTACTATCCTCGCCAGCCCACAGCGGAGGCGTGAAATATCGGTCCAACCAATTGAGAGATTCAACAGCCATAACCGACCCCTTCCCCGATTGCTCCCCCCGGGAGAGCACGTATCGAGCAATTCTTGGACGAGACGATGCGCCAAGCACTCAACGGCCGACCAACAGGAACCGCTGTGAATTCAGAATCAACATCATGGGCCATTATTATCTCATATTGCGCATATATCGCCCCGCTGTATGTGTACAACAACACCATTTGATCTCTGTTCATGCCACCTGGCGTGGCCATGTTGATCGCGTAGCGAGTAACCAGCAATGGAACATGTTGCCCATCCGTTATTCGTAAAGGCTTGACATTCATCCCATCGATAAGCATCAAACTGACCAGCACAGCATGCGCCGCATTTGTCCGGAGATGATCGCCTTCTTCGCTTACGAAACCTACCTCGCAAATGGAGTTATTTCGAAACGGAAGCGAAGCGTTAGCATCTACCGGAGCTACGCCGTTGGGACGGTCCCTGTCGCCGATAGTTGCGCGCCAGGTCTCAAGAGCTGACACGCGACCCGTGAGCGCTGTTATGTCGCCGCCCTGTTTCTTTTCGAGTGCAGACACGAGTTCTTGGATGAAGTCCGCATATTCGAGCAGTTCAAGCAATTGCTCCGCTACAAGACCAGCATGCAACGTGTGGTCCTTATAAACGAGCGCACGTCCCCCTACGTGGTCTGTCCCTTCATGGTTCAAAAGCAGCTGGTATTCGAACAACTTCTCATAGACAAACCCTAGCTGTTCGTAAACCGTTCCCGCTGCAATGTCCCCGTAACGTCTCGGGATTATTGCGGAGCCAATCAGCTTAGACCCTTCCTCAGATTTCAGTAACTCGAGCAACTCGTTTCGCCGGACCCACAAATAACGCGTGCGATCTGCCAGTGCAGAAAGCCCAATGTTACAAGCTGCCGCTGTGGGCGGATCCCCGTCGTCAGGAATGACGAATTGATCGCGCCATTTGTCATCGCCCGGAATAGGACGGCCCATTTATTCGATCTCCCAATATCTACAGTGTTGCAAATCACGCGTACAATCTGAAGGATCTCCGTAGCCCCACGCGCCCCACGTGCCATCTGGAACGTTGACTGGATTCTTGGGGTCAAACATGGTCGGGTCGTCGCACCATATCACCGCTCGAATCAGGGAATGTGCGCCCTTTAGCTCGCCGATCCACGCGCGCAAAATGTCGCATTCTACGCGCGGCACCATGTGCCCCAACCCGAGCCCGTCATCATGCGCTGGCAACGATCCCAGCGTACCAGGCCGCTTTGGATATTGATCCGTAAAAACCACCATCCACAAATCAGACCACCAACCCGATCGCTCTGGATGCGAGATGCTATCCCAATTCCACGGGGCCTCACATTCTGTCAGAACGCCATCACGATCCACCGAGACCCAAACCCCAGCACGTGAAATCAAACGCACCATAGGCTTGCTCCGTAGGTACCCGTGCACTTGCTGCGCAATTTCACGGGTTCTAGCCCTGGCCCAACATTCCAGCCAACCACGCAAGCGGAGCTGATAGCTCGAATCGGGCTCGTCCTGCCACCTGACGAGGCCCCTGGTTCGTCCGATCAAACCCAAAGCATCCGGAGTACCCATCCCAGGCCAAGCAGCTTGCAGCCCCTCTAGTGCGACGTCAGCGAGAACGTCATGCGTCGCGACGACCGCCCACAGGAGGCGGAACCCTACAGACTGACCTAGGCGGTCAGACAGCCACACCGGAACATATTTCCGCAGACTGTCGCGGAACCTAGTGGAAACCGTGTCTCCCATTTCACGTCACCTCGGAAACGACCCGTAGGGTAACACCCAGTTTTAAAGACGGAACCTCGCCTCCGTTTAGCGCGACATCTGCACCCGTACCGTCGACGTCATAAACCGACGCATGCGCTGCCTTGAGCGTCCCTGCGAGCCCCGCCGCAAACCACCACCCTTGCGTGGCAGGTGGTTTCGTAAACCCGCCGATCGGATAGGCAGAGACCCACGCCTGGGCAGCAACTCGCAGCGCGACCTCGACAGCAACTACATCGATTTGAGTCCCTTGGAGCCAGACGACGACATCGCGCCCAATATTGGCAATTGCCGCAGACGCGACAAACACGGTGACACAATCAGGACGAGCCAGCGCCTCCACACTGGCTCGCACAGCAATTAAATCTTCCGCACTCACAGCTCCAGATTTTGACGCGACAAGTACGTGCACTTCGCCCGTCGAAGAACTGCGCGAGACAAAAACGCGATTGACATCCGTTGGCCGACCGTCGCTTTTTTTTGCTGTTTTGGCTGCATACGAAAAGGCCCGCCGTGGTCCCCCATTGGACAGCGTCCCCAATTTGTCGCGACACCGCGCGCGCAGCATAGGATCCGTTTCCTCGTCGACGCCAACAACAGCCGCAGGATTACTCACCGAAACGCCGAGCATTTTGGTTTCCAAATCCACAATTTCACCCGGACCCGCGTTAGACCCGGACCCAAATTCGCGCGACGCGATCGGTGCGTCGCGTGTCTGCCCAGGCATAAGGTCGACTTGCGTCGTATTCAGGTAGCTTTTCCCGTTGATCGAGTGCAGCGCAATAAGCTGTCCTGGTTGCCAACTGTACAGACCACCACCGGAATTTGTAAGCCGCAAGAGCCCCGTGGCTTGAGTTGCACCCTGTCTTTGCTCGCCGAATACAGAGCGCGCCAACAACGTCAGCCAGCTTTTTTCTGCGGTTTCCAAAAAACCAGCACGAGATAACGCGACGACTACAGCGGATAACTCAGCATAATTTGTTGCTATAACCTGCAAGATCGTGCGCAAACTTCCCCCAATTCGCCACGACCTTGCGGGGACCCCTAGCCTTTCCAAGTTCGACAAATAGCGTTCGTAAGTCTCTTTCGCTGTCACTTCTGACAGCAGGTCCGAGATCCCGATCATCGGATCACCCCAGACCCAGATGAGACATCAAAACTCAACGTCGAATTCGACATCGTAACCACCTCGACAGTAATCCTAGCAGCTTTTGCTGTACCAACTGTCGCCTTTACCACCTGAACACGCGCATCTTTCCTGAAATCACTTTCGATCGCATGCGCGATATGTTGCAACGACGTAGAGCTCGACAGTAGCGAAAAGACCCCAACACCGCGGTCCCCATCGTCCAGGTTAGATCCTGGGTCCTCGATAAGACGGTGCAAGAGGTCTTGCCACAGCTCTTGATCTGCGTTGCTCAATTCGCGACCATATGGATCCAGGTCATATTCGCAAACGATATCAGCCATTCTACACCCCAAAAACCTTTAGAGACGCAACAGACGGAGGCAAAGGAGGAACAACGATCCCCGATGTTTTTAGCACCTCAACAACCGCCGCGGCCCACGTTATCAGCTCAGGAGCTAGCACTATGGGCTTTAGTGCCATCGCATCCCCCAACGACACGCGCAGCGCCTCGATACTCGCCGACACACAGCCCCCACTGCCCACCGCGATTTTCGTCGCGGTCAGAGAAACATCGAGAGGAAGACCCGAGCCATCGAACCCAGACACCACGGGCAGCGCGGGATTTCCACCTTGGAAGTGCAATTCCACAATCACGCCAGGCAACAATTTGGCAGCAAACCCAGGGATCCCGTACCAAATCGAAACTGGCAGGGTAGGAGGCATAGGCCCCGCGAGATCTACCGGTTGAAGAACCAACCGACCGTCCACCCCCTGCAAAACCACTCGATAACGGTAACTTTGCAGGAACAACACCCCAACATTTTCACGAATCAACCTGCGGAATAATAACGACATCCCGCCGGGTGTCTCAGACGCCACGGGTACAAGCCAACTTTGCGAGCGCGCGGGCCCTTCTCCCCAACTTTGACATACGTCCCCCAACTTCCAAACCGATGCGCCCAGCCGTGGATCCGCAATCAGGCTACCAGGGGAAAGCACGCCATCGCCCGCGAACGTTGCGCATCGCGTAACAGGATCCCAATCCAAAAGGTCGAACGTCAACCAATCCACCAGCGCTGGTATTCTGGCACCCACGGTGGTCACACCAGAAATCGGATCGACGTGCCACGGACGATCGCCGAACACACGCGCCGCAGGCCCCCCCGCGCGCACATAATCGACCCCGTACCGTACAGGCAGAGGATCCGAGATTGCCTCGCCAATTTCGGATCCTGTCGCCGCCACTACTGCAGACGACAAAACCCCCACGTCATTGTGAAAATGAAGCGGCAAAACATCGCGCAGCCACCCGCCGGAAATGCCACCGATCACCCGGACCCGCAGACGATCGACCCATAGCCCGCTGAACGTCTCGACTACCCAACAGCGCAACGGAGTTGCTTCGACGAACAACACTGCAGGTCCGATCGGGACGCTTGGAATGATGTCGCATTCAGCTTCAATCTCAGCCGTCCATACTCCGGTCGTAGGCTGCATCAGCCAACAACTACGAACAACGAACCCATTGAGCGTGATCACAATGCCCCCTGCGCATCGGACTGCGCAGCTAAGCGCCCCACATTCTCAAGAGCCTTCAAAAATCCCTTTTGGGCCTCCGTTTGCGCCGTAGGAACAGGCGTGCTCCCCCCCGGTACCGCAGCCATGGGACGAGCAAAGATCGGGAGCGCCCGTTTCCACTGGATGAATTTTACCGTGCACGTCCAAAGACCATCGTCAGACTGGGAAAACTGCGACACGTCTTCCACAATTACCGCGGAAATCGACAAGGGAGGAAACGACAGCGCAGGGTGAGAGATCCCCAACGCAACCCGCATGACGCGTGCATCGAGAAGTAACCTTGCGAAAACCTGCCATTCTAAAAACTGCGAGCCCAACCAAAGCGCAAACTCTACCTCGAATTTCGCTGGTTCCTTTCCCACGCAAACAGTGGAGCCACCATCGAATCCGACCCCAGCGCGAACATCCCATTTCCTAGGATCTCCAGCGCCCTTAACTGTCGCTCGGCCAGGAGAACGCATAGGGCCGAGGAGGATACAATCAGCGCGCGGGATCGCAGAATCTAGAAGGTCACAAGGCATCATTACGAAGCACCCAGCCCTTGCGCAAGCAACGCGTTTTCAATCGCTCGCGTCAATTCTGCCAAGAAACTGGGATTTTTGGAAGGGTCGATCCCTCCCGCTGCGTTGATCGTCACGTTCACCGTGACGTCGCGAGCTGCGGGCGCGGCCCCATAGCCGCCGTTCCTATCCCGAACCCCCCCAACCCGAGCACGTACGCCCCCACCACCTGCGTCGGCTCCGTCCCCTGACCCACGAGCCGCCACTGCGTCACCGAGCGCGCCTACAGCCGCTACAGCCGCAGGAGTGCCAGTTTCGATACCCGCCGCAAAACCGAGCGCGGTGTTTGCCCCGAGCCCAGCAAAAACCCGCGATGGCGACTTGATTCCCAGCGCCTTTTTGAGGTCCGCGATCATCAGCGCGCCCATCGAACCGATCGCGACGCTAGCAAAACCCTCGTTTGACTTCACGCCAATAGCCATGCCCGCAGGGATCTGTTTCCCCGCGTCGACAGCCGCAGCCCGTACCTCAGGCACCGGAACCGCACCAGGCACACCCGCCGTCCCACCGCTGCCCGTTGGCCCAACAGGTACCTTTGCAGGCATTACCCCCTGCGGTGTCGCACCTTGCCCTGACGCAGCGTCCAAAGCGAACCCTGACGCAGCGACGAACGGAGCGGTAATGAACCGCATTTCAGCAATTTTCGCCTTTAGCTCTGGGTTATCGAACGCCGCGACAAGCGCGATCTTGAGCCGGTAGGCAATTGCGACGAGCTGAAGCAGCACAGTTCCAACTCCATATAGGACATCCTCAAGTAATGGCCCATGCCTGATCAGCCCCTGAACTACTGAATCACCGATTAGCTTAAATACCTTTTCCAAACCATACCCGAGCACACTGTTTTTTGACAGTAAATTAGCTAGATTTGACAAACCAACAAGCACCGGCTCAATATTGATCCCAGAAAATAGCCGTGCGATGTTTTCGTGAAATCTCCCAGTTATCGCGTCAATCGTCAACGCCTTTCGAAGATTGATAGCCCCGAAATTCTTTTCCACTGCCGCCCGCAGCGCTGCGGCCCCATCCGCTAACTTGACCCCACCGGCACGAAGGCGAGCCCTAGCGTCCCCAAGGCCAATTCCAAGCTTCGTAGACAGTTGCTTTGCAATGTCGTCGAAGGACACGCCCCACCCCCTCATTTCCCTAGGATCTGGCAATTGGAAACGACCAAGCAGCTTGTTTGCCTCAAGAATGCGACGGAAAGACCCCGCAACGTCTTCGCCCATCGCTTCCGAAACATGGCCGAGCGCTGCCATCGAGTCGACCAGGATTTGCCCATCGATCCCAGTCTTCCAAAGAGAAAGGGCCATTTCTTGAAGCTTCGCGCGTGACGTGGGGAGCACGCGAGCCAACTGGTCGATTTGAAAAGTCAACGCTGCACTATTCGCTGCGCCCCCAAGTACGGACTCGCGCCAAAGGCCCGCAGTACGCGACGCATCAGCCGAGATTAGAACCCACTTCGCGACCGCCACGGTTGCTTCCGCAACTTTCACAGTGATGGCAACGAACGCGACAGCAGCAGCGGCCACAGCAGCAGCGACCACACCCGCTGCGCCCCCTGCTTTGCCCATTTTTCCCGCCATCGCGCCCATACCCTCGCCACCTGCGGCAGCTTTAGCGCCGCCACCTTCGAAGATTTTCCCTACCCTAGAGAAGAGATCACCGATCCCCTTGATCGGTTTCTCACCCTCTTTCGCCCCCTTGGACAGATCCCTTAACGCCAGGCCGCTCTTATGCGTTGCCCCTGTAGTCTTGACCGTCTCTTTTTGCTCGCCTATCATCTTCCTCGACAAATCACCTTTTGACGTCTTGACCTTTTCAGTAGCTCCTTTTAGGCGATCCATATCTGCCCCAATGTTTTTCAGCGCTGCTTGTGTCGCACCGATTTTCGCACGTAGCTCATCGAGCGCACTTCCCGCCTTAGCCGACGGACCGGAAATCCCTTCGACCAGCGTTAGTTTGAATTCAGACTCACCCGATGCCATGTGACGTCCTGAAAATCATTAGTGCCTCTACTAGCAGTAAAGCGCCTACGTGCGCCTGTATGTTTTCCCGGTCGCCCCCGAACAACTCGACTAGACACTCCGCAGCAAATGCCGGATTCCTCGCGCAGCGTGCAAAGCCATCATCTATTTTTTTTGATCACCTTCCCTCTGCACTCCGTACAGATACGCTAACGCCAACGCACAGCGACCAACGAGCGCAGGCCGCTCGAACACGAGCGCACGGTAAGCTTCGACTGTTGGGTGTACCAGACACGGTGTCACGTATGAATCCAAATCGGACGATGTTTGCTTTGAATTGGCGAATCTAGTGTGAACGATTGACGGCCCCAGCTTCACTGCAACGAACCCTCCCCCCACGTCGCGACAGTCGACGATTTCGAATTGAACGCCACGCGGCCCTAGCTCGTCCTCTAGGCGGTCCTCCAAACGCAGCATTTCCAGTTCACTGGCTGCCTTCTCCTGGAGCCGCCTGTCCTCGCGTTCCGCTCGTTTCTCTTGTGCTTGCGCCAGCAAATACAAAACATCTTCCATTGTAGAACCACCTTTCACGGGACATCTCGGACCAATGACCAAAGAATTTTACCGTTTTCTGTAACCGTCATCACGCCGATTTCCAATTCAGAAACAAGCTCATCGATACCTTCGGCGTGCGAGTTCTTCTTGCCATCGATCGTGCACCCCAAGAGAACCGATACCAGCGGAACCGCAGGAGTAATTGCCGGCTCAAAAGTAGACACCGTCAGCAAAAACTGAGCGTCCCCATACGAACCCAAACCGAAAGGGGTTAAAAATGTCGTCAACCAGTCTTCAGTAGACCGGAGCAACTTGAGCGTGCAACTGACCTCATACTTTCCCGACGTCTTGCCTAGCACAGTACCCGAGCGTTTTGCGCCATAAACTGCCTTCCTGGTGCGTTTCTGCTCGTAGCTCAATTCCAAAACGCCGACCATTGGCGCACCGTTTACGGTAAAGGAGCAGCTATTGCCAGAATAGATCACCCCGTTTACGCGAGGGTTGATGACCATAGGATCCATCATGATTGCACCCCACCAGACAGCGAAACAACATAACCGACACTAACGGCAAACTCTTTGATGTATGCCAAAGAAACTATTTCCACTTTTGCATGGATCACCGCGCCGGCATTCGACGAAATGTCGTCTGTTCTGGAAAGGACGCATTGCACGTCAGACGTGCGCCCGCGCAGTTGCGATTTTAGGCCTGCGTCCACCAGGCCCTCGATTAGCTGCGCCGATTCCTCGGAAATGTATCGCTCCCCATTCGGACCCTTCTTTGTAGACTTTTCGACGCCCTTCGACAGCTGCTCTGTTAACAGCGCATAGGCGACCTCGCAGGCGATATTGCATATGCGCGCATGCTGCCAGTAGACAAAATCAGAACCATTCGCGCTCAGGATCGGAGCGTTATTGATAAATACGCCATCTTTGCCGTTGAAACTGCGGAGCGTTGCGAGCCGCAAATCGTCGAGCCCTGGGAAAAGAGCTTCATCGTGGAATAGTGCGTTCCCACGAGTGTCCGCGATCTGCACCCCAACAATCGGACCACGGCCGACATAGGCCACATCTTCGGATGGATCGCCGTTGGACATTCCACGAGCCGCTACGAATAGCGCCGTTGGCCTAACGACCATCGCGCCCACCAACGGATCCCAGATAATGCCGCCGTCAGCCCCCACTACGATGTCATTAGAGACTGATCGCCACGTTGCCATCCTCGCCGCTTCGCGGTAGACGGATTCAGGTTCAAATGGCGCCTTCATGCGAAGACTCATCAGTGCAGTGCGGTATCGACCTTTTGCTGCCAAGCCCAAAAGCCACGTGGAAACCTGCTCGACAGTTACCCCCACATTCTTACTAGGGCGATCAGTAATCGGAGTCTCGACGCTAACGCAAATCAAAAGAGATTCCCATACTGAAGACGAAACGCGCAGGCCCTCTAGCGCGGCATCGATCGCTGCCGATTCGGAGTCTGGGCCCCACGTGCGAGCAGAAACAGTTTCCCCCCCTAGGATCGTCCCATCAGTGAAAACGAACCGGAGCCCCACAGCCGCAATGTAAATCTCTTTCCCAACGCCCAAGGCGAACCTGGAACCGAAGTTTTGCCCCCCGTCTAGGCTCACCTGATATTTTAGCGGGGGATCAGCTTCTCCAATAATGCCATCGGACACAAAACGGACAACTACACCATAATCCGCATAGGGCTCCCCTGTCGTCGTCGCTGTCGCTGTTCCACCTCCCTCGATCACGACAGCGTCGATTGATCCAGGGTCCGTAGTTTCTGACCGCACCAGCACCACAGGCAGCCGAGCCAGTTGTAAAAAAGTCGTCGCGTACGAAACCAGCGGCCCCGGTCCGTATTCCTCCAACGCCAAACGTGCGTCAGTAAAACCTCCAGCCAAATTCAACGGCCCCCGGGAACACGGCCCAACGATCGCAAGAACCCCGGTTGAAGACGGACGGACTACGCCAGTTTGCCGATCTCTTTTTTCAATTATGACGCTTGGAATCATCGTTTGAACCCCTTTTCTACTGCGACTGTTTCTGGGAACCCAGTCTCAATTTCCCAATCGTACAAAGGCGACGTCAGCACAAAAGCTGCACTGACTTCCGCCCCTGCAACCCGCTCCACTGGGGAAACAGGCCATGACACCGCACCCCATTTGACATTTGCCGCTTGACACGTTTGGACCGCTCGCACGACATTTTCCAGAAGCGTTTCTACGGTCTCAATTTGAGCGCGTTGGTCGTTCGGACACGCTACGTCTATAGCCCAGCAATACACAGTGACCGCACGTTCCCAATCAGCGAGCGCACGCGCCCGAAGCCCCGAACCTAGATCACGTTTCCCAGCTTGCCCCGGTTGTAACAACCGACCGCCACGCCCATCCTCGGAAGGCTCGAAAACCACCCGTGCAGCGCCCGCAGCCGTTTTGGCGTGCGCCCTCCACCCGACTGCCACGCTCGCGACAATGCCACGTGCGACGAACTGCGAGCGAACGCTGTCAACCAAATAAATCAGCGCGGACCGCATAGTCTTTCCCATTCTGCGACAGCTAGCCGCTGCAAAACCTCCCCCCAACGAGCCGGAAGTGCCGTCGGCAAAACTGGCCGCTTTGCGCCGTGAAACGCCTCAGGACCAACAAGTCGAAAAACCAGGGCCAACCCCGAACCCCTAACGGACAAATGATCGGCTGCCCTCGCAAGCGCCTGGCCTCCCTCACGACGAGGCGCCCACGCGCGCCCCTCAGGCCCGCGTCCAGCCTGCGCCGTTTCTCGAGCCACCTCGAGGAGCTCTCCACGGGCTCGAGCCGCTACGACCCCAGGGAGCCCCCGCACGCGCGCGAGCAACGCCACCAGCGGGCCGAGAGGATCAGCCATTGCGCCTCCCCCCCCGATCCGTCCAGGCGTACGGGTTATCCTCCGAGTACCCCCAGAACTCGCCTTTTTTTTCCGAGTCCCGGACCGGAAGATCAAAGAGCCCCTCCCGTGCGTCAGCAGCTTCCCGGATCTCCGTTTCAGCTGCTACTGCACGAAGAAGAATCTCATCATCCTGTTTGGATCCTGGAGTGAACCCCCGCCGCAGGTAGAGATCCCGCGTAACGAGCCGCTCTACCCACGCGCAAACGATTTCCGCTGGAGGAGACGCAAAAGGCACCAGATAGCGTTTCGACAGACGAGCATCAATGCGTCCCGATACTTCAGCGAGACGCGCGCGCAGGAACCCGGGGTAACTCTGCTCCAGGAGGTCTACTTCTTCCGGTGGCATCACGGATCGAAGCTTGAATTCTTCCGCTGTCAAATACGCAGTTGCCATCACACAGGCTCAACTCGAAAGAACAAATACGGATGCCCGTAGGAAGCACCGTTGCGCCCAGTGAATTTCCACTCGAATTCAGCGCGACGAGCAAGCTCCACTTGGGTCGAAGGGACGTAGGTGTCTAGGCGGTACCCCTCGCGCTCCAGATAAATGAAAGGCCCACCCTCACCCGGCGATTTCTCGACGCCGATGTAATAAACACCAGCTTCGGACAACTCCGCCGCGATTACAGGTTCGAGTCCGTAACGTGCCGAAATTACGTTTTCGACCGCACCGACACCCGCTCCCCCAGTGCCGCCTGAGGCGATGATCGATTTACTGTCCGTCAATTCGTAGACGCGCTTGCGCAGATCCTCCCCAGCCAGAATGAACCGTGGTTTCAGATTACGAGGGACGCCGTTTGGCTGGCGAAGACCTCGAATCGCAGCAAAGACAGCCGCAAGGTTGTTCGCAGCAGTATCAAGAGGAGTCGTTCCGCCGATCGGTTTGGCGGTCAACAAATTCGAATAAGTCGGACTCACATCCATGGATGGATTCACCGGATGCGAAGCAGAGAAAAAAGGCACGCCGTCGTAAGAGGACTTCGTTTTTCCGGAACCAACCAGCTGGAAAAATTTTTCTTGCGGCCAATAAGCCGCGGACCCGCCAACCTGCGACGCCCAATTCCCCGCGTAGTCGAAGACAGGCATCACGCGACCGTTGCCAACGTCTTTTTGGTTGTCTTCGAGCTCGTTCCGAGTCAACCGGAGAGACGCGCCGCTGTTCGTGTTGGTGATTTCAAAGAATGCCGACGCAAGATCATCGAAGCGCTGATTTCCCCCGAGTCCTTCAGGGTAAATCCTTGCGGCTTCAACGAGCCAGACGAACAGCTCGCGCAACGTCCCGCTGGTTCTCTTTTCTACGAATTTATCCCAGACAAGGCGTTCCTCCATACGCGACCAGGCATCCACGACCAAAAGCGAAACATTGGTTTCAAACGACACGAAAAAATCAGGTGTAATTTTCACGCTACGACCTCCCACTCCACGACACAGACAGCCGTAGTGATGACGGCTTTCGCGCCGTCGATCGCTTGGATCACGAATGACCCCAGCGTAATGTTACGTGACGACACCGGAGCAATAAGAGCAACAAACCCCGTCATTGCACCCGTTCCAATGTCGCGTATTTGAAGATGGATCCTACTATTAGCGCTCAGTGGCACATTCAGCACCGATGCAACCCCAGCAACCAACGTTGTAACGCCGGAACGTGTTGGGAAAAGCCCAGAATCCGCAACTTCGATCCATACCCCTTCCGACGTTACTTCGTACACAATTCCAGCGCACTGTGCGCCCTGCGCACCTGTCACCGTTTGGTCGTCGAGGACCCAACACGGCGATTCAATGTCAGCCGCAACCACCGGAACCACCGGATCATTTTTCAGAAGGAAAAGCGTACGCTCCGAGAAAAATTGGATCTCGGCTTCCGTTCCCAACGGCGCCGCCTCAGTAAACCTGCCAACCGCCGAACCCCCAACGACCAGCGTCCCCACCTTTTGCCCCGCCCGCATGTACTTGCCACGCGATGGCCCAGTCACCACCGACGCAGCCAGCGCGCCCTTGATCGCGTCCCCCACAATCGGACGACGATCCCTATTGACCACGCGAACCGAGCTTGGCCGTTCCTTCGTCAAAAAACTCATTTTACACCTCCCGCACCACGAGCGCGCAACACAAGGCGCCCAAACTCGTCACGTTCCGGTCCAGATTTTTCTTTACTTCGAATGCCCATCGCCCGATTCAACATTTCCAATTCTTCGCCCTGGAGACCCATAGGCGCGCCATCACCAAGCGTTGCCGACGCGTGCCGCTCCGCTGTTCCTCTTGGGACTTCTGCCAGGTACGATCGCACCACAGCGAGCGGTTGGCCCCGTAGCCACCGTCGCTGGCCCTCGGGAATGTCGACCCGACCCGTCAGCGCCTCGCGCACCTCGAACACCTCGAGACGTGCCGCCAGCGCAGCGAGCGACCCGACGCCTACCGCTGATGCCTTTTCTTTCTCGTCTTCCTTTGCCGCAGGCGGAGAAGCAGGAGAAGGAGGAGGAGGAGTGTCTTCCGACTTTTCCGCGTCTTTCTTCTCTTCCGGTTTCTCTTCCGGATTGTCTTTCTTCTCTTCAGGAGAAAGAAACGACAACGCAGCAGCGACCGCCTGTTTCTGTTCGTCGCTGACCCCCTCGCCTTCTGCCATCGCAGCCAACAACGCCAGCACCTTTTTTAGATCCATGGTCTTACCCCTCGTGAACGCCGCTAACTCAGGGATTCCCCTGGAAAGTGGGTTAACGCATAACGCACAGTTGACATATGAAACAACTTGATCCGACTTGTCGACGTGGAATGCAGGTGAAAAATACTTCCAACGCGGAGGCTTTTCCTCTAGGCCCGCTTTAGCATCCGCGCACCACTCGACATCGACAGCCCACAACTCCCCATTTCTGACAGCGAGAGAATGCCATCCCGCTGCGCGACCCGCCTCCGCTGGTCGATCAGTCGTCAAACTCAAATGGTCGAAATCGACCACATAGCGACGCTGTCTGGCCTCTTGCTCCGATAACAGCAAACGTGCGGATTCATTAGTAAAAAAGATCGAGCCTTTGTCTGAGAAGTTCTCACCAGAGGTCCAGATCCTCCAGGCTGTCGGAGCTTCGCCCTTCGATGGACGCTCGACAGTATCCGAGCCCACCCCCTGCGCCATCACGCCAGCAAACAACCGCCGTCTAGACACCCGATCCCCCTTCCGTTGGTAGCGGTGGCATTGGTGTCGTTTCGATCAACGGAACCCCAAACCGACGAGCAACCGCTACGGCGTCAACCTGTAACCCAGACCCTGCCAAAACCGAATTCATCGCAGCGATGGCAATAGCCGCTTGATTTGTCGCCAGCGCTTCCAAATTGAGGTCCTTGGGCGGCGTTGTATCCCACACCACACGAGGTGCATCATCGACAGCACCTGCACCGAAACGTTCATTCGCCCAAACAGGCAAGGCCTGTTCGTTCAGTGTCTCAGCTAGCGCATCCGCATCAGACTGGATCAAATCACTACGGATCGTCGCGTGAACGCCAGCATTTGCGAACCCAGTTCCGCCGGTCGTCGTTACCTCTTGACCTGCGAGGCAAACGATGATCTCCTGATTTGACGTGGCGATCGTCTGCTGAAAAACGTCGTAGCCCCGTCCGTTGCTCTCGAGAAGTTTCACGCTGTACCCAGGCGGGACATCAAAAACCGTGTTCACACCCCACGAGGCAACCCTGGAAAACCAACCTTTTCGTTGAATATCGTTTGCTCCGGCTGGCGCTTCCGCGATTCTTGCCGCGTTCGCCAACTTGCTGCCGTAGTTTTCCCGAAGATAAAAAGCATGCTCTTTGGCAATAAACGCGCGACCAAGCGCAGTCCACAGCCCCTGGGACCACGGCTCCGCCGCCCCCCCCGGACAATGCAAAATCCAGCGCCCATCCCCTGGATTAACCGCCTCAAGACCTCGGATCGACTGATAATACCACCGATCCTCAGAACGGCGATAGGTCAAGAACTCCGGCTCAAGACGACGGAGCACAAGCCTAGACCCTGGCAGCTCAACAAATTCAGCGACGCCAATCCCCAGCCCCCGCCCATCGGCGGCAAGTAATGCCAGCTCACCAGTGGGGAACACACGACGAAACTCGCCGCTGATAGCTGAGATCAGGCCCTCGTCAGAGCTTGCAAACGTTACAGGCAATTGAACGAGCCCAAGGGTTCGCGTGGACAAAACCCCCACGCAAACCCCATCACGGCGCGTCGCACGCCAAAGACGACCCGCAGACCGCAACACCCCGTTGTCAGCTGCGACGATCGCACCCTCAAGATCCTCAAGAGCCCATCGAGTTTGCGACAGGACAACAGGCGAGATTTGCCGACGCCACCCCGATTCGAGATCCTCGCCAACCGGTAATTCGCGCGGTCCCGCGTAGTTCCTAACCCGCGTTAACAACGAGGAAAAGAGCGCCACCCCCCAACCCTACATGAGAACCAAAAAAAAACAAGTAACATCAGTCGTCAGAATCCCACGAAGACCTGGACACGGAACCACCCAAAGAAGGCCCCCCGTCCCGTGCGTATGGGTTCAGATGCGAAGTCCCCCTGTCGCCACCCCACTGCCCACCACAGTTCCAAACCGCGAGCGCAACCGCATCAGCGCGATCGGGAGACCGTCCCAGCGTCTTCCGTAGCTCGCGTTTCCCCGTCGCTTTCAATCGCCCCACCACTGACCCGGTCCACCGTGGCTCGGACAACTCCCGCGATAGCTTCGCGTCGCACGGAATCGCCCCCCCCTCCAACAGCCATCGCGCCATATTCCCCCACAGGAGATCTCGCTGTCGGTCGTAAACCAACGCCTCACGTTCAGCCCGATCGCTCGCTCGAACAGGAACCACCTCGAAAGGTGCGCCCCCCCCCGCGTCATCGTGCGAGATCACGTACACGCGAAGAAGACCCCACACCTCCGCTCCGATGGGACCATCCCGATCCACAACCACCAGCGCCGGTCCCTCGCTAGCCCCCCTAAACTCAGACGCCAGCCCCACAGCATGCGCCACGAGGTCACCCCCAGACGCCCCACGGTACGCACGTAGCGCCAGAATCTTTTGCCCTCTCCGGACTGCGAAAACAGATTCGTCGCCACCATCGCCTGGACCCGCAGGGTCCAGCCCAATTTGCAGCCGCCCAACCCCCTCCGTTGAGTCCCACCTGTTTTCGGACTGCATGATATCTTCGACGCTTAAAATGTACCCCTCTTCTTGCCGGACATGCTCCCCCTTGATGCGGATCTTATAAAGCGGCGACGACTCCCCCCACTCAAGCCGCTTTTCTTCGATCCATTCGCGAGTAGCAAGCCCCGGTATGGTTGCCTTTCCCGTTGCCGTAGGTGTTTCCTCCGACGACACGCGCAAGGTCTTGTAAAAAGCTGCTTTTGAAAAAAACGCCTCGTAGAATTCCCCCTCCGTCCTCGTCGGATTCGAAAACAGGACGACCTTCGCCCCCCCAGCCCGGTTTCCCTCGATGGCCTCGAAAATGACATCCGGTACGCCCGATGCCTCATCTATTATGTATAGAAGGTTTTCCCCAGATATGCCTGCCACCGCTTCCGCTTCTTTAGCAGTGAATCCTACAATCTCACGGAAATCATCGGATTTTATCCCAGCAGCCGCTGAGTCGTGCATCTCTCCGCTGATAGGAACTTTCGCCCTCGCATGTAGTTTTCGAACCTCACGCCATAGGATTTGTGTAACTTGTCGCGCCGTAGTTGACGAGAGAACCACGCGCGCATCAGGGAACGAACAATAGAACCAAAGTGCCAAAATTGCCGCACAATTCGATTTACCTATCTTATGGCCCGATGCTACCGCAACTCGCGGATTGTTTGCCACCAGCTCCAGAATCACCCTTTGCTTTTCCCATGGCTCAACTCCCAGCACCTTTCGCGCGAACCCAACAGGATCGCGCTGCCATTTGTGACGAGGCCACGCCTCGCCGACTTGCCCCGCGCGCGAGGCGCACTCGGCCAAGCTTTCCCACAGCACCCTCACGATGCGACCACCCCCCCGCACCGCTCTTGTAGTCGCATCTTGCGGCATTCCGCACCGAACCTTGCAGCCACTTCGGGAAAACCAACCATCGACCGTTCAAAGCACGCGACGACCTCACGCCATACCGGCAATTGAACTATTCTTGCCCCCAACTCGTAATCCCCGGTTAGTTTCGCCGATTGCGCCAACGCTTGAGCGCATGTGTGCAGCACTCTAGCTCGCCCACCCACTGTCAGCTCTGCGCTATCCTCTAGACCGTCGAGAAGTAGCCGGACCTTGGTTTGCAACTCCTTCGCGAGCGCAAACACACTCCCCCGCAAAGGCTCCTCCACAGGCTCGCTTGGCAACTTTACACCGTACGCCGCTTCATGCCACGCCGCGAATGGCACTTCGAACAGCTCAAAACACTTTTGCTGCGTTTCTGCCCTTGGAATCGACTTGCCTTGAAACCAGCCACATACCGCCACCGTCGAGACATTTAATTGTCTCGCCAGTTCAGCTTGAGTTATTCCCATTTCACGGAACAATTGGACCGCTCGACTAGTACCAATTCTATCATTCACCATGCTTCACGTATAATACCCAGCGAACCTTTTTACAACCCAGCGCAACTAATTCACCGTTCGGTAAACGACTGTTGCGCCTACCTCGAGGAGAACAATGATTACACGCAAGCAATGGGCAGACTTCTGTTTCAGGCGCGAGCACCATCGCGCACACTATGACGCGCGAGGCACTTCCTGGGAATTGATCGATAGCCGTGGGATCTATTGCGGCCGCGTGTGCAGTGAATGCGAGGAACTGAAGCGCGGGGAATTCGCGCCTGGGATATTTGGGACCCTCGCAGCGCATGACTGCCAAGAAGGGGCGTGCGAAGGGGACGCCGACGACAAGGGCCCGTGCTCCTACCATCGGATGGTACACGGGCCTGTCGCCTTCTTGGATGCCCTAGCGATGCTCGACAACGTGGTCCCTCTCGCGGGTGACGATGCCCTGATCGTATTCGAGCGGTTCGAACACCGCGACCCCACCTCGCGCATGGGCTGGCTTGTGAGATTCGCGGGGATGATCCCTCGTATACGTGACGCGCTGCGCGGAAAGCCGTTATGACGACTTACGTCGCTTAGACATAACCTGCGACCGGAAAAGGTTTTTGAGTTGAGCTCGCGCTCACGCACGACAACTCGTTGAAACCAGACATGTTTTACTGTAGCCCCCCCCCTCCTAGGTTTTCGACGACGACTGCACGCCACGCGCAAGGCGTTGAATCCACGCGTCTTTTTGACGACGACGACGAAGGGGTGCGGCGAGACGGGGAGCGACGGGGCCGAGGTGCTGGTTGCCATCGTTCAATGAAGGCATACGAGCGTCGTACGCTTTGCTCAGCCTTATCTTTTTTTGGTTACTCAGCCGTTCTCCGGCGCTTAAGGGACCCCCCTCAGTATCTATATTCTCTTTAAGCGCCGGAGAACGGCTGAGCAAAAACCTCACTTTCTGGCCTCGCTCGCGTTCCAAAGTTTGACGAAGTTAGCTTCTGAAGGGGACTTCTTCCCCGAGCACCAGTTTGAAACGGCGGACCTGGCAACCCCGATGGCGCGAGCCGCTGAATTTACGCCGCCGAGGTCCTCGACCATCGCAGCCATGGTCGAGGGGGGGTAGGCGATGGGGCCGAGCTCGACGCGGTGCGCGTCATCCCAATCCCGTGGGGGGATGAAGCCGACGTGGATCATGGTGAGTGCCTCGCCTGGGCGATTGACGGCCCGTAGGCGGCCGTGGCATTGGGCGAGGACCTCCAGGGCGCACTCGTGAGTCCTGGGCTCTCCAGGACGCCCCAGAGCGGCGGCAATGACCTCCAGCGCGGTACCGTTGAGCCTGGGGTCACCGACGGTGGCGACGGTATCGAAGGCGCGGTAGTCGTTGGTGCCGCGCTCCCTGCCGTAGTGCTCGACGACGATGGGGCGTGACAGCGCGAGGTCGGTGATGAACGCCCTAGCCTGGGCCTCGACCTTCAGGAAGACGTAGACTAGCGTCTTGCCCGTGGAGAGCTCTCCTACGGCCCTTAGAGCGGCGGCAAACGATGGCGCCACGACTTCGCCTTCGATCGGTTCCCAGACGGACCTGGTGCATCCACCCGAGGCGACGTGGATGCGGGTGACGGTGGCGGCGTCGGCGGGGACGGGGATGATGGGGACCCACGGGCGCATGGCCATGCGTTCGAAGTCGTCGGCGAGCGAATTGGCGTCGGCGCCCATGACGACGGCGGTACCTTTGGATGCGATGCGCAAGGCCTCTAGGATTCGAGCGTTGCGCGCGGCACAGCGGATGCTGCCGACGAAGCCGGCCCCTTCGCGATGACCGCCGGCGTGTTCGATGACGCCGTCGGGGTCTCGGAGCACTTCACCGAGGAACCGGAGGGGGTTTCCGACGCGTTCGACTCTGCGCGCGAAGGCGATGTCCGAGCGGCACCTTTGGAGAACCGAGTGGAAGAACTTTGGGGCAGTGGACCGCTCGCAGTCGTGAGCGATGGTTTGTCGCGCTGATTCGAGGGCACTCCACTCGCAGGGTTCGGTTTCAGCCCAGGCGATGAGCTCTTCGAGGATTGGCCGCCATGTGGTGACGTAGTGTGGCGTCCCGAATTCGACCAATCCGGCGAGCACCTCGCGGAGGCGTGTCGCATTGAAGATCTGGATGGTGACGAGTTCAGGGGGCTCGTCGACGAGGAGCTTTCCTTTTCGTCCGGCGTGGTCGGCTGTGACGTCCATGGCAGCGTGTGTGGACACGAGGACCCGCGCGTCATCGGGTCCTTCGCGTTCGGGCCTGGCGAGGCAGTCGGTGTAGTGGACGCAGCGGACGGACGTATCGTGGGGGCCCATCGTCGAGCTGCGCCCATCGCACAGGATCTCCGATGCTGGGAGTCCAGCGCCGGCGATGGCTTGCGCGTGTTCTTGAAACAGGCAGCGGTTGTCACCGCTGATGGTCCAGCGCCTCTGGGTAGGCACTCCTCGAGAAACGAGCCTAGCGAACGACTCTTTCGCGAGCCGATGGGACATGACGGCGAAGCCTGTTTTGGTTTCTCGTGATGCGGCATCTTTCTCGGCGGCGAACGTTTTTCCCACGCCGCAGGGGACTTGGAGCAGTGTAAGACCTCGCTGAGCGTCACGGAGTGCCACTTCGGTGGCAGTGCGCGCGGCGTCCAAGGTTGCCTTCGGGGCAGGGGGCACCCAGGACATGGCCGCTTCGACGGCGAGGGCAACGAGGAGCCGCGCAGCTTCGTCGGACTTCCCGGTGAGGAGAGTTTGAATTGGTAACCCAGCGGCCCACCGTTGCGCCGTTGAGACTCCGATTGCGCGGCGGTCTTCGCGGCGCGAGTCTACGCCGGAGGCATCGGACACCAGGGCGAGGAGCTCGCCGAGGAGCTCGGGTGGGTTCCACGGTGCGCCCGACTGCACGAGTAGCCCAGCCAGGCCAAGGAAGAGTTCGTGCCAGGTGCCGCCGATGGTTCGGAGGCTTTCGCCGATCCTGCGGGCCCGTTCGGTCCACACGTAGGGCAGTGACTGCCCAGTGTAAATCTGCTCTGGTGCCCTTCGAACGTGAACGCGCTCTGGTGGTGCACGCCTGGCCATTGGGGCGCCCGGTCCAGTGTCTGGCAGCGGGGGCAAGGGGGCGCCGTCGCATTCGAGGCGCAGGTGGGTGGCACGAGCGAAGGGGCGGCCCTTGGAGCGCGTGTGAGGGGTAAAGAACGAGATGTTCCATTGCCGGGTATGGTCGACCTTGAGGTCGTAGGGCTCGAACAGGCGCTCGAGGGCGAAGATGCGTTCGAGCCTGCGGAGCTCGTACTCTTCGGCGCCCTTCGGGCCACGGACAGCGAAGGGCTCGGAGAGCACCTGCCCGACGCGCAGGCCGTTTCGTGTCGAGTAATAGAAGTCGGCGGGGCAGACAGTGGCGAGGATACGTGGGACGTCGGCACTGTTCGTGTCGGACCAAACGGCATGCTCGGCGCAGTCGACGTCGGCGAGAATGATTCCGAAGTGGAGGAATGCCTTGTGATCTGTCAGGTAGCGCCAGGTGTGTTCGTTCTTGGCGAGCCTGGGGTATTTTGCGGGGCCGCCGATCACGGCGTATTGGGTGAGCATGGCCTCGCCAGCGCGGCATTCGAGTGACAAGGCGTGCTCGAGGGTGACGGTAGAGAAAGTGGTGCTTGGGGCACCAGGTTTGCCCCAGGCTTTAGCGAATCTTCCGGTGAAGGTGAGTCCTACGTTCGCACTGCTTACTAGCACGGGGTGGCCCGCTGTATGGTGAGCACGAGGCCGGGGATTTCCCCGTCGATCAACTCCCACGATACAGCGGACACCTGACGGTCGTCGAACCAAACCGCCTGGCTTTTCGTTATCCCATCCAATATGCCCTTTTCGAAGTTGTCCCCATCGCCGGCCTTTCGAGCGCGGCGGATGAGCATGCACACTTGGAAGGTGTGGGTTTTCGAGCTGTTCCATCCCGCCTTTGCGGCGGCAGCGCGGACTGCAATGGCCACGGTGCGCTCCCAGGCCATGGAGCGGGCATCGGAGACGGGGCGGCCGTGGGCCCATCGGACACGTTGCAACGGTACTGGAGCCCCTGCGACGGTGACGTTCAGCATCACACCGTTCCCGTCCCCGTCCCCGTCCCCTGCAATGCGGACCTGATGATTTCGGACATATTGAACTGCGTAGAAGCAGGGGGCTTCACGTCGCCCTGCTTCCAGTGACGCGGGGGATCAAAGCCGAACTTACCGCGGAATGCATGGTCGACCCAACGCCAGTGGTAGGACTTGGTTCGTGCGTACCGCACGAGGTGCACCCAGACTTCGCGGTGGGTGTCGATCTCCTCGGCGTCCACCAGTTCGAGTTCGGCGGCGTTCTCGCCGATGGGGTCGGCCTCTTCGGGGTCACCGAACACATACTCGCACTCGGGACACACTCGCGCGCTGGAGGCAACTTCTGCCAGGCACTCAGGACAGCACTTCGTTGGGGCCAGTCCAGGACGCTTTTTCTTTGCGTCCTGGAGGGACCACTCACGGTCTTCTTGCGGGAGTCCGTGCTCGCGGACCGAGCCAGCGTGGTCGAGGACCAGAGGGCGGATTCCCTCCCATGGCCGCAGGATTCGCCCTACCATCTGAAGATAGAGCCCAGTGGACTTGGTAGGCCTGGCGAGGATGCAGCACTTGACAGGGGGTTGGTCCCAGCCTTCGCAGAGCACGCCTACGCTGGAGACTACCTGCGTTTGGCCGCGTTCGAGGCGACCTAGGATGCCGTCGCGTTCTGCCTTGGGGGTTTCACCATCGAGTTCTTCGGCGGCGACGCCAGCGTCTTTGAAGCGCGCGGCAATGTGCTTTGCGTGCTCCACGGTGACGGCGAAAACGACGGTCCTGCGGGCATCGGCGAGACGGATCCAGTGGTCGACGATGTCACCGACCAGTTCGGTGCGGTCGCATGCAGCGCCGAGGGCGCTGACATCGTAGTCGCCCCTACGGACCTTGACCCCGTCCAGTTGTGGGCTTTGGGGCGTGGAGTAACAGACGGGGTTAGCGAGAAAACCTAGGGCGATGAGCTCTTTTACTGTCGAAACTTGGACCATGGTTTCAAACAATGTGCCCAGGCCTTTGCCATCGGCGCGAACTGGTGTCGCGGTCAATCCGAGGATGACGCCCTCAGGGTAGTGCGCGACCAGGTCTAGATAGCTGCGAGAAAGCGCACGGTGGCATTCGTCCACTATGATCAAGTCAGCGGGTGGATGCCAAGCGCGGGCCCGCAAGGTGTCGATGGAGGCGACTTGGATGGGAGCTGCGGGAGACCAGCGGGCGTCGTCGCCCATGGCGACACCTAGGTCCCGCGAAGGGATACCGGCTTCGAGGAGTTTTCGGACGGTTTGATTGATGAGTTCGCGTCGATGCGCCACGAAGACGGCGCGCTTGCCCTTGGCGTGGGCACCCAAAATCACGTGGGCCCCCAGGACGGTCTTGCCAGATCCTGTTGGCGCAACGATCAGGACGCGTCTGCGTCTGGCGATGATTTCACTACGGACCCTGGCGACGGCGTCGCCCTGATAGGGGCGCAAGTTTACCATGTCGCAGCGATCGCCCACTGGCGGAACTGGGTTCCCTCGGAGCTCTTGACCCGGAAGCCGACGGCAATAACCATGGCAAGCGCGAAATGCGCTACTTCGTAGTTTTTACCGTCATCCGCAGCTAGGGGAAAAAATACACGTACTGCTTCCTTCGATAATTCCCCCTCTTCGAAGACGTTCGCTATGTGTTTGCCGATAACTGAGCGGTCATGCCCAAAGAGCGCGGCCATCCCCGCCTGGGTAGTCCAAGCCTCTTCGGCTTCGAAGCGGACGGGGATGTATACGGTCTCGGTCTTGTAGAACTCGGTCTTGTAGATCTCGATCTGTGTGTTCTCTGGTTGCATGTTCATTCCTTCGGTGTGCGGGAAGAGTCAGGTACGAGGTCGAGTGCAATGGAGAGCTTCGGGGGCCACGCGTGTGTCCTCAGGCGCCCAGGGATATTGGCGCAGACGCTCGAGTCTCCTGGGTAGGACAGGCACTCGGTGCTCACGTTGTCTCCTGTGTTAGTTCGAAATCACCGAACAGCGCTCTCTGCTTCGTCGGCGCTAACCCGTTGAGCACGCTGATCACGACCCATGCCGTGCGATGGTTGTTGAGATTGCCGACGAGCAATGTGCTGTCCGCACTCAAGTGCGGGTTGAGCTTGTGCCGGTTCTCCTCCCCTTGCTTGCGTAGGAACTCATAACAGCCCCACTCGCGAAGCTGCAGGTCGTGCTCCCCGTCCTCGTCCCAGAAGTGAATCCGCGGGATGTAAGCGAACCGCTTCGACCCGAACTCCGGCATGTTTTGCGGAGCGTCGAACAGTGCGAGTTGCGGTGACGCTGGGCTATCCGGGTTGTACTCGAAATGGACCTCTGGGTTCTTGGGCCGCACTAGCGCCAGCGACAGCCGGCGGTCATTGGCCTGCCGGATGCTGGGACACATGCGCTTACGCAACTCGTCTGCCAGCGACGCCGGCTTCACATCGCTATGTGCAGTAATGCACTCGTGGTTGATCTCCGCGTGACCGTCGTGGCGGTCCCCGAACAGTTGGAAGGACTCGTTACGAGAGTCTCTCGGGTTCCGCTGGAGTCGCACTGTACATACAGACCAGGTCTTCGGCGCTAAGAAACGCGACAGAGGGTAGATGCGCACCAAAGACCGAAGTTCTCGAGACCACCCCGCCGAGCAGACAAATACGCGCCCGTCACTGTTCGGCTCGGGGACAGTCTTGCCGAGGAAGACGAAGTCATCGAGGGTCATCGCTTCGCCCAGTTGATGAGAGTGAGCCCATGGCAGCGTGCCGGGTAGCACCAGCACCCAAGCACCTTTCCGCGGAGCTCCTCGGCCCGAGGGTGGAGGCTCCGCTTGTCCGTCAGGTAGCGCTCATACGCATCGCAAACCTCGTCGCGAGTCCCGTCCGCGTCGAGGAGGAATGGGTTGCCCCAGTCGGAGCGGCGGTCGATGCGAAGGAAGAGTCCCTTCTCTTGAGCCCACGCGATGAGCGCCTCATCGCCGCGGAGGTTTGCCAGTACTGTCGCCCCCTTCTCGACCAGGTTGCGACGGCTGATCTCTTCGACGCTCCACTGTACCTCCGGTGCCGTGGTAGGCGGTGGCGACTGTCGGATCTCTTTTGCCTTCTGTGCGACAGCGGCCGGGCCCTGAGCAACAACTGCCCGCTGCTGCTCTGGGGGAAGGCGTGTGAGCGTGGCGGCAGCGGATACTGCTACGTCCCCAATCTTGACCGCATCGACAAGCTCCGGAACCCCCCGGCTCGTAACTGTAGACGCCTGCTCTACGAGTCGCGGGGAGACGTTGACGCGTGACGCTGCAAGGTCGCGAGCTCGCGGTGCACGTTCGGGATCTGCCGCTTGGGGCAAATTTGCCCCAACCGCCTCCGTAGGCTTCCCCCCGGTGTGTTGGTTACCGTGGTCCCCGCCCGAAGCCTGCTGTCGTTTCTTGGCTTCGGATGTATAGAACGGCTTCAACTCTGCGCCCAGCATGGCGCGCTGGCTCGCGTCGAGGTGGCGGCGCTCGATGTTCTTGCCCACCACCCAGTCCACGACGGAGGCTAGGTATGTGAGGGTCGTAAACGTTGGGGACACCCCTGCGAGCTTGCATGCCGCAAGGCGGTTACGCCCATCGATGATCTGCCCCTCATAGACAGTGATGGGCTCGAGGAGTCCAAGGGCCTTGATGCTGGCTGCGAGCTGGTGGAGCTCGTCTTCGGGCATCATGGGGAACAAGACGCAAGCGGGATGGATAGAGTAGTCAGTCATGGTTTCATTCCTTCGGTGGTAGAGTCGAGTCAGGTACAAGATCAGCGGATGCGCGGGCGACGGCGGCGGCCCTGCGCACACGCTCCACCGGGAAGGGCAGCACCGTCTGTCCGTTCTGACGCAGTGCCAGTGTGCGTTTGACCCTGGCGATCCAGGCCTTGCCCTCGTCACTGCAGCGCCAGGCTTGTGTGATCTCAACGGGGAACTGTAGGATCCTACTCTTGCCGAACGCAAGGATACGCGGCGCCGCACCTTTTTCCAGGGTTGCACGCATCAGAATGGCGCTGAGGCTTCGGAGGAACCCACCACGCCCTTTCGATGGGATGTGTTCAGCGTCGCAGACTTCGAGGGAGCCTTCGTAGTCGACGACAGCGACGCGTGGGTCCTTGGCCTTGGCTTCGAGGAGGCGAGTCTCGAAGGAGGCGTTGATGCGTGCTTCGAAGGAGTCGAACATGCGTTCCATCATGGGAACGCAGAAGGCGGCGAAGGCCTCGCCCGTCAGTGTCGGGGCCTGCGTGGTGGGAGCCTTGAGCTTTTTGATCGCCCACTGGCGAAACTTGGTTCCCTCGGAGCTCTTGACCCGGAAGCCGACGGCGATGACTACATCGAGCGCGAAGTGAGCCACGCCCCTGTTTTTCCCATCTTCGGCAACTATTGCAAATTCTGCAAACGTTGCCTCGCGGCTCAATTCGCCTTCGGAGTAGATGTCGCTGATATACCGGCTAACGACAGACACCGAACGGCCAAACAGCGCAGCCATCTGCGCCTGGGTAGTCCAAGCCTCTTCGGCTTCGAAGCGGACGGGGATAGCGACGGTCTCGGTCTTGTAGATCTCGATCTGTGTGTTCTCTGGTTGCATGTTCATTCCTTCGGTGGTAGAGTCGAGTCAGGTACGAGGTCCGCGGATGCTCGGGCGACGGCGGCCTGCAGGGTGCGGTAGGCTCGCGCAGTCGCCTTGGGATCGTGGGCAGCGAGCGCCTGGGCAGCAGCAGCGGCGGCGGCGAGGATGGCCGCAGCGCTACGGATGGGGTCCTCGTGGGCGCTGGGGACGTCACGCTCGCGGTGCGCCCGGGCCATGTCGAGGAGCTGGTTGCACTGGGCGACTGGGAGAGCGAGCACGTCGCCGAGGGTGAGTGCTGCTTCGTGGTCAGGATCCATCCACCGCGTTACCTGCCGCTCGGAGACGCCAAGGTGGCGAGCAGCGGAGGCCACAGAGCCAGATGACGCGACGACCAGCCCAAAGAACTTGGAGGCGGCGCGTCGCGACTTATGGCGCAAGTCGGATACAGGCCGGACTTTCGACGAAATCCGGCCTGTCGTAGCGCCATTGTCAGCGCAACAATTCTTCGCATGCACAGCCAACACAACCTCCTACGAGAGACGCTACGAGAGTCTGTTATTCTGCTGCGGGACGAGGACCTCGACGCCGTGCGGGTCGTGGTGGGCGCTCTACTGGCCGCTCCTCCGCAGGTTCGGGATCTGGTGCGCCAGCGTCTGCTGGCGATGGTGGGGAGGGATCGGTGACCCATGCAACAGCATCAATCCCAAACGTCCTCTGGACCAGCGCAGCAGATTCAAGATCAGGGCCCCGACTCCCATCGATCCATCGATTCACTACACCACGAGCCAATCCCAATTCGCGTCGGACGACCTCCCGGCTCCACCCTTTATCGGCCATCAACGCTAGTAACTGCCGCGCGCCTTCGTTCGGCACGCCGTTGCTTTGAAGCATGCGCCCAAGGTAGTGGCGATTGCCATCGATGTCAAGCGCCAACATTGCCAGCCCAGTTGGCAAGCGCCAACATGTCGCGCATGGCAAAACAGGGAGAGGATGCCGCTATGGACGTGTCACGTTTGGCGAGTAACGTTCGTGCGCTCCGATTGGCCAGGGATCTGTCCACCCATGACCTCGACAGAAGTGCTGGGCTTTCGATCGGTGTTACGTCGCGCATCGAAAACCAGAAGCGTCCGCGAGTGGAGATGAAGACCGTCCGCGCGCTCGCCGGTGCGTTAGGAGTATCCGTCGACGCGCTGGTCCATCCCACCACGCCGCCCGCTCCCCGTGCCGAGCCGGTTGTGGAACGGGCGGAGATGCCCGAGGAGCTGGCGGAGCTCCTCACGGCGGAGCGCGCCCGAGGGCGAGAATGGCCGCGCGACATCATCGATGCGGCGCTAACTATCCGGCACTATCAGGGCGAGCGCATGTCCCATGAGGACTGGCGCAGTTTCCTGAACGAGCTCGAACTGACGGCGCGCCGCCCACCGAAGCTCCCACCGTCTCCGAGCCACGTGCCATCCGAGGAAGAGGAGGCGCTCGAGCGCGCGGAGCGCATGGCGGCACTCCAAAGGCGACGCGAGGCCAAAGAGTGACGTAGCATCGCACCGTGGACTTCCCTGACGCCGAAGGGCTGGCCGTTTTGCTGTATCAACATCACGGGGTAGACCCTGAGGTGCCGGTGTCGTGGCGGCGTTTCGTGCCCGCTTTGGTACGTCATCGGGGCCGCGGCCGCGCCGTCAGTTTCACGGACAAGATCGCGCAACGCGCCCGCATACGGCCAGAACACGCGGGGTTTGTCGCACTTCATGAACACGCACATATCCTGTTTCGCGAGCATCGCGTCACGTTCGCGACCGAGCTAGAAGAGGAAACCTGCGCAGACTACTTCGCCGCGTGCGCGCTCGCGCCTCGTGCCGCGGTGCGCGCGTTTGCTCGGAGTTGTGGGCGGGATCCCGAAGCGCTCGCGGCATACGTGGGGGCTACCGAGATCTGGGCTCATCTCCGCTTCGCCGAAGTGTTTGGGGAATCGTTGGCTGTCGTGGGGCCGAGCATGGTCTGGGCTCGTGGTGATTTTGTGGGCGTGCATGAATCGACGTTGCGAGAGTGTGCGCGTTCGCCATCGACGGAGGTGCGCGTGCTCCCGGTGGGTAGGGCGCGGGTGATCTCGCTACGCTAGTGCTGCGGGTGTAGCTCGGTCCGATCCGCTCTCGACAGCCTGGAGCGGGGGATCATTTCTGGGCCACGTCGCCGTGGGCGCTCGTCGCTCTCCCCCCTCCCTCTCCCCCATCTACGCTAGAGCCAAATCTTTTTTTGTGTGTCACGTCTTTTTCTTGCGATGGCAGTTGACAAGCTTGGCAAACGCCATCATACTGCACTCATCAAGAACGCGGCACGGAGCCGCGGTGGAGATGACCATGACGACGACGACGACGACATCAGCAGTGGAAGACGTGCGGGAGTACGTAGAGGCGGACATCAATTGGTTGCGCAAGGCCCCAAAGGCATGGTCCAAGGTGGCCGCGGACATCCTCGCCTTCGGCGAGGCGATCGAGAGCCGCGACCTGGTGAAGTACGCGAAGACGCTGACCGCCTTCGCAGCCTGCATGGGGCCGGTGCTCGCTGCGCTGCTGGCGTGGAAAGCGGCTCCGAGCTTGGAGCTCGGGATCGCAGCCAAGGTGGCAGCGTCCCCGCTGTTTGCCGCGGCCAAGAAGCTCGCGAAGCCTGAGGACTGGCCCTCGCAATGGGACGAGGGGGTGCTCTTCGGCTCGAAGCGCTTGGCGCGACTGCAAAAGTCCGTGGAGGCGTTGGAAACAATGGGGGAAGCCTCGTCCTTGGCGGTGTGCCTCGAAAACGAGGACAACACGCCTGAGACCTGGTCAGAGGCGGGGCCTGACCTCGACTACATTGCAGCCCCCGCCACCTACGAGCCCGATCCCGTCGAAGACGACGAAGAGTCCGACGACGACGACGAGGACGAGGCCGCGGCCTAGAACTCGCGGGGTACGGTGGGGGTCTGTTTCCTTCCCCCACTGGCACTCCGAGCCCTCGCCAGCGGGGTCCTGCGATGAGCTGGCACTTTTTTGGTCCCCATAGGACCGCTCGACAGTAGAGTTGGAGGTTGGAGATGCAACTAGTAAGTGCTGCTAAAGTGATGGACACGACAGCCTATTGCGACGACCACTCGGTCTACGTGAGGGAGCGCGACGCGCAGCGGGAGGCTTCAAGGGTGGCGCTGGAAGCCTACTGGGCGACACAAAACGTAGACTCGCACGGCGTGCACGTGCAGTTAGGGCGGGCACTCAGGTTCGACGCTGCGAAGGCGCTGCACTGTCTCTGCGACGCGTTACGTAGCTCTAGCGCAGACACCGCGGGGGCGTGGCTCGATGCCCTGCGACCGAGTGTGTTCGACGAGCGGGAGTCGTACGACGCGGACAGACTGCGCCACGACGCCGCAATTCAGGTCGTATCAGACGCTCGTGCTGCCGCGGCCATGGTTGGCTACGTGGTGACACGCCACTCGGCGTTGGCGGAGCTCGCGGAGACGGCGCGCCAGGTCCTGAAGAGCCTGCCATGACGCGAGTCGCCAAGTGGGTTGGCGGACTGTTACTTGAAACGGTCTGTTGCGCATATGAAACATATTGGATCTGGAAGGTGACGCGATGAGCATTGTAAGCCGAGGGGGCGTGATTGCGATACGAGACACGGCGGATTCGCTACTCGTACGACTGGGGGACGGCGAGGAGGTGTGGGTACCGAATAGTGTCATCCACGAAGACTCGATGGTCTGCTACAAGGGCGATGAAGGAACGTTGGTCGTGCTGGGCTGGTGGGCTGAGAAACAGGAGTGGGAAGAGGAAGAGGAAGAGGCCGACGATGATGATGACGAGTACTGAGGAGACCAGGTCATGAACAACCTTGCAACGACCACGCACACACTGGACATAGCGCGACAAACGTTCACACCCGAACAGATCCATCTGCTCAAGACGCAGATCGCAGCGGGCTGTACGGACGACGAACTGTCGCTCTTCGTCCACGTCGCGCAGAAGCGGGGGCTGGATCCGTTCGCGAAACAGATCTACGCTATCAAGCGCAAGGCGAAGAACAGCGCGGGCCAGTATGAAGAGAAGATGTCCATCCAGACGGGCATCGATGGCTTCCGCCTCGTGGCAGTCCGAGCGGGGTGCGAAGCCATCGATGACGTGGTCTACACCTACGACGCCCCCGCAAAGGGGCCAAGCAACCCCGTGGGACTCGTCAGCGCGAAGGTCTGCGTGTGGCGCAAGGGCGTCACCAGGGCGACCGAAGCGTCTGCGTACTGGGACGAGTACCGTCAGCAGGGCCCCCAAGGGCTGTCGCGCATGTGGCGCGACATGCCACGCGTAATGCTCGGGAAGTGCGCCGAAGCCCTCGCCCTTCGGAAGGCATTCCCCGAGGAGCTCTCGGGTCTATACACGGTCGACGAGATGGGGCAGGCGGAGAACGTCCCGATACAGCCCCCGCCCCCTAGCTCAGCACCCTTGAAGCAGGCGCGTGACTCGTCCGTAGATGCGACGCCCGTAGATGAGACGCTCCTATACTGGCAGCAGAGGATCGAAGCAGCACCGACCCTCGCGGCGCTGGTGAAGGTAGGTCAGGAGATCGGCGGCGCCGGACTGCCCCCGAAGGGGCGTGCTACACTCGAGAAGCCCTACTACGCGGCACGTGCCAGGCTCAAGGGCGCCGACGATGAGTTGTCGGCCGCCCTGGACAGGATCGCCCCCATCCAGGCCGAGGCTTCGTGATGCAGATGCGTCAGCTTACGGCGAGCAAACAGCCCCGCGCGAAGAAGTGCTTGGGATTCTTACGAACCGATTACGCGTGGGTCGACGAACCGGGGAGCGCGGCTCGGGTAGGAACCGCGGTTCACAAGCTGGCCGAACTGTTCGTCCTGACAGGGCAACGCTGCGTCCAGGACTGGGAGGAGCTGTCCTCCTCGGAGTACGAGGACGCGCTGTCGTACTGGGAGGCTTTGGCCTCCTGGCTCGAAGAGCCGACGATCACGCCGGACACTTGGCTCCCGATCCCGATAACGAAGGCGCAGGGGTGGCGCCCCGAAATCAAGTTCGCCTACGACCCTCAGAGCACCACCGCGAGGATTCTCCTCGCGGCGGAGTCCAGAGATTACGACGAGGCCCGCCCTGGTGAGATGACGGGGACGGCGGACCTCGTGTGGTGCGCGCCGAAAAGTGACCTGGTAGTCGTTCTGGACTATAAGACCGGCACGGGGAGGAGCCTAGAACCGCTGCGCGAGTCATCGCAGCTCAGGTTTCTCGCATTCGCTGCGGCTCTCGAGGCAGGGGCGAAGCGGGCCATCATCGGTTACGTCCGCGTTCGCGAAGACCAGCCGGTGTTTCTGGAGCTCGCGAACATGGACGGGTTCGATTTTGAGCTCGTAGCCACCGAGCTCGCCGATCTCGACGCGCGGATGACCGCGCACGAGCCTCCGGAGCCTGTCCCTGGGAGCCACTGCCGCTACTGCCCCGCGTCTACGGCCTGCCCAGCGATGGGGGAGATTCTGGGGCAGCTCACGCCCACGCCGCCGGCGAAGACGCTCGGAGGGCCCATCGAGACGCCCGAGGACGCGGTCTATCGGTTCGAGATGTGGGACGCCGTAGTCGAGGCTCACAAGGCCTATGTCCGCACCTTGAAAGCATGGGCAGAGACGCACGGGGGCGTGCGACTCCCGAACGGCGACGTGTACCAGTCGACAGAGCAGACGGTCGAGAAGATCGAGCCGAACAATGACGCGCTGGAGTTCTTGGGCTCCAGGCTGGGGGAGCACTTTCCGACGGCGGTCAGTGCGGCGGTGACGAAGGCCAGTTTGAAACGGGCGGCCCAAGCTTCGGGCGTGGCGTTCGAAGAGCTTCTGCAGGACCTCCGAGCCCTAGGCGCCGTAGGACAGGAGATTCGTACAGTGTGGCGCACTATGAAATCAGAGGAGCGGTCATGACACTTCCGGTCGGACATTTTGCAGGAAAAATTGTAGATTCTGGGGGAGACGAAACCTATTACGGAAAGCCTTACGTTTTCCTCATCATCGAGGTGGATGGGTGCGATGGCGAACACATGTGTAAACTATGGCTGTCCACCGAAGAGAACGCAGCCCGGACAGATGCTACGCTGCGAGAGCTGGGATGGAAGGGCGTCGATGCTAGTGACGTTTCGGAACTCCATGGCAAGGCGGTATCGGTCACCACGCGCGAGGAGACCTTCCAGGGGACGACGGAAGTCAAGATTGCATTTGTTAATGCACCGACTCCTGCGCGACGCCTCACCAAAGAGCAATTCGCTGCCAAGTACAGCGCCAGGCTCATTGAAATGTCACGGGCTCTGAGGAACAAGGCCCCGGTAGCGGTAGCGGCGGCGCCTAGAGGTGGCAAGGCCCCGACGCCCCCTGCAGCGAACGCCTTTGACCCCGGGGCGGACGACGTTCCATTCTGAGTCTGCGATGGTCATCCGAATTGGCGAAACGCCTGTCGTCATGAAGTTTCGTCGGATGTAATCGCGGCAAAGCAGGCGAGGCAAGGCAAAGCAGGCGCGGCATGGCGGGGCCGGGCGCGGCCGGGCATGGCTGGGCGAGGCAGGCAGGGCAGGGCCGGGCAGGGCCGGGCAAGGCCGGGCGCGGCCGGGCGAGGCAGGCAGGGCAGGGCCAGGCAAGGCCGGGCGCGGCCGGGCGAGGCAAAGCAGGCAATTCAAAGCAAAGCGTCTGCGTAACGAACAAAGGAGACACACAATGGGATCAGAGTTCAGTTGGAAGAATCATGAGTTTTCGAAGATCGACCCGGGCGTGGCCCATCGTTCGCTTGAAAAGGTGCGCATCCAGTATGGGGACCTGAAGTCCGAGCACATCGTCGAGGTAGCGAGAGACCCGAAACACCCCCTGCACAATGCATTCCCGTGGGACGACTCTGTTGCCGCGCAAATCGGCCGCGAGTCTATTGCTGCGCGTCTGGTACGGTCGATTCGAGTTGCCATCATCACGCCAGAGCGGAAGGAGATCGTCACACGAGCGTTCGTGTCGATCAAGTCTCCGGACTCGAAGGGGCAGCGGGCGTACGTCACGGTGACAGCCACACTCGACGATCCAGAGGGCAGGGCGTACATGATTCGTCAGGCATGGTTGCAGCTGCGAGCCTGGCGCCGCAGGTACGCCGAGCTGTCGGAGTTAGCGATGTTACACGACGCGATCGACCGTGCAGAGGAGCTGTCGGACATGGCCAGGTCTGCGTAGGAGGTACAACATGAGCCCCACCCAACTGATTGAGCTCTCGCGAACCCACGAAGTGGGCCTGTCGCGAGCATGCCGATGCGACGCTGACCTACGAGCCGAGCGCGGCGGGCTCGAGTGCGACACATGCAGGCGCGCGGTGCAGGTGACTGCTCGGCCTTACAGCGAAGACATGCCAACCATGCCAGCTAGGACAACATGAGCACTGTAAGCAGCAGGCAAAGCACCCGACGGCTCTTTTGCGACGAGTATTACCCGAAGCTTAGTAAGCTCGCGAAGGAGGCCAACGTGACCGAGGCATGTGTCCTCATATGGGTCAGGGGGCACGGATCGACGCCCCCCCCCTTTGCAGACCAGGTCGAAGAGCTGCGCAAGTTGCGCGCGCCACGCGCGCGTCCCATATCGGACGAACAGAAAGAAGCCATACGAAAGGCGCGGACACATCACCGACAGAAGCGCTGCACGATCTCTATACGCCAAATGAAACAGGAGGCGCATACGGTCAAAGAAAAACCTTTGGACGTGCCACGCCCAAAGATTCGCAAAGATTGCGAATCGTCGGAAAGACCCTGCCCGTGGGCGGGGTGCAGGTATAATTTGCTGTTAGATGTCAATCGAAACGGGAGCCTGCATATCGCCACCCGCGATGGGCTGGAGTTTATGCAGGAGTCGTGCGTTCTGGACGTTGCAGAACGAGGGGGGCAAACCCTGGAACAGATCGCACAATTCCTATGCGTGAGTCGAGAGAGGGTGCGCCAACTGTCAGACAGTGCGCTCGCGCGTTTTTCGTCGATAGCCCAGGGGCTGCGATAATGGTGGAGCCCTACCTGTTCTCGACGTTGCAAGCCGCGGCGTTCTGCGCGGTATCGAAGGACACGTTCAACCGACATGTTCGGCGCCATCTGACGCCCGTGTGCATCGGGAGCAAGACATTTTTTCGCGTAGAAGAGGTGAAAGCATGGCTGGATGGTCGATCAAGCGGGACAAGGGAAAGCAGACCTGGCAGGTCCGTTTCCGCCACGAAGGCGTGCGGGTCTCTATCACCACAGGAGAAACAGATTCTGGCGAGGCTAAGAGAAAAGCAGCCAGGATCTACGCGGACCACGTTGCAGGAAAAAGAGAAGTCGCCACCAGCGAAGTAGCGTTCGACGTCGTTGCAGCAGGGTATCTCGCGTCGATCACTGGGATCCTCGCGGACACGACCATCGATGCGTACGAGCTGTACGCCAGGAAACATTTTTGCCCACGGTGGAAGACGTTGACGGAAGCGGCAACAAACGCAGCGGTTGCGGACTACTCACGGGACAGGATCCGGAAGGTCACCAGGAGCGCGTTGCAACACGAACTGAGCGGGTTGTACGGGATTTTCAGGTTCGCGGTTGAAAAGGGCTACTTGGCCAAGGGGGGGATACCGGACAGATTCAAGCTCCCAAAAACAGCGATCGGGGTGCGCGTAGGTCCGCAGCGGGCGAAGGCTCCGGATTTCTCCCCCGAGACGATCGAAGCCGTGCTCGAGGCGCTCCCAGAAAGGACGCCCAGGGGGAAGCTGCCCGCGAAGGCACGGTTCACGATCTCGTACGAGACCGGCTTGAGACCGTCGACACTCGACCGGCTCGAGTGGCCAGACCTCGATTTGAAACGCGGGGAGCTCGTCATTCGGGACGAGACCGACAAGATGCGTTTTGGTCGAGTTTTGCCGCTGAGCAAGCGGGCACTTGAATGGTTCGAATGGCTGTGGCGCGAGTCAAAAGAGAAGGAGGGGCTCGTGTTCGCGCCGCGGGATTATCGAGCCGCGCTCGAAAAAGCGGCCAAAGAGGCGGGAGCATTGGGGCTCGATGCTGAGGGATTGGCGGCGTACGATTTTCGGCACTCGTGCGCGACGCATTCATTGGACGCCGGTGCGAGTCTTGGCGGAGTGGCATTCATGCTGGGGCATCGCGACGTGAACACGACGGCGATCTATGCTCACCCAACGAAAGGGGCCGCGGAGGATGCCGTGGGGCGCCTGGGGGGCGTTGGGTCTCCCTTGGGTCTACCGGGTCTACCGGAGGGTGCGAAGGAGGGGAATTGAACCCCTACAGCCTTGCGGCCACTGGAACCTGAAGGGAGCGCGCGAGCTTGTTTTTTCGAGGTTCCAGAACAAATGCGACCCGAGGGCGAGAGCAGCACGACGCGGGGGGACGCAGGGTCGGGACCACGTCACTTCGCGAGGCGGGTGACCGAACGAGCCATGGTCGATGCGGGCATCGACGAAGAGTTTCGAATCCTGGTCGAAGCGGCACTGGCAGGTGACGATGGGCGATACTGGGAGCACGCGATCCCGCTGGCTCGGGTCTTGGGGTGGCGCGAATGACGCCGGGGACGCTCCTTCGAGCGGCGCTTTTACTGTCGCCCGAGGACCGCTGCGACCTAGCGGCCATTTTGAGGGAGTCTATAAAAGGCACGCCGACTAAGGCGGCGACCAAAGCCGAGCAGGAAGGAGACGTGCTGGCGCTGCTCGCCGAACGGCCGTCCTCCCCGATGGATATCATGGCGACGACGGGTCTTTCACGCATGCAGGTCGCCGCGATCTTGCGACGGCTCAAGCGCGCCAAGCGTGCCTACAACCGCAACGCGGTCTGGAACGTCGGAGCCGAGCCCGCCGTACCGCGGATTTACATGCTCGACTACGCATGACCTACGATCGACCCCGAAGATTGGCGAGATCAGCTTGCCATGTTCGTTCGTGCTGCAACGGCACGGGCCAAAATGGAGCGCGGGGAGCCGATGTCGCCCCCCGAGGCTGCGGCTTTCACGGAAAAACCGGAACGCTCCATCCGGTCGCTGATCGAAAAAGGAGAATTGAAGGCGACCCGGGGTACAGCGGGATGGTCGGGATGGTTAATCGACGCGGCGTCAGTCCGCGCGTACAGAGCAAGGAAGAAACTGAAATGAGCTTCCGAGGATACGAGATATGCCAGGTCAACGGCGTGCCTGATTTCTTCGCTGAGGGGATGGCGGCGTACGTCCGCGACGCTGTGTCGCGATACGGCGCCGCACCCCCAGAGGAGGTCGAAGGCCTACTATGGAACCACTACGAGTGGAATCTATCCAGGCTAGACGAGTGCGCGCGTTCGCGCGCGCGAGACCTCCTCGTAAATGGCTACGAGGCGGCACGCGCCGATGCCGCTGAAGCAGCAGTTAGCTGGACCGTTCTATACTGAAAGGAACCGATGATAATAGCAACGAGGAAGGCGGAGAGCGAAGCTCTCTCCGCCTTGGGTGTCACTGGAGCAGCAGCGGAGCTGCTCCTTGCCGACGGCGCCCATGCGAGACATCTCGCACGAGTGGCAGCAGCCCGTGCTGCATTATTGGGAGTGGACAGCATGTACGCCGACGCAATCGTCGTCGGCGTGGCCGAGATCATCGGAGTCGGGGGGCCTCTCGGCCTGTCAGGTGCCGGTACAGCGCGGCACCCAGGGCTCGACAGCCTGGGAACAGGACGCAAGCATGCACGTGACGGAGGGGCATGGGATGCGGCCATCGCATCCGCCATCTATGAGTTGATGGCGGAGCTCCGCAAAGAGGAGCCGGGCTTCGACTCTGCGCCCTTCACCCTGATCGCCACCGCGCAGGGCCTCCAGCTCACCCTGGAGGGGGCGAATATGCCATGGGCGGTAGATCTCGCAACCATCGACCCACGGTGGTTGCGGTCTTTAGCAGCCGAGGGGCTGCGCCGCGCGACGGGGTCGGACCCCGCGCACCTTCACGAATTGCCGGTCCCATTCGCTGGGGAACCCAGCGCATGGGCGGAGGTTTTCAATTTTGCGGTGCAAGGTGGGTTATGCTAGATTATCACCGCGCACCAAAGAGCGAGCGCTAGTCCCGCCCGCCGCTACGACGCCTCGCGTCGCCCAATACCGGGAGATCGCGAGGCGTCGTTTTTTTTACGCAATGCTAGGGTCGGCGTCGTCGTAGTACGGCTGCCGCGAGAGCCGCTACCCATAACGTAACGTGTCCCTGTCCCTGTCTGGAAGCGCCGACAGCGCACCCGCTGTCTCCTGACACGACGACAGGTACTGACGCGTCCTCGCCCAGCGAGGCATCAGCAGCGACGGTCGCGTCGATGCCCGCTTCGACCCCGGCTTCGATTCCCGCTTCGACCCCCGCTTCGATGGCAGCGTCGATTCCCGCTTCGACGGTCGCATCGATGGTCGCGTCGATGGTTGCATCGATGGTTGCATCGACGGCCGCATCGATGGTCGCGTCGATGGTTCCATCGATGGTTGCATCGACGGTTGCATCGATGGTTGCATCGATGGTTGCATCGACGGCCGCATCGATGGTCGCGTCGATGGTTGCATCGACGGCCGCATCGATGGTCGCGTCGATGGTTGCATCGATGGTTGCATCGACGGTTGCATCGATGGTTGCATCGACGGTTGCATCGATGGTTGCGTCGATGGTTGCATCGATGGTTGCATCGATGGTTGCATCGATGGTTGCATCGATGGTTGCATCGATGGTTGCATCGATGCCCGCTTCGATGGTTGCATCGATGGTTGCATCGATGGTTGCATCGACGGTTGCATCGATGGTTGCATCGATGGTCGCGTCGATGGCAACCGTCGCGTCTATCGTTCCCGCATCGACAACAGGAGCAGGCGGCGCTTCAACGCATGCCCCATCTGCACGGCAGACCAATGGCGCGCAGTCCTGATCCGAATAACACACCCACGGTGGCGGGGGGGGCGGGTCGACACATGCCCACCATGCGTAACCCGCGCCTTGGAATACGCATTCCTGCCCAGCGCTACAATCGCTAGCACTAAGACAATATCCCGGCGGCGGGACAATTGGTGCAGCATCAGGCACCGTCACGTCTTCTGACGCATCCGTGACAAGCGACGCTTCAATTGCATCAGCAGACGCATCTGCCACGGCATCCGCAACGACGCCACCATCCAAATCAGCGTCAAGGCTAGCGTCATCCACTCCGCTAGCGTCTCCACTATCACCGCTCCCAGCGTCTCCACTAGGAACACCAGCGTCTCCGCTGCCGCTATCGTCTCCGCCGTCACTATCCCCAGCATCTCCGCTATCATCTCCAGCGTCTCCGCCATCGGCCCCCGCAGTGTTTTGCATCGCGACATCCGCAAACGACGGCCCAGAATACATAGAAACTCGCACATCCCAAGGCCCCGCGATCCCATTCGCTAAAACCGAAAAAGATGCGACTCCCGTTGCGTCCGTTGTCCTGGCAACTCCCGTTGCGCCGGTCCCCGACAGCACCCCGCTTGCCCCCGTGGGAGGAGCGTTGCATCGAACCCAACACCCCGCGGTTGGCGTGGACGAACAGGACACAAGGGCGTCTACATCATCAGCGAACGGCGAATTGACCTCTGCTACGCGCGAGAAAGATATCGGAGCAACCGAGATGCTGCACCCATCGCAATCGTTCGAGAAATCGAAATCATAGGTCAGCGCACCGACCGACGCGCGGACCACGTAATCGCCGCCGCTAACGGGCTCGACACGAAAACCCCATGCAACCCCCGTTGCGTCTGTAGTGCTTGTCGTAGGAGTGACGATCGCCCCCCCGCCAATAACCGCGATTGTCACCGGGGCTCCTGCGATCCCGCCGCCGTAGGCGGTCGCTTGGATTCCGATCGTCGAGCTACTGGACGCGACGCCAACTGAGAGCGCACGGGTAGACGATGCGACCTGTCCGATCCCCTGGGCCCATTCGAAAAGCTCAGGCCCCCCCCCGCTGCGCTGCTCGACTCGCTCGACTCGCTCGACTAGCTCAACGCGCTCGACAGCACACCCCCACAAAAAACAACCGATACACGCCAGCGCCCAGCGGCTATTCACTGGACGCGTCTTCGTGCAGCCACGGGCACAGGTCATCCACATCGGGCCCAGCGTCGATGCACGACGTGTCGATCGTGAGCTCCGCTGTCGTCGCCCCGCCACAGCGTAACAGGAGGAACACCGCCGCAGCGCACCCAACCACCAAAACAGACCTAACCATGGACGCCTCCATCCGAGTTCCCACACGCAGGGCAGTCCTCGTGTCGGAGTCGAAGCCTAATGTGGGGCCAGCAACTCGCGAGCCACACCAACAGCACGCACACCAGAAGCGGTAGTAAACGTGTCACGACTGCGGCAGCATCCGCCCCGCATCGAACCAGCCTTGCAGCGTGCGTCCGTACGGATCGAATTTCTTTCCAATCTGCCTGCTCGACAGCACGCACCGCGTCCCGTCCCCGCCTCCGCCCTCCGCCGTCACCCAGCGGTCCGGAATCATCCCGTTCGGCTGTTCTAGGAACACCCCCACGTGCCCGTCATTCGATGACGGCGTGGATGCAACGTAAAACACGTCCCCTGGGAGCGGAGTTATGTGCAGCGGCCACGGGCACCATGCGCGGCTCGCATACGAGACCCCCCCCAGGTAGGCGAAGATCCCGCTCCCGCACCGCGCTACTGACGCTGTTCTTCCCGACCAGTGCAGCGCGGCTCGTACGAACAACGCGCACGACGTTTTCCAACTGGCGATGCTGCTCATCCCAACGGAGCCGACGTATCCGGCGGGATGAAGCCCGCAATTGATGAACCTGGCGTAGTCCGCAGGTCGTTCCCTCCACCCCATCGCACCTTTCGCCAACGCTTCGAAGCAGCACCGAACCAGCCTCGCTCGAGGCGTCTCTCCCCCGACCCATGTGAAATTATCGTACTCAATGTCCTCCGCCTTTGCATGCGGATCAGACAGACACTCGATCTCAGACCCGATCCAGATTATCGTCACGCGAGCCCTTCTTTCCACCGCATTATGGTGACCTCACACAACACATCGCACGCCATGCCGAGTTCTTTTAGGTCCATGGCGATCGCCATGACCGCGCGGTCCTTATAAACCTCTACCAACTTAATCGCCGGACCCGGCGGGACCCACCCGTACGTATCCAATACCTTAATTTCTTGCGCCTTGCATATCGTTCCGAATTCGATCGACGCGCGGTATTTCCCCGATACAGATTTGGGGTCCACATTGTAGGTCCCGATGATGAGGTACTCCCACGTCACCGTAGCGCACTGACCAGGGAGCATTTCGAACGGAGACGACACATAGAGCCCCGCTTCTGCGCGGACTCTGTCTAGCCACTTTTGACGCCAGGGGAAGCTCACTCGTGGCGTGTAGGTGTGAACGCTCGTTGCCTTCACCTCCAGAGTCCACTCCGGGTTCTCAATGGTCCGAAGCGCCAGCCCATCGCGCCATTCCACCAGGTGGCTGTCGTTGGTCCCCAGCACCTGCCCGGGCTTCCCAGACATGATGTATAGGCGCCGGTCATCAGCGAGTGAGCCCCCCCCATCGAGCACTCCGTAGGTGTCAATTTTTCGTTCTGCGGGGACCGCAGGATTCGCCCATCCCACCGTCTCACCGCGGCCTGTCGTCGACAGGACCAGCCCCGCTTTCCCACCTGGCGATATATACAGCCCCACGTCCTTATCGAGGGTCCCCCCGCCGCAGAGCGGCAACACTGGATTGATCGCAACTGGAGGCGCAGGCGACACCCATCCCACCTGACCGGCAGCGTCGGTCGCCAGAACCTGCCCCTTCGTGCCAGCGGGCAGACTGATCTCCAGGTCCTGGTCGAACAGCCCCCCACCAGCCAACGGCGCCTTGGTCCTCAAAGTGTGAGGTAGCCCCATCGGAGGGGGGACCCACTTCGCACCGATCCCATCGGTCCCGAGCACGTATCCAGTCGGCCCCGCGCCGACCGTGATCTTGCGGTCTACACTCAGATCGCCTCCGCCGATGAGAACACCCACACCCTCGACCTTGCGCTCCACCGGAACCGCCGCAGGGAGCGATTGCCACGCCACGCGTGCACCTTCCGCCGTGCCCAAAAACTGCCCCGCGCCACCAGGCGCGATTGCCAGCGCCCGGTCAACCGAGAGGTCCCCGCCGCCGGTCAACGGGCCCGCAGTCGCGACGACGCGCTCCACGGGAACGCCAGGTGCCGGTGGGTCGACCCACGCGACTGCGCCCGCATTAGACCCCAGCAGTTGGCGATCTTGGCCCGGGGCGATTGCCAGCGCCCGGTCAACCGAGAGGTCCCCGCCGCCGGTCAACGGGACCTTCGTCCCAATTTTTCGCGTCGCTGGGACGTCGCCACCCGAAGCTCGATTACCCGCAGCTAATTCAACCCAAACCCCCCCGTCGACGACCTCGTAAACGACCCCGGCAACAGCGCCCACGCTAGCCGCACTCGACACCGTTTGGTCGTCGACCGCCCAACAGAGGCCCTCTCGATCCTCATTGGTGACAGGCCAGGAGTCGCTGTTTTGAAGTAAAATGATGGTCCTGTCTGGGAAATATTCGATTTCAGCATGATCACGGTCCGTTGTTTCTGAGAAGCGACCCACAACGAAACTTCCCCCCGAAACGCCCGCTCGGCAATATTTGACCCGAATTTCCCACACT